>ENA-ORXM01003338-ORXM01003338.1-marine-metagenome-genome-assembly--contig:-NODE-3338-length-16217-cov-4.373606_pt1 | contig 16217 bp, 13 predicted proteins | sample MGYA00237867_ERZ511480 | MGnify/ENA primary metagenome ERZ511480 (study PRJEB26309, sample SAMN06266103) | marine metagenome | isolation source: Algal blade | place: United Kingdom:Sidmouth, United...
CCGCGCAGAACGTCGCGCACGGCGCTGTCGACGCGTCGCCACAAGCCTTCCGTCGAGCAATTGCCCGTGCGCTCACAGGTGTCTATGTCGTCAATGCAAGCTACAGGCGCTAAGCTGCCCTCTAAGAGTTCGACAATCTCGAGGGCGTCGATTTGGGGCAGGGGTTTGTTGATGCGGTAGCCGCCGTGAGCGCCGCGTAACGCTTCAACGTAGCCCGCACGGCGCAGCACCGCCATGATTTGCTCTAAATAGTGCTGGCTGATGCCTTGCCGCTCGGCAACGGTTTTTAAGCTCACGGGTTCACTGCCGTGTAGAGCAATCTCTACAAGCGCCCGCATACCGTACTGAGCTTTAGTTGAAACCCACACAAGCTTCACCACCTGACTTGAGCTAAGTATAGCGGGGATGAAAGTCCAGGTTCAAATAGAGAAGACAATGTGGGTAACAAGGGCTTCGGGCGCTTTACCGTGCGGCTAGCCCCTGACCTCTCTCCCTCTTTTATGCGGTATAAAGGAAGCACTCAAAACTTAGCTTTCGAAACTTGGCTTTCAAAGAGAGGTCTTTATGAAGCAATATGAACGCAAAATAGATGACCAGGGCAACCCCTATCTCGAGACCGACCTACCCGGTCTTATGCTTACGCGGCTGCCCCTACTCAACAAAATTACCGCCTTTACAGCGGAGGAGCGTAGAGCGTTCGGCTTAACGGGCCTTTATCCCTCGCCTATTTCAACACTCGAGCAGCAAATAGACCGCGCTTACGGGAACTTTGAACGTTTCGGGTCCGACCTTGACAAGCACATTTACTTGCGCGTGCTGCAAGACCGCAACGAAGTGCTTTTTTACGCGCTTTTAGACAAGCATCTAGAAGAGATGATGCCCATTATCTACACGCCCACCGTAGCCGAGGCCGTCGAGCAGTTTAGTAATATTTACCGCTATCCGCGTGGCCTGGCTATCAGTACCGAAAACATTGATGACATCGACGCTATTTTAGACAACGTTCCCCTGCCCGACGTCAGACTTATTGTCGCTACGGATTCTGAGGGTATTTTGGGCATTGGCGACCAGGGCTTCGGCGGCATGGCGATTTGTATTGGTAAGCTCTCGCTTTACACAGCGGCGGCGGGCATCGACCCAGGCGGCACCCTCCCTATCGAGTTGGATGTCGGTACGAACCGGCAAGATTTGCTCGATGACCCTATCTATATGGGTGTGCGCCATGAACGTTTAACGGGTCAAGCTTACGAAGACTTTATTGACAAGTTCGTTACGGCCCTGAACAAGCGCTACCCTGACGTGCTGCTTCAGTGGGAAGACTTTAGCAAGCAAAAAGCCTTTAATGTCCTGGATAAATACCGCGACACTATTCCTTCTTTTAACGATGATATTCAAGGTACGGGCGCAGTGGTCCTGGCGGGTTTACTGGCTGCTGCGCGAAAAAGCAAACAGCCCCTCGCAGAGCAGAGTTTTGTAATTCACGGCGCGGGTGCGGGCGGCGTGGGCGTGGCGCGGCGCATTGCAGCAGGACTCGTGCGTGAGGGTTTAAGTGAGCAAGAGGCCGTTGAGCGCATTTACATGATTGATTCCAAAGGGCTTATTTTAAAAGGTCGAAGCAACGTTGAACCCTATAAGCTCGAGTTTGCCCAGGACCCTGCCAAGGTCGCCTCGTGGCAAATCGCAGGCGACATGCCAGACTTGCTCGAGACCATTCAAAACGCTAAAGTAACGGCGCTTATCGGTTTGTCCGGTCAGCGCGGCGCCTTCAATCAAGAAATTGTGAGTGCCGTGCAAGCGAACACACCCTCCCCCGTCGTGTTTGCCCTGTCGAACCCGACAGCGAACAGCGAAGCCGTTCCCGAAGATATTTACCGCTGGACCGGCGGGCGCGCCATCGTTGCCACGGGCAGCCCCTTTGACGATGTTCTTTATGAAGGCAAACACTACCCCGTAGGTCAGGGAAACAACGCCTTTATCTTCCCAGGTTTGGGCTTGGGCGTGCTGCTAAGCGGCGCGCGGCGCGTGACCAACGGCATGTTGACCGCGAGCGCTGTGGGGCTTGCCGACTATACCGACGACGCCCGCATCGCCCAGGGCGCCGTTTACCCGCGCATCAACCGTATAAGAGGTGTGAGCAAATACGTCGCCATAGAAGTCATTCGCGAAGCGGTCAACTCGGGCGAGGCGACAAAAGATATGCCGATAGATGATTTAGACGCGTTTGTTGAGCAGCATATGTGGGAGCCTAAGTATTTACCGATTCGCCCGAAGAAATAACTAGGCAATGTACTGTAGGGGCGCACGGCCGTGCGCCCCTACAAAATTCAGTTCCTCTTTAATGACTCTAAGGAGTGAAATATGCGTGCTATTCAAATCAAAAACCACGGCGGCCCTGACGTCCTCGAGCTAGTCAACATTGAGAGAAAACCGCCAGGCAAGGGCGAAGTTTGCGTCAAACTCGAGGCTGCCGGACTCAACTATATAGACACTTATCAACGCTCAGGGCTGTACGACGTCAACTTACCCTATGTGCCAGGACTCGAGGGCGCAGGCACAGTCGCTGAGGTCGGTACGGGCGTAACTGAGTTTAGTGAGGGTGAGCGTGTTACTTATACAGGCGTAGCGGGTAGCTACGCTGAATACATCAATGTACCCGCCGAGCGCTTGGTGCGTGTACCTGATGGGGTGACACTCGAGGACGCCGCTGCGGTCATGCTTCAGGGCATGACGGCGCAGTATCTGGTTGACAGCACCTACCCGCTAAAAGAAGGTGATACTTGCCTGATTCACGCAGTGGCGGGTGGCGTCGGTTTGCTGTTCACACAAATGGCAAAAATGCGCGGGGCACGGGTTATCGGCACGACCTCTAGCGAAGAAAAAGCGGCGCGCGCCAGGGCTGCGGGTGCAGATGAGATTATCCTCTATACGCAGGAAGATTTCGAGGCGGAAGTTAAACGCCTTACGGAGGGTGAAGGGGTTGAGGTTGTATACGACTCAGTGGGAAAAACGACCTTTGAGAAAAGTCTCAACTGTCTTAAACCGCGTGGGCTTTTGGCGTTGTTCGGGCAATCCTCGGGACCCGTGGGTGATTTTGACCCACAAGTTTTGAACCAAAAAGGCTCGCTGTTCTTAACGCGCCCGAGCCTTTTTCACTATATTGCCACGCGTGATGAACTAGTGCAGCGGGCAGGCGAGGTACTTGCCTGGGTTGCTGAAGGTAAGCTCGAGGTGCATATAGATTCAGTGTTCACTTTGAATGATGCAGGTGACGCACATCGTAAGCTCGAGAGCCGCCAAAGCTCCGGCAAAATCTTACTAAAACCTTAATATACTTGTACATAAGCCGGTTTTTCAGTGTATAGTTTATTGAATTATCAAACGCTATCGACAGTGCAAAAAACTATGGCTTAGGTCTGTAGCGGCTTGGTAACACTCATTTTTGGAGGTAATTGTGAAAAAAGTAGTCTTGACCTTGACCGCCTTGTCGGTCATTTTTAGCCTCGCCTGGGCGCAGCGCGGTAGCGACGGCGAGTTGAACATTTTGTACTGGCAAGCGGTGTCCACGCTCAACCCTTACTTGTCAGGCGGTACGAAAGATATTGAGGCGGCTTCACTTATTCTCGAGCCCCTGGCCCGTTATGACGAAAGCGGCACCATGACACCCTGGCTCGTCGACGAAATTCCTACCGTTGACAACGGCGGCGTTTCCGAAGATTTAATGAGCATCACCTGGACGCTTAAAGAGGGCCTCATGTGGTCCGACGGTACACCCGTGACCTCAGCTGACGTCGTCTTTACAGGCGAATACTGTTTGAATGAAGAAATGGGTTGTAACGCCCTCTCATTCTTTACTGATGTCGAAAGCATCGAGGCTGTAGATGACCGCACGGTCACCGTTACTTTCGGTGTACCCAAGCCTTTCCCTTATGGACCCTTTGTTGGGGCTGAAGCGCCGATTATCCAGGCAGCTCAATTTGCTGACTGCACAGGTGCCAACGCCCAAAACTGCACTGAGCAAAACTTTGGACCTATCGGCACGGGCCCCTTTAAAGTCACAGATTTCCGCGCGAATGATGTGGTTGTTTATGAGGCCAACGAAAATTACCGCGAGGCCGACAAGCCTGCCTTTGAGCGCGTTGTCTTTAAAGGCGGCGGCGACGCTGCTGCGGCTGCCCGCGCAGTGCTAGAAACAGGCGAGGTCGACTACGCCTGGAACTTGCAAGTTGAGCCCGAGATCTTAGAGCAAATGTCCGCAGCCGGTCAAGGTATGGTTGTTAGTTCCTTCGGTACGTCTGTTGAGCGCCTAATGGTGAACTTAACCAACCCCGATGCTAGCCTAGGCGATGACCGCGGCGAGTATATGGATGGCAACAACCCGCACCCCTTCCTAAGCGACCCCGCAGTACGTCAAGCCTTGTCAATGGCGATTGACCGCGCGATTCTCACCGAGATTGGTTACGGCGCAGCCGGTCAGCCAACCTGTAACGTTCTGCCTGCCCCCGAAATTTACGCTTCAACCGCCAACGATGACTGCTTAACACAAGATATCGAGGGCGCGAACGCCCTTCTTGACGAAGCAGGTTGGGAACGCGGCGCTGACGGCATCCGCGAAAAAGACGGTGTACGTCTGAGCATTCTTTATCAAACCTCAACGAACAGCGTTCGTCAGGCAACTCAGTCACTTGTCAAACAGTGGTGGGACGAAATCGGCGTTGAAACCGAGCTTCGCAACATTGACGCGGCTGTGTTTTTTGGTAACGATGTCTCGAGTCCCGATACCTACGGTAAGTTTTTTACTGATATCGAGATGTATACGAACAACTTTAGCGGTACCGATCCCGAAAGCTACATGGCGAACTGGGGTTGTAACGAAATTTCAGGCGCAAGCAACCAGTGGTTGGGCAACAATATTCCACGTTACTGCGACCCTGAGTACGACGCGCTTATCACCCAAATGTCTGGCACTGCCGCCATTGAAGAGCGCGCTGAACTCGCTAAGCAAATGAACGACATGCTTGTTCAGTATGGCGCCGTTATTCCACTGATTCACCGCGGTGACGTGTCTGCCCACTCGACAGACTTAGAAAACATCCGCATGAACTCTTGGGACAGCGAACTCTGGAACATCGCTGACTGGGCAAGAGCCGAGTAAAGCTTAGTAAACTCAATGTAGTAGTCCTTTAGTGGGCTACTACATTCCCTATATTTTTCAAGCAAATCAAATAGCGTTAAAGCACTCCTTATAAACCTCTGCTCTACCCTATAGGACAAAAACCATGTCTCCAATTTTCAATTTTCAATTTTCAATTTTCAATCTCTAAGCATGTTCCAATTTATTGTCCGCCGTTTTTTAGTCGCCATACCGACGCTTATCGTCATCAGCTTTATCATTTTTGCGCTGCTTGACTTAGCCCCTGGCGACCCAACTGGTAACTTGCCCCTGACGATTCCCCCCGAAGTGCGCGAAAAAATTCGTCAGTCGCTCGGCGCAGATGACACATTTCCCGTGAACTATCTGAAATGGGCGCGGCAGTTTTTTGTTTATGAGCCTATCGCCTGGTATGAACAAGCCACAGGTAACACTGTTCCTGGCGGTGAAAACAGAACGCGTATTTTGTCTTGGACAACGCGCAGCCCTGTGTTCGACCTTATTATTCAGCGCTTACCGCAAACACTCTGGGTGGTGGGACTGGCCTATGTCGTTGGTATCCTGATTGCTGTTCCAGTGGGTATTATTTCGGCTTATCGGCAGTATTCTATTTTTGACCAGCTTGGCACGTTTATTTCGCTTTTGGGTTTTTCAGTACCGACCTTTTTTACAGGATTGTTAGCCATTATTATTTTTAGCGTTTACGGCGGACGCACCGACTGGATTCCCTTTTTACCCTCGGTCTATGACACGACCCTAAAAGTCAACAGCTGGTCGAGCTTTGTCGCGCAGGTCAGGCAAATGATTATGCCCGTGATGGTACTAGCCTTTTTCAACGCTTCACAACTGAGCCGTTTTATGCGCAGTTCGATGCTCGATAATTTAAGCCAGGACTATGTGCGCACCGCCCGCTCGAAAGGTATGGTCGAGCGCACTGTGGTACTAGGCCATGTACTGCGAAACAGCCTCATTCCTGTTGTAACGCTTATCGCGCTGGGTATTCCAGGTATTTTTGGCGGCGCAATTATCACCGAGCAAATTTTTCGGGTGAACGGACTCGGCGCACTTCTAATTGAGGGCATTAACAGCGCCGATATTCCTAGGGTGCAAACGCTTACCTTTATCTTCGCTATTTTGATTGTCTTTTTTAATATTATTGCTGATATTGCCTACGGATTTCTCGACCCGAGGATTCGTTATGACTAGGGGTGAATTATGAGCACCGCTACTGCTAAAAAAATTGAGGCACCCGAAAGCGATTCGCAGTGGCTCGAGACCTGGCGTCAATTTGCCAAACACAAAGGCGCTGTTGCTGGCATGACCGTTTTCTTTCTGATTATTCTCATGGTTATTTTCGGTCCCATGTTTTACACCGTCGACCCACAGTACAGTGACCTTTTGAACCGCAATCAGGGGCCTTCACTCGAGCGGCCTTTCGGCACGGATAATTTGGGCCGCGACCTGTTTGCAGCCAATTTAGCGGGCGGACGTATCTCACTTGCCGTAGGCGTAGTATCGATGCTCATCAGCATTATCCTGGGTACGGCTATAGGCTTAGCAGCGGGCTATTTCAAACGGCTCGACGGTCCGCTTATGCGCCTAACCGACCTCTTTTTAGCGCTGCCCTTGTTGCCACTACTCCTCGTTATCATCATGCTGTTTCGTGACAGTTTGCGCGGAACATTTGGGCCAGAATTAGGTATTTTCTTTCTGATAGTATTTGTCATCGGCATAACAAGTTGGATGAACACAGCGCGTATTGTTCGGGGTGACGTACTCGCGGTCAAAGAACGTGAATTTGTCACGGCGGCCAATGCACTGGGGTCACAAAATAACCGCGTTATGTGGTTGCACATTTTGCCCAATGTTCTAAGCCCCATTCTTGTTTCAGCGACGTTAGGAATGGCAAACGCCATTATCACCGAGTCGGCGCTGTCGTTTTTAGGGCTCGGTTTCCCACCTGACTTTCCAACCTGGGGACGTTTACTGTTTGACGGTAAAGACTTTATGCAGCTAAGCCCCATGCGTGTGGTGTGGCCTGGGGTGCTTATTTCGCTGGTCGTTCTGAGCGTGAACTTTATGGGCGACGGGCTTAGAGATGCGCTGGATCCCAAAATAAGAAGTAAGGGATAAAAAGGTTTAAGTCGTTAGCGCTCGAGACTCCAGCGAATCGCCTATACTTTATGAAAAAACATACCTATAGACCTTGGCGCTGTCGGTTCAAATCCATACTGAGCGTACAAGTGTTTAGCGCCTCCGTCTGCAATAAGGCTAATGTAAGCTGAATCTGGCGCATGCGCCCTAAAGTGGTTCATAAGGGCTGACACAATGCGTTTGCCGAGACCTTTTCTTTGGTGTAAGGGCGACACGCAAATATCGACAACCTGAAAAAAGCAGCCACCGTCGCCTATAATTCTGCCCATAGCAACTGTCTCCTCCCCCCAAATAATATGTACCCCGAACCATGTGTTCGGTAACCCTAGCTGCGCGGCTTCGAGCGACTTGGCACTTATCCCGCTCTCAACTCTCAGGCGGCGGTAATCTTTTGGACTCGGTGAAGCATTAATAAGCTGGTAGGTGTCATCCATACAACAGTGTATTAAAGATATAAGCCAAAGAGAAAGCCGCGCAACTGGGCGCGGCTCTCTTACTAATTTGTCATCTTTCTGAGGAGCGTTTTACTCGCTCGCCTCGTCTAAAAATTGCTGGAGTTTCTCAGGGTTTACTGTAATCGGTGCGCGGCGGCGGCGTACGGCGCCGTACTCTAAGAGCCTTGCCAGACAGTGCGAAACGGTCTCTCTAGTAGCCCCAATCATCTTGGCTAAGTCTTGCTGCGTCAGGTTCAGGTCGATAACCATGCCCCGCTCACCCTCAACGCCAAAGTCGTTGGATAACCGTAGAAGCAGGTTTGCCAAACGGCCCGGTGCGTCGTAAGCACCGACCTCGGCAAAACGTGCCTCGGCTCGCCACAGGTTGGTTGACATAACCTGGATAAACTTCATGGCGATTTTCGGGTACTGGGCCAAAAGCCGCTGGAAGTCGTTTTCTGGCAGCACGATAAGCGTTGTGTCGCTAACGGCCTCAGCCTGGTTGGGGCGGCGCTCACTTTGCAAAAGCAGCAACTCGCCAAAAATGTCGTATTTCCCAAACAGGGCAAGAATCATTTCTTTGCCGTTGGGAAAGTACATAGAGATTTTGACCATGCCGTCGCGGATAAAGTACAGCGCGTCGGCGGGGTCCTCCATGTGATAAATGATCTCGCCCGCGGAAAAGCGTTTATAAGGCGTGATGCGCGTAATTTGCTCGAGTTCCTCTTCATTTAAATCTTCGAAGAGTTCCGTATTCTTTAGGTGCCAGACCAAACTAGGATATTCATGCATTTGATTCAACATATCTTATGAAAGTTCGAAAAGGCAATAGATTTTTTCCAGATGTAAGATTTTACACGTAGGCTGTAAGACAGCGTGCGAGATGAAGGTAGAGGCAGTTAAAGATTGAAAGCTGAAAGTAAAATTCAGAATCGAAGAATATCAACCACATATCCTCATATCCGTAGGGGCGAACCAAAGCTGCGCCCGGTCAGCGTTAGCGCCGAGCTTTGCGTCCTTCGTGAACGTGTTCGCCCTTCACTGAGGAAAAATCGAACGAGGTGAACGGCTAAAGAAAAGACAGGATCTCGAGTAAATCAAACCCTCAACCTGCCGCAATCTTGAATCTTCAACCTTTAATCTTTAATAACTTGTTTTGAGAATTTTACCGTTGAACACTTACCCCTTGTTTAGGTTTAGGGGGTGGCACCGTCGCACCCTCTAAAGCATAAGCGAGTAAGAGCTTCGACGTAGCAGCTATGGCCTTTTGGTGGGTGCGTTCAAAGGCGTGTGAGGCGTCTATCCCAGGTCCTATCAGGGCAGCTTTGTAACTTCCCCCTGCACGCCACGCTGCCGAAGCGTCCGAGCCATAATAGGGATAAATATCAATATTCAAGGGCACGTCAAAGCTTGTAGCTAGTTCACGTAGGCGTGCGTTCATAGCGTAATCATAGGGACCCGAAGAGTCTTTTACGCAAAGGGTTACACCGTACTCACTGCTCGTTTGCCCCTCACCGACCGCTGCCATGTCCAGACAAAGAAGTTCTGCAACATCGTCAGGAATACCCGTAGCTGCGCCGTGACCCACCTCTTCATAATTAGAAACGAAAAAGTGAAGGTCGCCTTCTAAACGCACGCCGCCCTCGAGCATAGCCTTACTAACCGCCAGACAAATCGCCACAGACGCTTTGTTGTCTAAATGCCTACCTTTTATAAAGCCTGTATTTGTTAATAGCGCTAGACTGTCAAATGACACAAAGTCGCCCACCGCAACGCCCAGCGCCTTTGTCTCGGCCTCGGTTTGGGTTTCGGCGTCGAGGCGCAGTTCCAGCGTTTTTGCATTACGCTTGAGGTCGCGCAGTTCCCCGCCGTGAACGTGGCCTGACTGTTTTATGTTGACAACGGTGCCGCTAAAGGTTTGTTCGTTAAAGCCGTGAACTTTACACTCGGCGCCCTCTATAGTTGACCAGTCGTAGCCGCCCACCTTGCTCAGCTCGAGCCGCCCATTTTTCTTGATGCGCTTGACCATGGCCCCTAGCGTGTCGATGTGGGACGCCACAGCTCGAGCCGCGCCACCGTGCCCAGACAAGGTCCATAGCAGCGCGCCTTTAGGCGTTAAGCGAGTGCTTACGCCTAGGGTTGTGAGTTCTTTTTGAAGAAACTGCGTTGCCTCCTGCGTGTACCCGGTTGGGGAGGGTAGTTTCAAAAGCTCGAGTAATACTCGGGTCGTGTAGGTAACGTCCAAAGTCGGCAAATTCACGACCTTAAGTTTACTACGATGTACAACGAATAGCGGTGGTATTTATCATTTGCTTTTACCCAAAGTTCTAGATAAGTGGCATTAATGGCTAAGCAAAGTGGCATTTTAGGTGCCAAAAATAGCATTTTTCACAGGTCTTTCTTAGAGATGCAAGACTTTATCCAGAAATAAAGCGACGTACGCCTGTAATTTGCGCTTTCATAGTCGCGCCGTAAGAACTCGTCTCAAAGTCATCTACGGTAACGCGCATGTGGTGGGCATTTGCGTGAAGGAAGCGGCTCCCTCCCAGAGATAAGGCGACGTGACCAGGAAAAAAGATAAGGTCGCCCACCTTAAGCGCCTCAAAAGAGATTTCCTCACCACAGCTACTCTGCTGGTCGGCGTCACGGGGTAGGGCAATATCGAAAGCACCGAAAACGGTTTGTACTAAGCCTGAACAGTCTAGACCCCAGGCGCTCACGCCGCCCCAGACATAGGGCGTTTCCAAAAAGCGCCGCGCAAAACTGGCGACCGCGCCCCGACTGACTTTGGGCAACGCCTTATCCAAGGGCCACAGCGACTGCGTTTTGACGAAACCTTGCTGGGCTTTACCGTAAACAATCTGCGACCACTCTCCCTGAGAGCCTTCAACCCGCAACTGCGTGCCAAATGCCAGGCGAAAAAGTCGCTCCCCTGAAACTTCAGCCTCCAAAAAAATGTGCCCGCGCAGGGCCACAAAGCGGTGAGTAGGTTCCGGCAGATGGTGAACGAGCGCCGTTAAAGGCAGCCAACCCAAATAACCGTCGCGCACTAGGGCGACACGGTAACTTTCACCGCTTTGGTCATAAACCTTAACTCGTTCGCCGTAACCTGTTTCATTTACCGTTTCTGACCCCGCCTGAGCGGTTGCCCGTAAATAAGGACGCTCGGCAAGTACGTACTGGCTACTCGGCTCTATAAAAACAATCCTCGAGCTGATATTGTGCTCAGCCGCAAATCGGTAAAGCCCAGGCTCGAGACTTTTATCGGCGACGCCCTGTAACTCACCCCCTTGAATGGTGACGTCACATAGGCTTACGCGCAGGTCGGGCGCCAGCTCACGCTTGTAGCTAGCAAAGTCATCTGTCAACATAGCTTTACAGTAACCAATTTAACGGCGCAACACCACGAGTCATAAGTCCGTAAGGTGCACCCGTATAAGCTTGTAAATGTGAGAATGCCGATGAACCATCTAAAATCAAACGAACTTACTCTAAATGATCTCTTAAAGATGTTTAGCTACGACGAACAGCACGCTCGAGTTATAGATGAAATTGCCGCCTGCTGCGATAAAGATACCGCGACAAGCGACGCTATCAACGCACTTGCCTGGTGGATAGCTCAGGACCTTTATAGCGAACCATCGGCAGATGAGGTCAACTTAGAGCGCATCGCCTTTGGGCTGGAATCTGCTAGCAGACAGCTTTTATCACTCAGCACGCGCCTACGCGATGTTAAGGAAGAGTTACAGACCGCAGCGACCCTTTAACAATATCCTTGCTAAGCGTATAGAGCAGATAACCTCGAGAATCGTATTTCTAGATATTTTGAAATCTTGACTCATTTTCAGGTGGAAAGACCTTCTCTTTTTCCTGCTGCGCTTGATCCATATGCCAAGCAAACACCCAAAACTGCAAGCTAGCCTCGAGTCTCTCCCCTTTTAACCTGTCAGACTGTGTCTATGGCAGAAGACAATAAGAAAGCCCCCGGCGAGGTTCGTTCTAATACACAAGTAATTACCCGTATCTTATTAGTCGTGGTTATTCTGGTTGTTGTCGGCGGCTTTTTACTGGCGCTGTTCCGGCGACCCGCTCGAGTCCTCGATGAAGCCTCCGTAACACCCGCAACGGCTACCTTTTTACGGGTTTAGTTTATAGGGTTGGTCTGTTTCTAAACGTTTTAGAGCGTAACCTTCATAATGGCCTTAAAATCGGCAAAAAGCAAGCTTTCCGTTCTTATTTGATTCAAGCATGATGCAATAGGCACCTCCTGAAAAAGAGGTGCCTATTGCACTATCATTAGAGTTCAAATGTACAAGTGGGGTAAACTGTTTTTACCGAGTATCCCGCTCGAGTACAACCTTCTCACCAAGCCATTTTTCGATATTCGATTTTAGATTTTCTTTGATTATGAGGCAAGCCATGACCCAACTAAAGCCCGAGCCTGTAAACTCCGTTATTAAATCCATGACCCGCGACGAAGCCTTTGACCAACTTCGCGCTGATGTCGACTTTTTTGGTAGCGCCCTGGGTACGGTTATTACCGAACTTGAAGGCAAGAAGTTTTTCGACCTTGTTGAGAGGGTGCGCTCACTGACCAAAGCCCTACGCGCTCAGCACGACCCAGCACTTGCTGAAGAACTTAAAGAAGAACTTGCTGATTTGAGCCTGGGCACGGCTGAGCGTTTGCTGCGGGCCTTTACGGTCTATTTTCAACTGATTAACCTAGCCGAAGAAATTCACCGTGTTCGGGTCAACCGCCTGCGTGAGGGGCAAGCGACGTTGGAAGAACCGCGCAGTGAGTCGGTAGCGGCAGCTGTCAAGTCGCTCAAAGACCAGGGCTGGACCCAGGACGAGGTGCGGCGCTTTATAGAGAACCTCGATATACAGCTCACCCTGACCGCGCACCCAACTGAAGTGAAGCGCTATACGGTGCGCCTAAAGTTAGAGCGCATCAGCTCGGCGCTGCGACGTTTGGGCGAGCACGCCCTGTCACCTCAGGCGAAAGAACTACTCAAAGAGGAAATTTTTGCCGAGATTTCTACGCTCTGGCAAACCCGTGAACTCTTTAGTCAAAAACCTACCGTCATAGATGAAGTCAAGAGTGCGCTTTACTATTACAACCGCTCGCTGCTCAAAGCCGTGCCGCGCCTGATGCTAGATATGGAAAGTTCTTTAGAGGACTATTACGGTAAAAGCAAGACCAATGCGCCCCTTGCCCCTGTCGTAAAGTTCCGTTCCTGGATTGGCGGTGACCGCGACGGTAATCCGTTTGTAACACCTGAGATTACTAAAGAGGCGTACACTTTGCAGTCCGAAATAGCGATGGAGGCTTATCTCGCTGACATCGACCTGATAGTGCAACGCCTATCGCAGTGGGAAGACCGCATTACACTAACGCATAATTTCCGCAATGATTTAGAGGCGCTTATTGAGGCGCAAGGCTTACCCGCCCGCTTTGCCGAGGAGCCTTACCGCCAAAAACTCATCTTTATGCACCGCGCCCTTAAAGCTGAGGAGGCCGAACCGCTCCCCGCCAACGCCGCCGTGCCCGATACGGGTTACCCGGATAATGCCACGGGCTATCAGGCTGATTTGGGGCTTATTGAAGATACGCTCAGGGTAGGTCAAGGCGAACGGGCAGCCAGGGCCTTTGTGCGTCCTGCGCGCTACCGCGCCGCCGCCTTCGGTTTTCAACTCGCCTCACTCGATTTGCGTGAACACTCGAGGTTTCACGAACTTGCTGTGGCTGACCTGCTCGCTTACGCAGGGGTTGCAGATAACTACGCAGATTTGGACGAGGACACCAGGGTCGAGCTGCTAGCTTCTGAACTCACCTCTAAACGCCCCCTCGCCCCTCCTGACGCAGACTTACATGAGGAAACGCACAGAGCCCTTGCGTTTCTAGAAGTATTTAAGCAAGTCCAGCAAAAGTTCGGCAAAGAGGCCACCGGCGGCTATGTCGTGTCAATGACCGAGGGTACTTCGGATGTTCTAGAGGTCCTGATACTCGCCAAGCAAGCGGGGCTAAGTGAAATAGACGCCGTGCCCTTGTTTGAAACCGGACAGGATTTGCTCAATGCGCCGCGTATTCTGACGCAGCTCTTGGGCTTAGAGGTTTACCGCAAACATGTCGAAACACGCGGCGTGCAAGAAGTGATGATTGGCTACTCCGACTCAAACAAGGACGTGGGCTTTCTAGCTGCGAATTGGGCGCTGTACCAGGCGCAAGAGGGCATTGCAGGTGTCTGCAAAGGTGCGGGCATTCCGCTGCGCATTTTTCATGGGCGCGGGACCTCCATCGGACGAGGTGGTGGCCCAACAGGACAAGCTATTTTGGCCCAGCCCCCAGGTTCTTTGAATGGACGCATGCGCTTAACTGAACAAGGTGAGGCGCTATCCGAGCGCTACGCTGACCCCGATTTGGCGCACCGGCACTTAGAGCAAGTCGCTCACGCATTTATTTTGTCGTCTGCCAGGGACGCTCGAGAACTCCCCGACTTACCTCAAACTTACCGGGACCAGTTAGAGCGCGCCGCTAACGCCTCCCGCGAGAAATACCGAGCATTTTTAGAGGCTGACGGCTTTCTGGACTTCTACCACACGGTGACCCCGATTGAAGAAATCAGCCGCCTCAACGTCGGCTCACGTCCGGCGCGGCGTCGTGGTGAGCAGTCGCTGCAAAACTTACGCGCGATTCCTTGGGTTTTTTCTTGGACACAGTGCCGCGCCAACTTACCGGGCTGGTTCGGCCTAGGCACAGGCTTAGCCGTTTTAGACGATGAGACCTTGCGCGACATGTATACATCCTGGCCCTTTTTTGGCACGATTATCGACTTTGCGCAAATGAGCTTAGCCAAAGCCGACTTAGGCATTTTCGAATCATACTTAGAACTTGTACCTGACGAATTGCGCGACACCTTCTGGCCTATCATCCGTGACGAATACAAGCTTACTGTGGAACAAATTGAGCGGGCGACAGGGCTTAAACTGCTCGAGCACGACGCCACGTTGACCCGCGCCATCGACCTGCGCAATCCTTATGTCGACCCGATTTCTTACTTGCAAGTCGAACTCTTAAAACGCTTGCGCAACCTACCCAACGAAAGCCCCGAACGCGAAAATCTGGACTACGCCGTGCTGGTAAGCCTGCTCGGGATTTCAGCGGGAATGCGGAATACAGGATGAGGAGAGGGGGTGAGGGGGAGACAAGGCTTGTCATCATATCTCCCCTTCCCCCTGTCTCTCTTTTCTCCATTAAGCCCTTCTCATGTTACCTCAGCAGTATCTAACTACAATTGTGTAAGTTAAGCTAGATAGTGAGGTTAGCGTATGGAGCTATTAACGAGCGGTGGTCCGGTTCTGGTTGCCATTATTTTGGTGTCCATCTACGCGGTCTACCTATTTGTTGAACGCCTTTTAAAACTTTCTAAAGAACGGGTCGACGCTGATTCGCTTATGGTCAGGGTCAACGCAGCCGTACGTGAGCGTGACTTAGAGACAGCCCTCGAGGCTTGCGAAGCTCACGGTGGTCCCGTGGCTCGAGTTCTTTCAGCAGCCCTCGTGCGTTTGCCTTACGGACGTTCAGCCGTAGAAGCGGCTTTCCAAGAGGCTTCTTTACAAGAGGAGCAGCGGCTCTCGAGGGGCCTCAGACCCTTGGCGACGATTGCTCAAACCGCGCCGCTTTTGGGACTACTCGGTACGGTCACGGGTATGATTATTGCTTTTGCAGAAATTTCTCAACAGGGCACGGGCAACCCTGCCGCCCTAGCCGACGGTATTGGTCAGGCACTTGTCACTACGGCGGCAGGGCTTATCGTCGCCATCCCCACCCTCATCGGACAGAACTACCTTGCCAGCCGCGTCGATAATATCTTGATAGAGATTGACCGACGCCGCGAAGAATTGATGGGCAACGTCGCTCAGGTCGTCGCCGCCCGCCGCGACGATAGAGGGTCGGATGAAAGAGGTTCTGACGATAGGGATTCTCTTGGCAAAGCGCCCGTCGAGAGGTTGCGACCCGAACCCACCGAGACAACCGAACCTACCCCCTCCGGCTACGAATCCACATCCCCCAGCCAGGTTTGAGCGTAGAGCTAATGAAACCTATTTTGTACAGTGTCTCGAGCTGCACCTCTAGTTCAGCAAAGTTCAACCCTATCTTTCCCCTTTCCCCTTTCCCCTTTCCTCTGCCCTTATGAGATACACCCGCCGTTCCAAACGCTTTGCCCGCCAGTCCCTAAGCCTCGACCTCACGCCGATGGTCGATGTGGTCTTTTTGCTCATTATTTTCTTTATGGTTTCGACGACCTTTATTACACTCGAGACCGGCCTCCCTGTGGACTTGCCACAAGCCCAATCACCTCAGACGACCGTGTCTGATTTGCCGACGGTGACGATTACGGGCAACCAAGAACTCTTTTTAGCCGGTGCACCGATTAGCGAGGCCAACTTAGTTGCGTCTTTGCAGCAGACCTTTAATG
>ENA-ORXM01003339-ORXM01003339.1-marine-metagenome-genome-assembly--contig:-NODE-3339-length-16214-cov-4.116564_pt1 | contig 16214 bp, 16 predicted proteins | sample MGYA00237867_ERZ511480 | MGnify/ENA primary metagenome ERZ511480 (study PRJEB26309, sample SAMN06266103) | marine metagenome | isolation source: Algal blade | place: United Kingdom:Sidmouth, United...
CCTGAAAGATCATCGCGATCCGGTCTCCCCGGATGGCGCGCAGGTCTTCGGTTCCCATCGTGTCGAGCCGCTGTCCGTCGAACACCACCTGCCCCCCGGAAATCTCCCCCGGTTCGCCGATGAGATTGATGATCGCAAAGGCCGCCATGGACTTGCCCGCCCCGGACTCCCCCACGATCCCCAGCCGTTCGCCCTTCTCCAGCGCAAACGACACCCCGCGCAGGGCACGGTTCGCGCCGAAGGAGACCTCCAGATCGGTAACGTCGAGCAGGGGCATCAGGAGAACCGACTCCGAAAGCGGTCCAGCCGGACCCAGAAATCCGCGACGGACAGTGAAATGCCGGGAGATGGCGTCAGTTCGAGGGTACCGCCTTCAAGGAAAACGGCAGGTTCGGCAATGCCCCGCTTCCAGTGATAGACACGGCGTTCCATCGGAATGACGACGACGTAATGAGAGACATGCGGGTTCTCGAAATACATCTTCCGTTTGTCGCCCATGTCATAGTCTTTCGAGGTGACACTGATCTCGAAGACGACGACCGGTTCGTTCGCCGTGCTGCGGCGAACGTCGTCGTCAGGGGCGCAATCGATATGGACATCCGGGATTCGGACATCGTTTTCTACGGTATTCACACCATGCCTTGTCATGGTCGCAACGCATGGCCCATCAAAGGGCAAAGCAGCGTCGCAGGCATCGGCAATGCTGCGTTCCACCTCACCATGCGCCACGCTTTCGGCGGACATTTGCACAGGATAACCATGATGCAGTTCCCAATGCGGGCGCACATTCAACGACCATTCCAGAAAGTAATCGGTCGTCATCGGCAAGGGCACATCGATCTTTTGTTCGGCACTCATCCCATCACGCCTTTCTAGTGGCCCTTGTACAGCTTGGGGTTCAGCGTATCGCGCAGCCAGTCGCCGAGCAAATTGATCGCGAGGATCAGGATGACCAGCACGATGGCCGGAAATGCCGTGATCCACCATTGCCCCGAGAACACGTTCTCGAATCCCGAGCGGATCAGCGACCCGAGCGACGGCTTGTTGACCGGCATCCCCAGCCCGAGGAACGAGAGCGCCGCCTCCGCCACGATGGCATTGGCCACCTGGATCGTCGAGATCACCAGCAGCGGCGTCAGGGTATTGGGCAGGATATGGCGGGCCATGATCCGCGTAGCGGGCATTCCGGTCAGGCGGGCGGCATCGACATATTCCTTCTTCTTCTCGACCAGGACGTTGGCCCGCACCGTGCGGGCATATTGCGGCCATTCCGCAATTCCGATGACGAGGATCAGCATCCAGATCGCCAGATCCGCATAGGCCCCCGGCCCCAGCGCCGCCTGAAAGATCGCCAGGGCGATGATCGCCACCATCAGCGTGGAGAGCGAGAGCTGGATATCCGCCAGCCGCATCAGGAAGCTGTCGATCCACCCGCCGAAATACCCGGCCAGCATCCCGAAGGTGATGCCGAGGAAAGCCTGCACCACCACGGCACCCAGCCCGATCAGCAGCGAGACGCCCATCCCGTACATCACGGTCGAGAGGATGCCCCGCCCCTGCGTATCCGTACCGAACAGGAACCGCTCCTCCCCGCCCGCGACCCAGAAGGGCGGCAGTTCGGAATCCATGATGTCGATCTGCATCGGGTCGTAGGGGTTCTGCGGGGCCAGCACCGGCGCGAGCACCGCCATGGCGACCAGCGACAGCAACAGCAGCGCCGCCAGCACCGCCCCCGGATCGCGCAGGAATCGCGACAGGAAGATGCGCGGGGTCACGCCGCCGCTCCCGGCAGCTTCATCATCGGGTTCACCAGCGTATAGACGAGGTCCACGATGGTATTGACCACCACGAAGATCAGCCCGACGACGATGATATAGGCGATGATGAGCGGGGTATCGACGCGGTTCACGGCTTCGAGGAACAGGAATCCCATTCCCGGCCACTGGAACACGGTTTCGGTCAGGATCGTATAGGCGATCAGCGTCCCGATCTGGACGCCCCCGACGGTGATGACCGGCAGCAGCGTATTCCTGAAAGCGTGTGTCAGCCAGACCCGCTTCGAAGCGATCCCCTTGGCCCAGGCGAACCGCACGTATTCCGTTCGCAACGCTTCCATCATCTCGGCCCGGATCAGGCGGATGAACAGCGGCAGCATGATCGATGCGAGCGACAGCGACGGCAGGATCAGATGCGACCAGCCGTCCAGACTCAGCAATCCCGTCTCCCATCCCCAGGGCAATTCGACCGTATCCCCCCGCCCGAAGGAGGGCAGCCACCCGAGCGAGACGGAGAAGACCGAGATCAGCAGAATCGCCGTCAGGAAGACCGGCACCGAAATCCCCACGATGCTCGCGCTCATCAGCAGTCTGGCGCTCCAGCGTTCGGGATGCAGCGCGGCATGGATGCCGATGGGCACCGAGAGGGTGACGATCATGATGGTCGAGACCAGCACCAGCTCGAAGGTCGCCGGAAACTTGTCGAGGATCACTTCCAGCGCAGGCTTCTTGAAGAAGTACGACGTCCCCAGATCGCCCTGCACGGCATTGCCGAGAAAGCGCAGGTATTGAGTCAGGAACGGATCGTTCAGCCCCAACTGGTCGCGCAACAGCTGACGCTCGGCCTCCGATACCGACTGCCCCACGAGTTCGCGCAGGGGATCGCCCAGATTGCTCTGGATCGAGAAGCCGATGACGCTGATGACGAACATCACGATGACGGCCTGGACGAGGCGGCGCAGGAGAAAGGCGAGGAGATGCATGGGCGGTTCCGGTTTCGTAAGGCGATGGTATCACGCGAACCATCGTCGGCAATGCCTATCTCGGTTCGCCGCCTGCCCCGTTTCGAGGCGATGGAATTAACGGATATGGATTTACAGGATACCGATTTCGATACAGGTTGCGCGCAGTATCCCTTGGTAGAGGAGTTCCGATATGCTCGATCCCGTACCCGGCAACGATGGCGTCACCAACACCCGGCACGATGTCGCGCAAGACCGGCGCAGGGCGGCAACGGCCATCGCGACCGCCCGCAGTCCCGGCATCACGCGCAGCAATGGCGAGATCGACTTCTATGGCGGCGTCTGGCCGACGAACTTTCACAAGGGAATTCCCCATGACCGCTTCGGCAGGCCCGACCCCGTGGCCTTTCCCGAATTCATCACCGCCCTGAGCAATGCCGATGTCCCGGCAGGCACCTATGCGCCCTTCGACGTCGCACTGGGGCCGATCACGGAAGACGGGGCCAACAAGGCCGCGAACCGCGCCGGACCCGCCGAAGGCTTCGAGCCGGTCACGCGCTTCCATACCGTGCTGGAGAGCGGCGAGCGGGTCAGTGTCCGCAACTGGGAAAGCCCTCTGGCAGGCCATGTCTACGACCTCGAAGGCCCCGATGCGGGCGATGTCGGCATGGCTCCGGCTCCCGCGCTCGTCGGCGGAGAACTCATCGCCGAGATGGCCGAGGTCTACGCTCTGGCCCTCCTGCGCGATACGCCCTTCGAACGATGGAGCGACCGCAACACCCCCGTCGTCGTGGACGGGCAGGGTTTCGGCACCGTCGGCGGCCTTCTCGATGAACTGGGCCGCCTCGATTTCCTCGACCCCGACCGCGATCCGGTGGCGGCGAACGGCACTGCCACCCTCGACCCGAGCGAGACCCGGCGGCGCGAGGCGCGGCTGCAAAACGGTGCGCCCCTCTCCGGGCAGAGCGTCTTTCGCGGCTCCTCTCCCGGTGCGATGACCGGCCCCTATCTCTCGCAATTCCTGCTGATCGGCAGTGGCGGAGACGGCGGCGCGGCCCCGGCGACCAATGCCAAGGACGTCCGCTATCTCTGCCCCATCGCCGGAGCCAACCCGGCGGCCCCGACCGGCGCGCGGGGCGGCTATATCGCCTATGGCGCGCAGCGCATCGACCAGCGGATCAGCGCGGCGGCTCCCGGCCTCGACCACATGACCGACTGGACGCTCTGGCTCGACGTGCAGAACGGGGCGGCGGTGGGCGGCACGGACCGCTTCGAGCAGGGCGGCAAGCCGCGTTTTCTCGACACGCCCCGCGATCTGGCCACCTACGTGCATTTCGACCAGCTCTATCAGGCCTATCTCAATGCCTGTCTTCTCCTGCTCGACTACAAGGTGCCGTTCGATTTCGGCCTGCCCTCGGGCAAGGGTCACGTCACGCGCGGCTCCTTCGCCACCTTCGGCGGGCCGCATATCCTCGCGCTGCTGACCGAAGTATCGACCCGCGCGCTCAAGGCCGTGCGGCGACAGAAGTTCCAGCACCACCTGCGCGGACGCCCCGAGCAGCTCGCCGCCATGCTCACTCTCGCGGCAAATGCCCCCGAACGACTGGGCAGCGCACAGGCGGACGCGAGCAACGCCCTGACTGTCCTGCTCGAACGCGCCCCCGGCCTCATGGGCATGATCGCCACCCGCAATGCCCGCCAGAACGTCACGCGCCTCGACCCCGCCAACCGCATCTTCCCGACCGGTGACGGCACCACCTGCGGCTTCGTCCCGGCGGAGGATCGCAACTACCTTCTCCCCATGGCCTTCCCCGAAGGCTCGCCCATGCACGCCGCCTATGGCGCGGGCCATGCCACGGTGGCCGGGGCCTGCATCACGGTGCTGAAGGCTTTCTTCGAGCTGTCACCCAACGAGGTCAGAACCCCCGGCCTCGGTCAGCCCCTGCCCGTCGCGAAGACCGCGCAGGACCAATGGTGGAAGAAGGCCACCTTCTCCGAGCGCATGAGGCTGCGCAATGTCTACGTCCCCCCCGCCGACCCGTGGTCCATGGCGCTCGAGGCTTCCGGCGAGTTCAGGCCGTCCCAACTGACCATCGAGGGCGAATTGAACAAGCTGGCCGCCAATATCTCCCTCGGGCGCAACATGGCCGGGGTGCATTTCTACACGGATTATTTCGACAGCCTGCGCATGGGCGAGCGCATCGCCGTGGGCATCCTTCAGGAGCAGATGACCAGCTACAACGACCCTTGCTCCATGCGCCTGCCCAGCTTCGACGCCGATCGCATCGTCATCTCCACACGCGGCACCGGCGACGCGACGCTCGACGTGCTGGACGGCAGTGCCGACGAATGGTGGTCCCGTCATCTTCCGGGGAATGCCTTCGCGTAGGAGCGCCGAAGCGAACAAGCTTCGAGCCCGCCCATATCCCCCTCCCGTCGAAGATGAATCCGCACACCGCCCGCGCATGTGCGGGCGGCGACATAACGCTGACAGAAGGGAGGAGGGTCTTCATTCCTCAAGGCCCGGTCGTACTCGGGCGGCAGAGACGCATCCGGTGGCGTACTCCACCCATCCGATCCCGCATAGTTGTTCAATGGAACGCCCGGTGCATCCGGCAAGGGATTGAAATTCGTGAAGTTCACATGTTGATTCACATGATCGAGCTCTGCCGGGGTGAACGCGGAAGTGTTCAGTCTGTACGAGACGTTGTTGTTTCCGTCGATGGTATAGGTCGCAAGACCGGTCATCGGATGAAGAGGGCCGGACGATATACCTGTCGATCCTGAAATCCCGTCGATGGGATCGTCGTATATGTCCAGGTCCAGATCGATCATTGTCATGCCGGCCCACATTATCGAATACTGCCATAAAGTGTTGAATGCGATCGTCGAGCCTGGCGCGTAGTCTTCCGTAGGGCGCGCATCGGTCGGCACATCCGCCTTCACGTAACTGAGGGCAGGCCAAAGAGCACCTTCCGTTGCCGTATTAGGCGTATCGGCCGAGACCGAATAGGGATGCTGCCGGTTCAACAGGCATCCGAAAATCGTTTCGCCACTCAGGCTGGAACCATTGGCGACATCATAGACATAACGGCCTTGCATGGGTGCGAGAACGTATTCGGAGAAGGGAACGACCGCGACCCGGCCCTTGCTTTGCGTACCCGCCTCGACTTGATCGATGAAGGATTTCGCTGCCGCGCCCATGGCAACGTACTTATCTTTCCATCCCATGGAACCGGAATAGTCGAGCATCATCGCGACGTCGAGCTTGCCCGGCGCACCGGCCATCGCACTGGATGTGACCGAGATCGGCACGTCTTTCACGCCCACGACCTTCATGATCGACGTGCTCACGTCGACTGCGGCATCGATGGTGAGAACCTCGCCCTTGAAGGAAACATCGACCGTGCAATTCGTCGTCCTGCACATTCTGGAGTTCTGAAAATGGTTCGATGCGGCCTCGCGGCGTTCCTGTTCCGTAGCACCGCTGAGGCGCGCTCCCGCGATGCTGCTTGCATCCGCAATCCTCTGAAGGGTCGTGCGTTGTGCCGTTGCCTGGGTCAGATCGACGGCACCGCCCACGGCCACGACGATCAGGCCGAGCGAAACGCCCATGATTACGCCGATGCCCCCGTCCTGCCGCCTTATGAAAAGCGAATTTATCATGCGAAAATTACCTTATGAATGATATTCGAAGGCAATTTTCGTCCTGAAATCTGAAAGAAGTGCTAAAATACTATGTGAAAAGATATAACCAGCGTAAATTATTGGATATTGGCAATGAAATACTTCAATAATTTATGATGTCGAAGTGAAGTGGGCGCTGTGCGGATAATTTATTTGTTGACCGTGTACGATATGCACTGCGCGCAGTCTTCGGAAAATCGACCTTATAAACTGCGCGAGGCCGGTTCGGGAGGTCGGAGCCACCAACCGATGTCGAGCGGAGGCGCGAGATTACGATCCCCGCCTCCACCGGTCACACGTGTCACTCGGGGCAATGCGCCCCCGTATCGATCCACGCCTTCGTCAGCTTGCCGAAACGATGCTGCGTCCCCGGTGCCGGTTCCCGGCCCTTGCCCGGTTTCCAGCCCCACCCGACCAGCCCGTCTTCGGCCATATGCTCGTGGATATCCGCGAGCGTCCGGTCGCCGTTGCGCTCGGGGTCTTTGATCTGCTCGCAGATTTCCGGCACCGTCAGGCCGATCCAGCCCATGGATTTCGGGGCCAGATGCCACGGCTCGTGGCCCGGAACGCTCTGGATACCGCCCACGCCGACCAATTCGACGTTTGTAGCCCCGTGACAGGTGGTGCATCGCATCCCCGGCGCGCCGAAACCGCTCTCGTCGTATCGCACCACGGGCGGCACATGCTGGATCATCGCCATTCCCTGACGCGGAGAATCGTCGCGCGGGTGACAGTTCATGCAGCGCGGATGGGTGATGACCTTCGCCATCTCCCCGAACAAGGCGACGGAGCGTTCCGCCTCGTCTTCGATGCCGTCGAATTCCTGCACGACGCGCAGCGACTGCGAGGACGTTGCCGCCGTCTGGGCCGTCTGGGCCGTCGGCGCTGTCACCGCGATGAAGCCGATGGCGGAAAGGGCGACGGTGGCGGCCGCGATCTGATATCTCATCGTCATTCCCTCAAACCCGTGCAATCGGAACCATGGGCAGCGTCGCCGGACGCTCCCCCGTCAACGTGCGCCACGCATTCGCGATCGCCGGCGCGATCGGCGGTGTTCCCGGTTCGCCTACCCCCGTCGGGTCGGCTTCGGATTCGATGATCGACACCTCGATATTGGGCATCTCTCCGATGCGCATCATCCGGTAGGTGTCCCAGTTCGCCTGCTGCACCATGCCCCCCTCGCCGAACGTGATCGCATCATAGAGCGCGGCTCCGGCCCCGTAGCCGATCCCGCCTTCCATCTGCGCACGGATGACGTCGGGGTTCACCGCCACGCCGCAATCGACCGCGCACCATACGTTGACGATATGCGGCTCGCCGTCCCGGTCCTCGACCTCGGCAATCTCGGCGACATAGCTGTCGAAGGACTTCGCGACGGCCACGCCGAAGCCCTTCTGTCCGCTCCACCCGGCCATATCGGCGACCCGTTCGAGCACGGCGGCCTCGCGGGCCTTGTCCTCGCCCATCAGCGCGAGACGCCCCTCGACCGCATCCTTGCCGCCCTTGGCCAGCAATTCGTCGATGAAGGTCTCCACCGCATAAGCCGTATGCGTATGCCCGACCGAGCGCCACCACAGCACCGGAACCGGCGATGTCATCTGCGCCCATCCGAGCCGATGGTTCGGCACGGCATAGGGCAGTTCCTGCGCGCCTTCATAGGAGGTCGGGTCCAGCCCGTCCTTCATCATCGCCTCGAAGGGTGTTCCGGCCATGATCGACTGGGTAGCGATGGTGTGATCCCACGCGGTGATCGCTCCCTCCGCATCCAGCCCGCCCTTCAGCCTGTGAACCGTCAGGGGCCGATAGTACCCGCCCCGGATATCGTCCTCGCGGGTCCAGAGCAGCTTGGTCGCGCCCTTGCCCCGTGCCTTGGCGACCTCTGCCGCCTCGACAGCAAAGTGCGAATCGCCCGTGGCCCGGCGGCCAAAGCTCCCCCCGGCCAGCATCGTATTGAGCGTCACCTTGTCCTGCGGCATCCCCAGAACCTTGGCAAAGGCCCCATGGTCCATGGTCTGCATCTGACAGCCCATCCAGATTTCCGCCTCGTCGTCGCGGATCTCGACCACGGCATCCAGCGGCTCCATGGGCGTATGGGCGAGGAAAGGAAATTCCAGCGTCACCTCATGGGTGGTCTCGGCCTCGGCCAGCGCCTTCCTGGTATCGCCCGAGGCGGAGACCTGCTTGCCGTCGCCCTGTGCGGCCTGGGTCCATTCGGCCACCATCTGCTCGGTGGAACGGGTCTCGGCTGCGCTCTCGTCCCATTCGGCTTCGATCGCCGCGCGCCCCTTCAGCGCCGCGAAGGTATTCTCGCCATAGACGGCCACGCCCTGCGGCACCGCCGCGACCTTGACGACCCCCGGAATCTTCAGCGCCTCCGTCGCGTCGTGCGAAACGAGCGTCGCCCCGAATTTCGGCGGGTGCACTACCATCGCGGTCAGCATGTCCTCGCGATAGACGTCGAGCGTGAACTGCGCTTCCCCGTTCGATTTCGCGCGGCTGTCCACCTTCTGGATATCCGTCCCGATCAGCGTGAAGTCCTTCGCGTCCTTCACCTGCGGATCGACGGGCGGCTCGATCTGCGAGGCCGCTTCGGCCAGTTCACCGAACCGTGCCGATTGCCCGGAGGCTTCGTGGCTCACCACGCCCTTGGAAACCGTGATCTCCTGCGCAGGCACGTCGAAGCGGTCGGCGGCGGCACTCACCAGCATCGCCCGCGCCGCCGCCCCGGCCTTTCTCATCTGCATGTAGCTGTTGGGCATGGCGGTCGATCCGCCCGTCCCCTGAATTCCGAAGGCGGTATTCATGTAGAGCGTCACGTCGGCAGGGGCGGCGGTTGCGCGCATCTGGCCCCAGTCGGCGTCCATCTCCTCGGCCACCAGCGTGGAGAGGCCGGTATAGGTGCCCTGTCCGAACTCGACATGCTTGATGAGGACCGTCACCGTATCATCGGGCGCGATGCGCACGAAGGCATTGGGCGCGAACGTCCCTTCGACGACCTCATCGGTCGCGAGGGCAGCCACGGCCCCCGATTTCTGCTGTGCTTTCGCCATCTTCGGCAGCATCACGCCGATGACGAGGCCCGCGCCGGTCCCCTTGAGGAAGGCACGGCGGGAATTGTGAATGGTCATGCTCAACCCTCCAGCGTCTTGGCGGCGGTATGGATGGCCTGCCGGATGCGTTGATAGGTGGCGCAGCGGCAGAGATTGCCTGCCATCGCCTCGTCGATATCCTGATCGGTAGGGGAGGGATTTTCCTCCAGCAGTGCGGTCGCGCTCATCACCTGACCCGACTGGCAATAGCCGCATTGCGGTACGTCGATGCCGACCCAGGCATCCTGCACGGCCTTCGCTTCCGGGCTTTGCAGCCCTTCGATGGTCGTGATCGCCGCGCCTTCGACCATGCTGACCGGCGTCACGCAGGACCGCCGCGTCGTCCCGTCGAGATGCACGGTGCAGGCCCCGCATTGCGCGATACCACACCCGAACTTGGTGCCGGTCAGGCGCAACTCGTCGCGCAGAACCCACAGCAGTGGCGTGTCGGGATCGACATCGACGCGCCGCTCCTCGCCATTGACGGTGAACGTGATGGCCATGGGGGGGGTCTCCTGTACGAAATTCAGAACGGTCGAGATGGGACGCCCCTCGCATTCATCAAGGCGCAATCGCCCCACCCGACCGTTCGAGTAAGCCTTCCCCTACGGCATCCTTTTCACCGCCTCCGCCCTGGCACGGGAAGCCGTCGTCGGGCCTCCGGCGACCGGCGTCGATTTCGGCGATCTGGGTATCGTCCCGTCCACCGAGACCGGGGTCCCCTCCCCGTGGTGCTGGCCGCTATGAAGGCCGCGCCACGATCAGGCCGACGGCGGATCGAAGGCGCGACACGCGCCGCGATTGCCCTATCTCCCCTCCCATGAACGCCACCGATCTCCTCACGCTCACCGATGAAGGCCTCTACTGTCCGCAGGGGGGCTTTCATATCGACCCGCACAAGCCCGCCGCCATGGCGGTCGTCACCCATGGTCATGCGGATCATTGCCGACCCGGTTCGACAGCCATGCTCGCCACCCCCGAAACCGTCGAGATCGCGCTGACCCGCTATGGCGAAACCGCTTTCGAGACCACGCAGGAACTTGTCTGCGGCGAGGTGCTGCGGGTGGGCGACGTGGACGTCACCTTCTTTCCCGCCGGTCACGTCCTCGGCTCGGCGCAGGTGCTCATCGAACACAAGGGCCGCCGTGCGGTCGTCTCGGGTGACTACAAATGCCGCCCCGATCTTTCCTGCGCCGATTTCGAGCTGGTCCCCTGCGATCTCTTCGTCACCGAGGCCACCTTCGGACTGCCGGTCTTCCGCCACCCCGAGGGACGCGCCGAGATCGACAAGCTGCTCCGCTCGCTGGATATCTTCCCCCATCGCAGCCACGTCATCGGCGTCTATGCCCTCGGCAAGGCCCAGCGCCTGATCGCCGAACTGCGCGCCGCCGGATATGATGCCCCCATCCATATCCACGGGGCCTTGCGCAAGCTGTGCGCCCTCTACGAACGCCACGGCATCGCCCTGGGCGAATTGGTGGATGCCACGGCAAAGGGCGACAAGGACCGCTTTCGCGGCGGCATCACCCTCGGCCCGCCCTCGGCCATCGCCGATCGCTGGGCGCGACGACTGCCCGATGCCCTCACCGGCATGGCCAGCGGCTGGATGAGCGTGCGTCAGCGCATCAAGCAGCGGAACGTCGAATTGCCCCTCATCCTCTCCGACCATGCCGATTGGGACGAACTGTGCGAGACCATCATCGCCACGGGGGCCGAGGATGTCTGGGTCACGCATGGCCGCGAGGATGCGCTCGTCCACTGGTGCGGGACGAAGGGCATCCGCGCCCAGCCCCTCTCTATCGCCGGACTGGGCGAGGAGGACGATTGAAGGCCGGGGCAGGATAGATATGCTGCGCGCATGACTTCCTTCCTCGGCATCCTCATGCTCGACACCGCCTTTCCGCGCATCCCCGGCGATGTGGGCAATCCCGACAGCTATCCCCACCCCGTCCGCTTCCATATCGTGCAGGGTGCCTACGTCACCCGCATCGTCCGCGATGCCCCGCCCGATCCATCCCTGGTCGCCGCCTTCGTGCAGGGCGCGCGCAAGCTGGAGGCCGACGGCGCATGGGGCATCGTCACCTCCTGCGGCTTCCTCGGTCACGCACAGCAGGCCCTTGCCGCCGCCGTCCGCATCCCCGTCATGGCTTCGGCCCTGTCCCTCGGCCCTATGATCCACGGCATGATCGGCGGACGTCCCCTCGGCATCCTCACCGCCGATGCCCGCGCCCTGACCCCGGTCCTGCTGCGCGCCTGCGGCCTCGACCCCGCCACGGTCCGCATCGCAGGGCTGGAAGGGCAGGGCGCATGGCAGCGTCTCATCCTCGCGCCGAAGCACGCGCAGGCCACCATTCTCGACCCGGATGAAATCGGCGCCCTCGTCGAGGCCGCCGCCCGCTCCCTCGTTGCCGAAACGCCGGAAATCGGGGCCGTGCTTCTGGAATGCACGAACCTGCCTCCCTATGTACAGCGCATCCACCGGGCCACCGGCCTGCCGGTATTCGACATTCTGAGTGCCGCCGCGCTGATGCGTCCACACGATTTCTTAACCGGCGAGGGATCACATCCGTCGTCATCATAGCAGTGAGAGAGAAGCCCATGTCCGTCGCCCGTATCACCGAGATTTCCGCCACGTCGTCCAAGAGCTTCGACGACGCCGTCAAGAAAGGCATCGGCCGCGCTCACAAGACCCTCAAGAACGTCAAGGGGGCATGGATCGAGGATCAGAAGCTCGAATGCGAGGGCGGCAAGATCAAGAAATACATGGTCCGCATGAAGGTCACGTTCGTTCTCAACGACTGATCGCGGAATTCTCGGCGTCGGCGCTTTCGCGCCGACGCTCCGCCATCTCCTCCGTCAGTTCGTCGATCTGTTCGAGCAGGTCTCGGGTATCGTTCGTACGGTTCGAGGCATCGCTGGCGATGCGGAACGTATCGAGGAAGGCGGCGTCGAAATCGGCCATGCGGATCGCCGCACGTATGTCCGGCACGCTGACCATGCGACCCTCGATCTTCAGGACGCCCGAACGGCACAGCGCCTTGAGTTTCTTGTTCACATGCACGACCGACAGGCCCAGGGCGTTGCCCACCTGCTCCTGCGTCATCCGCATACGGAACCCGTCGCTCGATGCCTCGCCCACCAGCATCAGCCGGCACCAGAGTTCCAGATAGAAATGCAGGATGCGCTCCTCCGCCGTCCGTGCCCCCAGCGAGATATTGTGCTCGCTCAGGATATTCGAGCTGCGTACGGCGGCCCAGTCCAACCCCGCTGCCAGCACCGGATGCCGTTGGTTGATTTCGATCAGGCGCATCGGCTCGATCAACGCCGTTTCCAATTCGGTGAGAGCAGCAACGGTATAGATCGCCCTACGATGGAAATTGATGTGCAGCCCGATGAAATCGCCGGGCAGGTACACCGAGAGGATTTGCCGCCGCCCGGCCATCGTCACGCGATACGAGATCGCCCAGCCCGACCGGATCGCGAAACAGCAGCGGAAATCGTCGCCTTCGGAGATCAGCGCCTCTCCCTTGGCGTAGACGGCGCGGTTATGCTGCATCTTCTCGAAGAAATCGATCTCGTCGGCGGAGAGCAGCACGGACTGCCCCAGCCGCCGCAATGGCGGGCTGACATCGCCGTCATGCGCAAAGTTGATCGTCTGTGGCACGGTCGGTCTCCGAAGCAGGGCGTGATAGGTCGATCCCCTATCATACCCTGACGGGGAACCGCGTAAACGCCTTTATGATCCGGATCACATCGGACGCGGATCTTCCGATCGGATCGATTCTCCGAGAAGGGTTCCCATTGCGTTCCTGTCCTGCTATGGCACGATGCGTAGGAGACCATCGAGAGACCCGACGGAAGACCATGACGACCGACGCGCTGACCCTGCGATTGCTGGATGAATCCGTGGAGCCGCGCGCGAGCGGAGCCTTGTGGCTGCCCGGATCGCGCACCCTCGTCGTCTCCGACCTGCATCTGGGCAAGGCCGAGCGCAATGCGCGCCGGGGCGGCGGCTTCTGGCCTCCCTACGAGAATACCGAGACATTGAACCGGCTGGACCATGAGATCCTGGCCCTCGATCCGGCCTGCGTCGTTACCTTGGGCGACAGCTTCGACGACGATGCCTGCATCGCGGGGCTGGATGACGAGACGCGCGGGCGCATCGATACGCTGGTGGCGGCACGGCGCTGGATCTGGGTGACGGGCAACCACGACCCCGCGCCGCCCGGACTGGGCGGCCAGAGCGCCGATACCGTCACCCTTGGTTCCCTGACCCTGCGCCATATCGCCGAGCCGGAGGCCAGAGGCGAGATTTCGGGGCATTATCACCCCAAGGCCAGCCTGCGCATCCGGGGGCGACGCATCGCCCGCAAATGCTTTCTCGTCAGTGCCGACCGGATCGTCCTGCCCGCTTTCGGGGCCTTCACCGGCGGGCTGGATGTCTTTGCCCCGGTCTTCGAGCCGTTGTTCGACCGCGATGCCTGCGTCGTCCTCACCGGCACGCGGGTCGCGGCCCTGCCGCTGACCCGATTGCGCCGGATGGCGGCGTGATCTTCAGGAGAATTCGATGATCCGACCGTTGCGCACCTGTCTCCTCGTCGCCTGCCTCGCGGCAACCCCTGCCTCGGCGCAGGAGATGCCACCCGCAGCACCTGCCGCCCCCGCCCCGGTTTCGGTCTCCGCCCCGGCGAAGAAGGGCGGCACGATGGTCATCAACTTCCTCGGCCCCGTCACCTCCGGCTCGATGGCCGATATCGTGCGAACGGCGCAGGATGCGGTGCTGGTCGGGGCCGATGAATTGCAGATCAATATCAGTTCGGGCGGAGGCCGGGTCTATGCCGCGCGGTTCGCGGTGAACGTCCTGCGCTCGCTGCCGATCAGGATCGTCACCGTCGCGATGTCCGATGTCGGCAGTTCCGCCGTGGCTCTCTTCTGCGTCGGTGAAGAACGCTACGTCGCCCCCGGCTCCTCGATTTTCCTGCACCAGTTGACCCGTTTTGCCGAACGCTCGGTCAAGACGGCGCGGGCGCAGGAACGCGAAGACGAGATCGTGCGCGGCTGGTACGACACGATGCTGGCCGGGTGCCTCGCAGACCGCGCCTCGATGGAAGAGATCGAAGTGTACAACGACCGCGATCTCATTCTCGACGATGCCGATATCCTGCGTCTCGGCATGGCGAACAAGGCGTATTCCAGCTTGCGCGATAAACGGCTCTTCGGCCGGGCCATCAACGTGGTGCCGGGCGATCTGAAACGGATCATGCCGGACGAATGAACCGCGATGGCCTCAACGCATCCCGCGTATCGGATGGCCCTTCTCGCGCACGAACCCGATGCCGCCCGCCAGCACGTCCAGATCGAGCGTCCCGCCTCCGACTTTCGGAACGGTGATGGAGGGAAAGGCGGAACCGGCGGCAAGGGCGGCGGGCATGGCACACTCTCCTGAAAGGGGCTTTCTCGGGAAACTGCGCGCACCGCCCGCCACGTCAAGCGAAACACGACGACGTTATCCGTCGGTCAGACACCATCGCAGGATGCTCTTCTGCGCGTGCAGGCGGTTCTCGGCCTCGTCGAAGATCACCGATTGCGGGCCGTCCATCACCGCTGTCGTCGCCTCTTCCTCGCGATGGGCGGGCAGGCAATGCATGAAGACGGCATCGGGATTGGCTTTGGCCATCAGTGCCTCGTCCACCTGATAGCCCGCAAGCTGGTTGTGGCGTCGCTCGCGCACGTCGTCGCCATCGTTCATCGACAGCCACGTATCGGTGACGACCGCATCCGCCCCGGCCACCGCCTCCGCCGGATCGTCGACCACCCGCACGGCGGCCCCGGTCGCCTTCGCCCATTCCAGAGCGCGGGCATCGGGGCGCAGGGTCTCCGGGCAGGCGATATCGAGCGAGAACCCGAACTGCCCCGCCGCATGGATCAGGCTGGAGACGACGTTGTTGCCATCTCCCGCATAGGCGATCTTGCGCCCCGCGATCGGCCCGTGATGCTCCTCGAAGGTCATCACGTCGGCCATGATCTGACAGGGATGGCTGTCATCGGTCAGGCCGTTGATGACCGGCACGGTCGCGTGTTCGGCCAGTTCCAGCAGCGTGTCATGCGCATTGCAGCGGATCATGATCGCATCCACGTAGCGCGAGAGGACGCGCGCGGTATCGGCCACCGTCTCTCCGCGCCCGAGCTGCATGTCGGTCGCCGTATCCAACTCAACGTCGAGGACATGTCGGCTATCTGGGAACAGCGGATTGAGTTCACGGGCCAGACTTTGCGAGAGGTTATGGTCCAGCAGCGACTTCATGCTGGGGCTGCGAGCCGTCGCTCTCGTTGGGCAGCAAACCCGAGTGCTGCCCGAATGTGGTCATCGCTCAGTTCAGAGAAGTCGGCCAGGGTCTGCCCGGAGCTCATTCCGGAAGCGAGGTACTCAAGCACGTCGTGTACTGCGATCCGAGTGCCGACGAAGCATGGCTTGCCGCCTCGCACGCCATCACGAGCTTCAATGAGTAACAGCGGATCCATAGCCATGACGTTAGTCGGCTTTGACCAGCCTGTTGGCCAGAAATTCGAAGACCTTCGACAAGTCCACTCATCGCCTCTCAAACAGAAATTCGGCCATTTTTCATTAGTGACCAATTAAGTGCGCAGCGGATACCCGCCTGTGGCCCGCACTGAGCTTGCCCCGGTTTGTTGGACACCTA
>ENA-ORXM01003340-ORXM01003340.1-marine-metagenome-genome-assembly--contig:-NODE-3340-length-16204-cov-3.635890_pt1 | contig 16204 bp, 12 predicted proteins | sample MGYA00237867_ERZ511480 | MGnify/ENA primary metagenome ERZ511480 (study PRJEB26309, sample SAMN06266103) | marine metagenome | isolation source: Algal blade | place: United Kingdom:Sidmouth, United...
GCTCGGGGGCACCCACGCCGCGTCGCCGTCGTCGCCGTCGGTGCAGGCGGCGGCGGGGGGCGGCGGCAGCCACCGCGAGGCCAATGACGGGGCGAGCCGCGCCCTCGAAGCGCTGCTCAAGGCGCACGACGCGGGGCGGCGGCAGACGCTCGCCCTCACCGCTGGCATCCGCACGATTACCTTCATCCTTGCGCCCGTGCCGTCTGTGTCTGCCGGCTCGGGCGAGGAGGCGTACGAGTACCCGGGCTTTTACACGTTCCGCGTGCCGGGCGGGTTTGTCGAAGACCCCATCCTCCGCCACATTGACCCGCCGATGGCGTTTCAGTTGGAGTTGGCGCGGCTGTCCAACTTTGACATTACGCGGTTTGCCTACCCCAACCGCGCCGTGCACGTGTTTTTTGCGCAAGACAAGGCGGTGTCGGGGCGGCCCGAGCGGCGTCGGTCGGCGGTGCGGCCGCCGGCTGGCGCACGGTGCTGGTCGTCGATCACGGGCTGATGAAGTCACTCGATGTCGAGGCGGCGATCCGGGAGAGCGGTATCCGGCCGGATTTCATCGTGCCGACGACCTGAGCGACCTGAGCGACCTGAGCGAGCCGGGCGATCCGGGCGATCCGGGCGCGCGGCACACGATCCGCGGGTACGGCTGACAACACGCCCGGAAGCGTCTATAGTTTGGTCTCTATTTCCCAAATTGGAGACCGGTCATGACGCGATCCCTGCTTGCCGCGACCACGCTCGCCGCGCTCGTCGCACTGAGTGCCTGCAGTTCCAGCGATGACGACGAGGAGTCGGCGAGCCCGGCCGACAACGCATCCGTCGAACCGGTCGACGGCGCGAGCCAGACATCCGAACTGGTCGAGGATCGGGAAGTGTCCTCGGAGCCCGGCGGCGACACGACCGCCATCGCGGGCTATTGGGACGCACCCGTCGGCAACCCGGGAACCGACCCGGGCACGCGCTTCGTGCTCGTCACGGAAGACGGCCTGCAGACCAGCTTCGAGCGACAGCTCGACGACGTCAGCGAAGAGGTCTGCTACTCGCAGGCGGGGCCGCAAACGCTGACGCCGAACGGCGACGATGTCTACACGCCGGCCGACGGTTCGGCGTCCTTCGTCGCGATGCGCAGCGAGGACGGGGGCACCCTGACGGTGACCGCGGACGACATCGTCGAGACCTGGACGCTGGTCGAGGACGGATCGCCGGACGATCTCATGGCCTGTAGCGTGAGCTGACACCCCTCGAGGGGGCCTCGGCCGGCCCGCTTCGGCAAGCCGAATCGCCGGGCCGCCTCACCGGTCGATGCCGGCCGGGCCGTGTCGGCAGGGCGGGACGCGACGCGTCGCGTCGACTCGGGAGGAATGTCCGGATTCAGACCGGCTGCAGCGCGGCGAGTATCGACTCGACACCGAGGGCGTGACGGGTAGCGACGTCACTCGCCTCGCGCAGCCAGTCGAGCGTATCGATCACGCTTGCCGTCGTGCTCGTGCCGTCCAGGAGGCGCGCGTCGAGACGGGCGCGCGCCTCGCCGACCCGTATCTCCATGAGCAGATCCTCGCGCTCGTGACCGGTGAAACGCGCGAGCAGGGCGGCTGGGGTGCGCGTCCGGTGATCGACGACGTCGCCGTATTCCTCGTGCCAGCTGTCCAGTCGCTCGCCGAGCGTGACGGTGTGGGCGAGGAGTTCACCGATCGGCCGCTCGCGCCAGCGCATGCCGCCGATGCGCAGCAGCCGTCGCGTCGCGTCGGCCGAGTGCTGCAAGGTTTCGAGGTCGGCCCCGACGGCGCGGCGAAAGAGCGGCCATCGCGCGAGGGCCGCGGCAGCCAGCGTCTCTGATTCGAGCACTTCGCCGAGCTCGACCGCGAATGCACCGATCGACTCCAGCGCCTCCCAGTCGGTGCGCAGACCGCGATAGCCGGGCCCCAGGGCCGAGCGGTACTCGGTGTTGTTGACGAACAGCTCTCGGAAGCGCAGCACCTTCGCGAGCTGTCCGAGCAGCCGCCGGTGCTCCGGCGTGAGATTCGCCGGCTTCTCGATGCTGAATTCCATGAACTGCCGACGCGCGTTGAAATAGTCCGCATCGACGATGTCGGGCTCCACGCCGACCGAGCCCCCGAGCTCCTCGATCAGGCTCAGCAGCTGGCGCTTGGCCGGAACCTTGTCGAGCAGGAACCAGTCCTGCAGCGCGCTCAGTTCGTCCTCGATCAGCCGCGCCTGGTGGCGGGCGCGCCGCAGCACGCCCACCGTCGCCTGGAAGCACAGATCGGGGTGAGCGTACTGCTCGATCGTCAGCGGCGCCTTGTCGACCAACTCGATGATGCCGGCGAGCCGCACGAGATGCCGCGCGCCGATCGAACCGTCCCCGACCAGGGTGGCCACGCTCTCGGTGGCGAGTCCCTGGGCCACGGTGTCACGCCACCGGGCGAGGCTCCTCGAGAGGTCCTCGAGGTGCCTGAACTCGATCTGGTCCAGCCCTTCGGCGGCGAGTCTCACCGCGTATTCCCGCAGACGGGAGATGTCGGTCGGGGGTGTCGGCGAGCTCGCACGCGGTGCATCGGCCGACGGAGCCGTCTCGGGGCGGGCCCCGTGCCGGGCGGTCGCGGCGGCCGTCGTCTCGGGCGGGGGCGGCGAGAAGTCGGGCAGCGGTCTGACTCGCTGAGTCCCCAAGGGACTCTTTGACATCGTGAAGCTGTTCAGTGACGCCTCCTGCGCCGCTGTCCCGACTGCTACCGGCTGGAACGACCCTTGCCGGGTGGGAGTCTCACCCGCTGAAGAAAAGCACCTTTCCACGGTGCACTGAATAATCCGGGTTTGTGGCGAGCGTCAGTCGACGCCCGATCGCGCAGACCGCTGCGCCGCTAGAATGTACGACAAGAGACGCGGCTTCCGGCCATTGACTCGACCCACGGGGTCTCGACCATGAAACACATGCTACCGGTTCTTCTTCTGATCTTCCCGGTCTCCGCACCAGCGCAGTGGGTCGAGTTCTCGATCCGATCGAACGGTGACGTGCATTTCTACGACGACGCTCGGGTCACCACGAATGGCGAGCATATCGACGTCTGGACAAGGGTCAGATATGGAACGTCGGTGATGGCTGCATCGAGCTACCAGAGTCTTCTACGACTGGACTGCAGCGAGCCGTCCGAGATCATCTTGAGGAACACGTACTTCACCGATGACAACTGGACCGAGCCCGCGATGGCGCCCGACGATAACCCCAAGCCGAAGACACGTGTGCAGGCGGATTCGGCGAGCGGCAAGCTCGTCGCCTCCCTATGCGAGGTGAAGTCGGATAGCGCAAACTGAGACGCCTGCGCTACTTGCGCAGCGCAGGCCCTCGTTGGCGGCGACTTGCCGTGCGGCCATCCCGGCCGCCGAATCCGCTATCCGGCAGCCACGTCGATCACATCGGCTTCGCGGTGATCTGGAAGATGAACCCGTCGTCGGTCGCGGCGTACAAGGCATCGTCCGGCCCCATCGTCAGACCGCGGTAGCGCGTCGTGATGCCGGTCGGCATGATGATCGCGCCCTTGATCGACAAGCCATCGTCGGCGATGTCGTAGACGTCGATGCGCGAACCTGGCGGGGTGTTGCCGAACCCGATCCCCATGATGCCCGCGGCGAGGCGTCCTTCGTAGATGCCCCAGTTGCTGCCGGTCAGGAAGGCCGCGGACCCGGTGCCCTGCGAGAATCCGTGGTTGTTCCAGGAGGGCGGCATCAGATCATCGAAGCGGGTGTCGCTCATCGGCGTGTAGGCCGCCCTGACGGCCGGGTCCATGGCGTCCATCTGGTTCGGCTCGTAACCGCAGTACTGGTCGGGGCACTCGCCTCGCCCACCGGTGTTCTGCGCAGGATCCCAACCGGCATTGCCGCCGTTGACCAGGGCCGTGATCTCGTCGCTGTGCCACGGTCCATGCTCCGCGGTGAACGCGCGACCGTCGCTCGGGCGGAAATCGATGCCCTGCACGTTCCGGTGCCCGTACGTGTAGATCCGCTTGTCGAAGCCTTCCGGCGGGCTGTTGTCGGGGTGCGCATTGCCGTCTCCATCGATCCGAAGGATCTTGCCGCACAGCAGCTGGCCGTCCTGCGGACACATGCCCCTGTGACGATCACCGCCGGTTACCCAGAGATAGCCCTCCGGCCCGACGCGCAGTCGGCCGCCGTTGTGGGCACCGGGACCGCCGAACGGCTGATCGGACTCGAACGGCTTGTACTGAATGTCGGTCACGATGTCGGTGCGATCGGCGACGCTCTTGAGGTCGTCGCTGACGGTGAACTTCATGACGATGTTCCCGTCGCAGCGCTCGAAATTCGTCTTGCAGCCGTCGCCGTAATACTTGGTGGACGAGGAATACAGGTAGAGCGTCCGGTTCTCGTCGAAGTCCGCGTCGGCAACGACGCCCAGCACACCGGCCTGGCCGTCGCAGAACAGGTCGTCTCCCGAATCGGGGAAGCCGCTCGAATCCTTGGCGCCGTAGAGCGGGTTGACGGTGCCTGAAGCCTCCCGCACCGACAGTCCCTTGCATTTCTCGGTGAAGAACATGGTGCCGTCCGGCAGAAAGGCCATGTCCCAGGGACTCTCGAGTCCCGTCATGTACTCATTCGTTTCGATGATCGGAACGTTCATTCTCTCGCCGGCGTCTTGGGCCATCGCGGGAGAGAACGTACCGATCGATAGAATGCCGAGCACCGCGATCGTGACTAACGTCTTGCCGTTCTTCGTCATATCAGCCTTCTCCAGGGTTTACGAATGAACTCGAACCAGCGCTCTGCTCCGTCAGGGTGTCGCCTCTTGCAGATACGCTGCGAGATTCGCGATGTCTTCGTCGGTCAACGGCTTGGCCATCATGATCATCAGTGACGAATTGGGCCCGATCTTGATGCCCTCCCTGTACGTCTCCAATTTCTCCGTCGTGTACGAAATCTCGTTGCCGGATACCTTCGGATAACTGGCAACCCCCTTGCCCCCCGCCCCATGGCAATTGACGCAGGACTGGTTGTATCGCTCCAGTCCTGCAACGCTGTTCCCGGCAGACACGTCGTCTGTCGAAGACGCGGTCTCGCCCGATGGCGTTTCGCCGCTGTATCCATGGCCAGAGCAGCCAAGGAGAACGCAGAGAACAAGGGTTCTTGATGATTTCGTGAACATGATCAGTGACCGCTACAGAGCGAAGTCCTCACTAGCAACGCGCTGTCAGTCTACCCCTGTTCGCCGCTCCGGCAACAGTGAATCGATGGCGCGGCACAAGCGTGAGAACCCGCCGTGCTGAAGGCGCGAGGCCAGCATCAGCCTGTCGTAGTCGAGTTGCTGCTTGCCATCGAACCAGCAGGTAGGCCGGTCCGAGACGGTCTGCGGCGGGCAGTCCGCCGTTCGTGCTCCTGACATCTGCCGCCAGAAATTCTCTTCAGCGCAAGCTCCTTCCGAGCCGTCGTCCCTCCGCCTGGTGTCGGCCCGCACCGTTGGCGCCACACTCCCGAGAGGCTTCCGGCGATGGCACGACACACCCCCTTCCCACGACGTTCACCCGAGCGACGGCGAGACCTGGTCGATGCCCAGCGTCGCTCCGGGCTGAGCATCGCCGCCTTCGCCCGCCAAGAGGGGCTCGTCCATCCAGACCTTCGTCGGCCGGTGCCGCAAGTCCCTGCCGCCGACGTCCTCTCGGAAGACGACCGTCATCCGGCCCGCCCGTGCCGGACGCTGAAGGCGGCAGCCACGAGGACGATCCGATCACGCGCGGGTTCCGCCCGCGGCCCTGTCGCGCGATCGGGCCTCGAGTCGCCGAGCGACCTCGAGACGGCCTTGAATGACCGCGTACAAAGGGGCGGCGGTCCCGGGCGTCCGGCGTCCGGGGCAAGCGGGGACGCCACGGCGTTCACGCTCGGCGCGCCGCGACGCCGACCGTCCCATCCAGATCGTCGCGCCACACCCCGGATACCCGGGCAGCACCTGTCGGAGGTAGCGCGACACGCCGTAGAGACGCGAAGAAGGTCGAAGTCGGTGTTGTCGGTGCACGGGCGGCATGACAAGGCTGAACTTGCATGTCCGAACTTTCCGCCGGGCCTGTTACTGTTGAGCGTCTGATCCAACAAGGAACGAGATTCATGCTGAACCGAGAAATTCGCCTGTCCGTCGTCGGTGCCGCGCTGGCGCTCGGGTCGAGCGTCGCGAGCGTTCAGGCCCAGGACACGCGGCTGGCCTTCGGCGCCACCAATGCCCAGTCCTCGCACTACGCCTACTTCGCCGCGCTGTCGCAGATCGTCAACGATTCGGTACCCGGCTATCAGGCTCAGGTGGTGGAGACCGGTGCGACGGTGGACAACCTGAAGCGCATGGAGCGGGGTCAACTGGACATCGGTCTGGTCACCACCAACACCTTGTTTCATGCCAACAAGGGAATCCGCACCTTCGAGGGCGAGCCGATCGACTCGAAGCTGCTGTGGGCATACTCGCTGGCGCCGCAGCTGGTGATCTCGCGCGAGGATGCCGGATACGAGAGCCTGGCGGATCTGGACGGCGAACGCTTCGGCCCCGGCCAGCGCGGCTCGTCCACCGAGGCGACCAGCGAACTGGTGCTCGACCTGTTCGACGTCTCGCCCGAATGGGTGCGCGGTACCAACGGCGAACTGGCCAACCTGATCAAGGACGATCGATTGGCCGGGTTCATCAAGTCGGCGGTCGGCACCGACTTCGACCCCCTCACGACCGACATCGCCACGCTGACTCCGCTGAAGGTCCTGCCGATCAGCGACGAGCAGGCCGACACGATCCGCGCCGAACTGCCCGAGCTGTCGATCGTCGAGCTGCCGGCCAGCGAGTCGCAGGGGCGGGCCGAACCCTACAAGACCTGGGGCTTCATGATCGCGGTCAGCGCTGCGCCCGGCATGGACGAGGAAACGGCCTACCAGATAACCCGGGCCGTACTGGCCGATGAAGGGGTTCAAGCGGCATCGTTCAAGGCAGTGGAGGGTGTGGACATCGCTCGACTGACGCTGGACTACGCGACCAGCACCATGCACCCGGGCGCCATTCGCGCCTTCGAGGAAGCGGGCTATCCGGTGCCCGATGCGCTGAAGCCGTAGTCTTCTCTTGCGCACCGTTCCGGGCCGGCCCGACGGGCTCGAGGGCGGCACGCTGCGCGAGCGCGCGGTGTTGCTGCTGTCGGTCGGGCTCGGTCTGTTCATCCTGTACTCGGCCGCCTTCGGCGCGTTCGAGAGCCTGATCCAGCGGGCCAGCTTCGTGGCGATGGTTGCCACGCTGGGCGTGCTGATGCATCCGGCCCTGTCGGGCTCGCGCCTGAGGCCGCTGGGCATCGCGATCGATGCGCTGATGATCGCGATCATGCTGTACGCCTGCGGCAGCGTGATCGTCCGGTTCGAGCAGATCATGGTCGAGCGCCCGTTCGCCGAGTTGCCGGATGTGGTTCTGGCCTTCGCCACACTGGCCGTCATCCTGGAGATCGCGCGGCGGGCGGTCAGCTGGGTGTTCCCGCTGCTGGTGATCGTCATGGTCGCCTACGCGTTGTTCGGTGATGCCATCCCGGGGCGCATGGGTCATCGAGGCTTCGACGTCCGCTACGTCAGCGAGACGATCTTCCTGTCGGATCTGGGACTGTGGGGAATGCTCGTCGGCATCGCCTCGACCACGCTGGCGATCTTCGTGCTGTTCGGGGCCTTCCTGCTGCACACCGGTGCGGGCAAGACCTTCTTCGACATCGCCTCGCGCGCCAGTGGCAACACGCCGGGGGGCGCGGCCAAGATCGCCACCATCGCCTCCGGCTTCTTCGGCATGATCTCCGGCTCGACGGTGGCGAACGTGGCGACGACCGGCAACTTCACGATTCCGCTGATGCGACGGCTGAACTACCCGCGGGCTTATGCCGGCGGGGTGGAGGCGGTGGCCTCTACCGGCGGACAGCTGGCGCCGCCGATCATGGGTACGGCCGCCTTCGTGATGGCGGAACTGGTGGGCGTCAGTTACTGGACCATCGCGACCGCTGCTCTGCTGCCGGCACTGCTGTTCTATCTCGGCATCTTCACCACGGTGCATGTGATCGCGGTCAGGAAGGGTCTGGGGGCCAGCGCGCCGGAGGCCACCGACCAGACGAGCGGGCCGGTGTTCGATGCACGCGCCCTGGTACCGATCGTCGCCTCGCTCGGCGGAATCGTGTTCGGCATCCTGAACGGCAACTCGGTCGACACCAGCGCCTTCTACGGGATCGCCGCCATGATCGTGGCGTTCGTGCTGGCTCGTCTGTCAGCAGGAGAAAGTCCGTTGCAGGCGGTTCGGCAGCTGGCGCCGGCCATCGTCACCGGTGGGCGCGGCGTGGTGATCGTCGGTCTGTTGCTGGTGGCGGCCCAGGTGTTCGTTTCGCTGCTGAACCTGACCGGCGTCGGCGTGACGCTGACCGGCATCATCCTGTCGTACGCGGGCGGCAACGTCTGGGCCATCGCGATCGTCATGGCGGTGGTGTGCCTGATTGCCGGCATGGGGTTGCCGACCTCCGCCGCCTACGTGCTGGTGGCCGCGGTGTTCGCGCCGGCGCTGATCCAGGCCGGACTGCCGGCGCTGACGGTGCACCTGTTCGTGCTGTACTACGCCACGCTGTCGGTGATCACGCCGCCGGTGTGCGTCGGCGTCTTCGTGGCCGCCAGCATCGCCGAGGAAAGCTGGCCCAAGGTGGCCGTCCAGGCAGTGCGACTCGGCGCGGTCGCCTATGTGCTGCCGATGCTGTTCCTGCTGTACCCGGGGTTGCTGATGCAGGGCGGATTCGTGCAGATCGCCGAGGCTCTGTTGATCGGTGTCATCTTCACGCTTTCCCTGGCGTTCCTGCTGGGACGGCGTCCGGCCATCGGCACTTCGAACGTCAGCGCGCTCCTGTGGCTGGTGCCGCTGGTGATCGCATTCTGGCCCGGACATGTGTCGACATTGCTGGCCGTCATCGGGTTCACCGCGCTGATGATGGCATCACGTCCGCGCACGATCGCCGTGCCGGCCTGAGCGACCAGCCGGACCTGTCCGGGCAGCGCGTCGCCACGGCGGAAATCAGAACGATGAATTGACCATCGGGTGGGGGTATGGGAACGACAAGGGGCTCGTGTCCCTGACCCGGGGCACGGTCGTGGCGGGGTATCGCGGCATCGAGCACGCGACGGAGCGGCTGGGAACCCGCCACATGGGCCAGCAAGGCGATGTGCAGGGGTGAGAAGGAGCGGCGAAGAAGCAGGGTCGCAACATGATGGCGGCGCTGTCGGATGCACTCGCCGGCCACGCATTCGATCCGTCAGAAGGCCCGATCGCTCAAGCCGGCTGAGTAGTTCTACTGCGTCAAGTCTCTAAGAGCTACGGTATCATCGGTCCCGTCTCCTCGCCACTACAATTCTCATCCGTGTCCAGCGCCGCCCGACTTCGCCGCTTCGATGCCTACCTCGACGAGCTTCACTGCGTGCTCGGTGATCAGCGGCGCCATGAACACTTCGATGCCTACTGTCGCGGGCTGAACCTCGGGCTCGAGCGCAAGAGCGTCGAGCCGATCGCCGCGGCGATCGATCCGCACAACGTCTCGGCCCGTCATCAGAGCCTGTTGCACTTCGTCGCCGAGGCCCCGTGGTCTGATCGGGCGCTACTCGATCGGATCGGAGCCCTGGTCGACGAGGCCATGGACGAGGCACCGCGCTATTGGCTTCTTGACGATACCGCTTGTCCGAAGAAGGGCGTGCACTCGGTGGGGGTAGGCCGTCAGTGGTGTGGCCAGCTCGGGAAGACCGAGAACTGTCAGTCGGCGGTGAGCCTGTCGCTGGCGAGCGAGCAGGCTAGCGTACCGATCGATCATCGACTGTACCTGCCCGCACGCTGGACGAACGATGTCGAGCGGTGTCGGGCTGCCGGAGTACCCGAACAGATTGAGTTCGCCACCAAGCCCGAGATCACACTGGAGTTGATCCGCGCGGCGATCAACCGCACGGGCTCGCGACCTGCGGCACTCGTTGCCGACGCCGGCTACGGGGACGTGACCTCGTTTCGCGAAGGGCTCGAGGAGCTCGGACTCGTCTACTCGCTCGGCGTCAAACCGCCCACCAAGGTCTGGGCTCCGGGGGTCGAACCGCTGCCGCCGAAGCGATGGTCGGGTCGCGGACGGCGTCCGAGCAAGATGGTGCTCGCACCGGGCCACGAACCGGTGACGGTCGAGTCGCTGGCTCGATCGCTTGACGCCCGCAAGTGGCGCACGATCAGCTGGCGCGAAGGGGCCAACGCGACGCTGTCGGGGCGCTTCGCCCGGGTGCGGGTGCGGGCCGCGCACGACGACGCGAACCGGGTCGAGCGCCGAAGCGAACAGTGGCTGATCATCGAGTGGCCCGGGGGCGATAGCGAACCGTCGGGCTACTTCCTGTCGAACGAGCCGGCTTCGGTGACATTGGCGGATCTGGTGCGCACGATCAAGATTCGCTGGCGGATCGAGCGCGACTACCAGGAGCTCAAGAGCGAGTTCGGACTCGGGCACTACGAGGGACGCGGCTGGCGCGGCTTCCATCATCACGCGAGCCTGTGCATCGCGACGTACGCGTTTCACGTTCTCGAGCGACTGGCCGGGAAGTCGAAAAAGAAAGACGCCGCTCGACCAACGCCGCCTGCCGTACCCGAAGGTTGGACCCCGCGCGGCTCGCCCGGGGCGAATGCAACGTCACGTGCCTGACTCGGTGGCGACGATGCGCTGGGAGATCGCACGCGAGATCGCGCTGACGTTGCCGCGTTGCCCGTGCTGCAGTAGGCTGCCCAACGACACTCTCAACATTTGACGCAGTAGAAGTAGTTACATCGCGGGATTGCACAACCACGGGCTCACGCAGGGGTCAGACTGACTTTCGCAAGAGGTCTATGGATTAACCCACGCCAGTTATCAGTCCGGAGGGACCAATGACATTCGCGGAAGTCGTGATGATGTTTGGTGCATCTATAGCGGTAGCAATCGCTTTGGGTCAGTGGTTTATCAAGAACCAACGGCCTACGAATCGATGGCTGCGCTTTCTAATGATAAGCTGTTCTGTATGGATCCTTCTTGCTGTTTGCTATCGGATTGATTTTTTCCAGCAGTACCCTCATCTCAATAAACTACATGTTCCGTTTCTCAGCATAACTGGCCCACTGTGGTACAATTATCTTCGCAGTTTGCACGAAACAAACACGCAGCATAGCATTCGTTATCATATAATCATTCCTATCACTGTGACAGTTTTTTTATCGCTACCGTTCTATTTTGAAAGCGGAGAATTCAAGCGCGAATACGTGGAAACCGATTTTGACGGACTCCCGAGTGTAATGATGTATACGGCTACGCGCTATGCCGAAATAACTGTCATCGTATACTGTATCAAATCCATTCTTTATTTGAGAAAAATAAATCAGGAGTCATCTAGGCAGCGATCTTCGAATACAATCCAATTTTTATTGATATTCTCTATTTTGGCTACGCTGGCTGGAATGACAAGATTGACCGGTGCAGTCCTCAACCTCCAATCAGTTAGTACGGCGATGCCGACAATAATTATATCTTGTCTACTACTAAGCCTATTTTTACTAGGCCACAGAAAGCCCGTTGTACTGGGCCTTGGTCGTTCTGAGAGCCATATTAAGTTAGTTTCTGACAAGGACGTACTCACGTTGAAAGATTGTCGTCATCAACTTAGGGAAAAAAAGTGGTATCTAGACCCTGACTTAAAATTGCAGAAACTCGCCAGAAAGTTGGAGATTTCTCCAAATCGTCTTTCCGAACTAATAAATAATGCCGATGGCGTGAATTTCAATGAATTCGTCAATGAGCTGCGCATCGAACATGCTCAGCATTTGATGACAAAGAATCCTAGATTGTCCAATGATGATGTTGCCAATTTTTCTGGCTTCAACAGTCGATCGGTATTTTACCGGCAGTTTAAACAGAAAACTGGAATTACACCATCTGAATTCAAGAAAAAGATGACGCATGTAGAGGCTGATATCCCCCTGCGTCAGGATAGTTGACCGCTGCCTCCTGGGAGCTCGCGCGCCTCGGGTGACATCGCCCGCGTTCTGCCCAGGGCGCGATCGGCGAGACCCGTCGCCCCTTCCTCGGCAGGACGCGACGCCAACGCCAGGCGCTGATCTGTCCCGACTGGATCTTCTCGCGTCGCCACAGCGCCGAGAGCTCGCCGCGCTCGGTGCACGCGTCCGCTTCAGCAATGATGCGACGCTTCTCGGCGTCGGATCGGCGCGCGCGTACCCTCGGGTCTCGAACTTCGGATTGGCCGTCACGTGGGGCTCCGGCAGGGTCGCAGACTTCATCGGCAGTGTGTCTCCGGTCTCTGACTGCCCCGGTTGCTTAGGAATTGTGACATAACAACTTGAACTTGTCGAGATCAGCCTTTATCATCGTTCTCGATGAAAACCGAACAGCAACTGCGACAACAGTACCGGCAACTGCTGCCCTCGCTCGATGAGCGCGGACGGCGCGAATGGGCCGCCTCCGAGGCGATCGCGCTCGGCTACGGCGGCATCGTCCTCGTCCATCGCGCCTCGGGGCTCTCGCGCACGACCATCACGCGCGCGATCGCCGAGCTGCGCGAGCGTGAGCAGGACGCAGCGACGGGAGATGCCCCTCGGGCGAGTACGCCGCGGCGCGTGCGCCGCCCTGGTGGGGGGCGGCCGAAGAAGATCGACGAGGATCCCGAGCTGCTCGGCGCACTCGAGGCGCTGGTGGACTCGGGCACCCGAGGGGACCCCCAGTCCCCGCTCCGCTGGACGCTCAAGAGCTTGCGCGTGCTCGCCGCCGAGCTCCTCGAGCAAGGCCACGACATCAGCTATCGCACCGTCGGGCGGCTGTTGAAGCGCCTCGGCTACTCTTTGCAAGGCAACCGCAAGACGATCGAGGGGGAGCAGCATCGCGATCGGGATGCGCAGTTTCGCCATATCGCCAAAGAGAGCGCCCGACGGATCGAGGTCGGGGAGCCGGCGCTGTCGATCGACACGAAGAAGAAGGAGCTGGTGGGCCCTTACAAGAACGGGGGCAAGGAGTACCGCCCGAAGGGCGAGGCCGAGGAGGTGAAGACACACGACTTCATCGGCGAGCTCGGACGGGTGAGCCCCTACGGGGTCTACGATCTGGCCGACAACGAGGCGTGGGTGAGCGTGGGGATCAGCGCCGATACCAGCGAGTTCGCCGTCGAGAGCCTGCGCCGGTGGTGGACGGTGATGGGCGAGGAGCGCTACGGATCGGTGGGAGAGATCTATCTCACCGCCGACTGCGGCGGCAGCAACTCCAACCGCACGCGGCTGTGGAAGCTCGAGCTGCAGCGGCTCGCCGACGAGCTCGGGGTGCCGATCACGGTCAATCACTTCCCGCCGGGCACGAGCAAGTGGAACAAGATCGAGCACCGTCTGTTCAGCGTCATCACGCGCAACTGGCGAGGCAAGCCCCTGCACGACTACCACACGGTGGTGGAGCTGATCGGGGCGACGAAGACGAAGGCGGGGCTGGAGGTGCGCTGCGCGCTCGACGAGAACGTCTACGAGAAGGGGCGGAAAGTGAGCGATAAGCAAATGGAGTCGATCAACCTTCACCCGCATCACTTCCACGGCGAGTGGAACTACACGGTAAAGCCGCGAGAATAAATGTTCGCTGATATCCAATATATTATTTGTCACGATCTCTTATCAAAAGCGCTGTCAGGGCGTCCAAGGCGATATTGACGGGCCATATTGACGCATGGGGCGCTCTCGAGCGTCAATAAGATGGCATCAAAGCCCGCATGTGATCGGCTCAACCGAGTGCCATTGACGGCTGAGCGAGGCATCGGCGTCCCCGGCGGCGACCGACCGCACCGCGTTGGCGCGGAGCGGCGGCTTCGTGCCCGTGCTCCCCCCCCCCGGTTCGACAGCTCCGAAGCGTGGAATCGGCCGAGAGCGGGCGCTGGTCGCGAGCTCAAGAGTCGCCCGACTGAGTTATAGGTAACGACATGGCTTTACGCCAGTGTGAATGCAACCCATTGCTCCATAAGGACTTATTCATTCACAGGAAAGTGCCGATCTCGGACTCAAGCCTCAATAGTTACTCGTGTGTCCTATCTCCTTGGGTGTCCTATATCGCCTTTTCGGACAACGGGGAGCGCGAAGTGCAGTAGCGTGTTGAGCATCCAGGAACCAGTTTCGTTGTTCTCCCCTCAAGCCGGATTTTCAACAGGCGAAATGTGGTTTCCTGGTTGTACCATCGTGTACGGTGGTGAGTGCATCCTACGAAAGCGAACTGTTTCCGGTTTGACAGGAAAGCTGCCAATGAACTCATGGGAGATCCTAAGTGAACACTAAACGGCTTCTTACTGTTGTATTGCTAATCACTGGCGCTAGCTGGGGGCCAGTAAGCGCACATTCAAATAAATGGGCAGATTCCCATAGTGGGAATGACTCCGCTATAAACGAGAGCAGACACAGCGGAGCCTGGGGCACGAATGGTTGCACTGGAGTAATGGATTCTCAAAGCGGCGTATTCCACTTCGAGCATGCATGTGACCATCACGATGGCTGCTATGGACAACGATGGGGCTGGCGAATTTCATGTGATGGCGATTTTCACCAAAACATGGAGGCATCATGCAAGCACAACTGGGCATGGTGGAATCCTGCTCGCGCAGCATGCCGCACTGTTAGAGATACTTACTACATCGGCGTGAGGAACCTCGGATTTCCATTCTACAAAACTAGAAGCATTTGGACGCGATGGTAAATCTTTCGTGACTTTCAGCAAAGATGACCAGTATCAATGAGGTCATCTTTGCTGTCACGCAATTCTCACAACTATAGAGAGAATCAAGCGCAATGACATATAAGTTGTTAAGCACTAAGTGCTTGGGTTTGATGGCGCTCGCCACAGTAGCAGTTTCCGCAGTCGTATACAGCAACTTACCGGAAAAAAGCAATTTGCCGGAACAAAGCAATTTGCCGGAACAAAGCAATTCTGTCGAGCCAAAGACAAGCGGGGCGGTTGAACCAGCAGCAAACACCAAAGTTGATTCAGCAACAAACACCAAATTTGAATCAGCGAAAAACAACACAATTGAAACAACGACATATGGCGCGATTGAGTCTGTGACGAATGATGCTACGATTCTATCGCCCCTTAGTAGTTTGCTCGACATTGAGTTCAGTGAAGAGAGTAGCATCGAAAATCGCGAGCGCACGGCCCAGAAATTCATTCAAGAATGTATGGCAGGAAAGGGCTTTGAGTATGTTCCGATGAGCCAGATGCCTTCGCCAGAGGCGACGCACACTAACTCTACGGATGAAAACTCGTTGGCGTATGTTAAGGCGCATGGATATGGAATAACTGAATCCATTGAGCGGGAGAACAACGGATTCGTCAATGGAGAATCATTTTTTGATGATCCGAACGAAGAGATAAGGGCAAGCTTATCCGCCTCTGATGTAGAAGCTTATGATGTGGCACTTGCCGGCTTCTCTGTAGATCAAATTGAGTGGAGACAAGGCGATGGTGCGCCGATAAGTTCATCGACAGGCCAAGTGCTATTAACATCAGAACTAGCGAATTTGTCGAAGGGCGGCTGCTTACAGAAAGCATACACTCCCGAGAATGAACGCCATGCACATCTAGTGTCAGAGTTACTCGTCAGTGATGATTACCGTAACGTTCAGCTCCAAATCCTAAATGACAGGCGTATGATCGATCTTCAAGTCGATTGGTCTAGGTGTATGACCGCGAAAGGGTACGACTATGGCTCGCCCAAACAACTAAGGGATAGTTTGTATGTGCAAGGTAGAAGCATTGTTGAAAGTCAGGCAGATTCAAATAGTATAGCGGGCGAATCGGATGCAACTGGGTTGTTAGCCAGCCATAAATCAGAAGAGATTGAATTGGCTGCAGCGGACTGGGGTTGTAGTAGTGATTTATTTAAAAGGGCTCCCATGATAGCCCGCGATCATGAGCTGAAATTCATTGAAGAAAATGAAGATTTGATATTGGATATTTTGCGTGAGAAAAATATTTAGCTGCATTTGAGACTAAATGCGCCTTGCCGAGAGAGGACGCAGGTGACATGGAGCTGAATGTTGCCAGCTACTGATCATGCCCAGCTCGAAGATTCGCCTTCAGAAATTGCCATTGGGTATAGGAACGATAAAGGGCTTGTGTCCCTGACCCGGGGCGCGGTCGTGGCGGGGTATCGC
>ENA-ORXM01003341-ORXM01003341.1-marine-metagenome-genome-assembly--contig:-NODE-3341-length-16201-cov-4.314066_pt1 | contig 16201 bp, 10 predicted proteins | sample MGYA00237867_ERZ511480 | MGnify/ENA primary metagenome ERZ511480 (study PRJEB26309, sample SAMN06266103) | marine metagenome | isolation source: Algal blade | place: United Kingdom:Sidmouth, United...
ACCGTCACCATAGGGTATTCCATATCTTGTCCTCTATAATCTCCTTGTACTACCGTAACCGATTCATAAGGATATTCTCCTACAATACTAGAATAGAATTCAACCGCTCTATTGGTATATTTTAAAGCTTTTTTGTTCCATAGATCCGCTTCTTGATTGGTAAACATCGTATAAGTATCAACTGATCGACCAGAAGCCAACTTTGCTTTACTTTTTTGTACATAATAACGTTTGTCTGCAAACCAAGCAAAATCATGTACATTCTCAACGGTGTATCGGATGGTCTTTTTCTTTTCACTAGAAGGAGGAAATGGGCTGTTATCCAAAGAAGCGGTTTCGTAATCAACCTTTCTAGATGCTCTTACTTTTTCTTCTAAGAATTCTTTTTCTGATTCAGTTTGTAAATTTCCTGTTGCACCTACAACATAATTTTCGGGTAAAGTAATCGAGACGTCAAAAGAACCAAACTCAGAATAAAACTCTCCTTGATCTAAATAAGGCATTGGATGCCATCCATCTTTGTCATAAACGGCTGGCTTGGGATACCACTGGCAAATCATATAAGCTTGATCTACATGTCCCAATCGAGAAAAGTTATTAGCTACTTTTACTCTAAAAGGTGTTTTTATAATTATAGTCTCTCCTGGTTGTATAGCTGTGGGTAGGTTTAATTTCGTAATATCTGGGTTTTCGAAATCTTCTTTCCATTTAAGCGGTGTATTATTACAAGTAAATTCAAGCTGATCTATAAAGCCTCTATCTTCTTTTTTGCTAAAATGAAAATCTAAACGACCACTGTTCAATAACTGTTTTGCAAAGGCTGTTTGTTGATTTTTGTACGCATTAGGCCACAAATGAAAATACAAATAAGACAAAGTGTCAGTTGAGTTATTGGTATATTTTATTTCAATATCGCCTGTCAAAAAATGATTTTCATCATCTAATTCCACTTCAATTTTATAAGCTACTTTTTGTTGAAAATAGGCCTTATCTTGAGCCATCAAATTACCCAAAAACAGTACCAATAGAGGAATTAAGCTATAATTAAGCTTAGTTTTTTTATGCGAATACATAGAAGCTATTGTTATAAAAATGATAAAATAATACAAGAGATAAAAGGTTCTATAGTTAAACTACAACTTTTAAATATTTGTCAAAACTTATCCAAAGAGAACTAATGGTACAGGGTTTGACTTATTAATCATAGAGCTGTTCATTTTTCTAGGTTTCTGTTCGCTTTTTTATAAAAATTTTGAGATCAATTGCACTAGAAAAGAACTGTCCTAATGTAAAATATAAACAATATAGTGACAAATAGGTCTTGACTATTGTTTTTTTTAGTTGTATATTTAAATACAGGACTTAGTAAGGTTTTCTTTTTTGTTTCTTTAATAAACGAAGTTCACGTAAGTAAATCATGTGAACATTTTTAATCTTAGGTAAACTTAATATTATTATTATTATCACCTAATTAATAAAAGAATGTCATTTTTAATAAGAAACCTTGCATTAGTTTTACGCACGAAAGAAAGAGGTGCTCTTTGAGTACCATTCCTAACCCAAACAACTTTAGATGGAAGCACATGACTATGATGGTGAACATCAACCAGACTTAAAATTGCTGGTCCAACGATATGAAGGTATGTTAAAAGAAGGTGGAATCTCTTTTTTAGAGGTGGATAGTTTCTTAATGCTATCAGATTATTATGAAGAAGGAAATAATTTCAAACGTGCTTTAGTAGCTCTAAATCATGCCATGAATCAACATCCTTACTCTGCGTCTTTATATGTCAGAAAAGCGCAAATTCTTTCAGAGCAAGAGCAATACGAAAAAGCATTTGAAGCGTTAGACGCTGCTAAAATTTACGAACCTTCTGATTTAGACATTTACTTGACTCAAGCAGACATTTATATGCGTATGTACGATCAAGATAATGCCATTAAGGTGCTTCGTAGAGCAAAAGAGTATGCTAGTAGCGAAGAATTAGGTGATCTTTATGTTTTGGAATCTACGATTTATGAAACAAAAAAAGATTATACTAATGCACTGAAATATTTAAAACAGGCACTTCACAAAGATCCTGAGAATGAAATTGCATTGAGTCGTATTTCTGGTATCTATGACCAAACCAAGGATTATGGAGATGCCATTACCTTTCACCTAAGTTTTATCAATCGTACCCCTTATTCTTATTGGGCTTGGTATAATTTAGGCTTGTCTTATATGTATTTGGGCTTGATAGAAAAAGCAACTGAAGCATTTGATTATGCCATTGTCATTAACGAACGTTTTGAACCTGCGTATCATTATTATATTGATTGTTTGATTGGATTGGAACGCTTTGATGCTGCAATGCGCTATTTGGCAGAGTATTTAGAACTTTTTGAGCCTGATCCAGAAATTTGGTATCGTTTAGGTCAATGTTTTGAGCACAAGGAAGACTATGTAAAAGCACGTAGTTATTATACTCAAACCTTACAATATAATAACCTAAATGGACGTGTTTATCACAGCCTTGGTAATTGTTATGTAGAAGAAGATGAATGGTATTTGGCCGAAAAAGCTTTTTTGCAAGCCTACGCTATTGATAAATTTAACGAAGAGTTTTGTTTGTCTTTGGCCGATACTTATGATGCTTTAGAAAATTCAGATAAAGCACACGAGTTTTATCACAAAGCATTAGCCATTGAGCCCAAAGAAGTTGGCATTTGGATTCACTATATTGAATTTTTGATTGATGAAGAAAGCTATGCTGTTGCTATAGAAATGTTGGACGAGGCAAAAGAATACGTTGAAGATGTCTTGTTAGATTTTGCTTTAGCGGCTGTGCTGATCGAGTCTGGACAACGCCAAGAAGGTTTTGTTGTCTTGGGGCAGGCACTGACTGAGGATTATAATATGCACACTTATATTTATCAAATTGCTCCTAAACTAGCAGATGATGTGAGCGTAACCTCATTTATATTACAGTATAAAGAAGAAAAGTAATTTTTAGATTATAAATCTTATATTTAAGCTACTTGAATTGTTCAAGTAGCTTTTTTTATTTTTTCTTTTGACGAAGCGTATACTATCAGGCACTTTTATAATTTGAGGTATACACAAACCGTTATTAAAAATATCACATAACATGGAAAATGTCCTCGGTTTTCTTGCCCCTATTATTATTTATGCCATTATTTTTATTCTTAACGCTGTTCTTCCTGGTCGTTGGGTCGTTGGTTATGCAACCAAAGAAGGTACAGATGAAAAGCTGAAATATAGACTGAATGGATTTTTGGTTTTAGTCACTTCTGTTGCCCTTTGGGGAGGCTTGTGTTATTTAAATCTTCTGCCATGGGATTGGTTGTACCAAATGCGTTGGTATGCGCTTTATGGTGCCTTGACCTTTGGAATCTTGTTTTCGTTTATTGTAGTCCTTCGCTATCCTGCTGTAAAAAACTCTTTTGCCGTTGATTTTTTTCTAGGACGAGCTGAAAATTTACAACTTTGGGGTGGTCGCATCGACGCCAAAATGTGGCTCTATTTAATTGGCGCAATTATGCTAGAACTAAATGTATTAAGTTTTACAGCCCATCATTATCTATTATATAGGACCGATAGTTCTCCAGGTATTTTTCTTTCCGCTGCTCTGTTGACTTATTTTGTCTGTGATTATTTAACTTTTGAGGAGGTTCATTTATATACCTACGATCTATTTGCAGAACGCGTAGGCTTCAAATTAGGCTGGGGTTGCATTGCTTTTTATCCCTTTTTCTATACAATTCCTTTATGGGCTACTGTTGATTTACCAAGCTCTGAGATGCCAGCCTGGTACCTCATTTTAGCAGGCTTAACTTTTTTAGGTGGTTGGAGCTTGGCAAGAGGTGCCAATATGCAAAAATACTTTTTCAAGAAAGATCCTACTTTTGTGTTCTTAGGCATTCACCCCAAAGCCATAACAGATGGAAAGCGTACTTTATTAGTGAATGGTTTTTGGGGATTAAGTAGACACATCAATTATTTAGGTGAAATCGGTATGGCAACAGGAATTGCTCTAGCAGTTGGACATCCAGGTATGATTTTGCCTTGGCTTTATCCTTTGTATTATGTGCTTTTACTCTTTCCGCGTCAAATGGATGACGACAAACGTTGTGCAGCAAAATATGGAAAACTTTGGGACGAATATTTAGAGAAAGTTCCTTCTCGTATCATTCCTAAAATATATTAAATAGCATTAATTTCTCTTGGGTTTGTTCCTAAGTACTCTGTAAAATAAATACCTAATAATTTTTAAGCGAGTATTTTTGCGAGCTTTTTCGTCTTGTCCTCGTCTGATAGCTAAGGCTATCAGACTGTGGGAATCCTCAAATCTCACTAAAAATACTCTGTAAAAATGAAAGTTATTTACTTTACAGTGTACTAAGGCAAAACTTTTTTATCTCTTATGGATGTTTCTCATTATCAAACTGAGTTTCTAAGTTTTCAAACTGAATTATCTTCCTTTATTTTTCGATTATTAACGAATCGTCAAAACACAGAAGATATTGTTCAAGACACCTATATCAAAGTCTTTGAAAAACTACATACCTTTCAACATAGATCCACTTTCAAAACTTGGGTCTTTGCCATTGCTACTAATCTTGCTAAAAACGACTTAAAAAAGCAAAATCGCTGGGCTGAAAACACACAAGACTATGGTGCTCAACTTCATGTTCAATCACCAGCTCATTGGGATAAATTTCATGCTATTTTTAGTGCCACTCCAGACCAACAATATGAAATAAAAGAGCACATCAACTATTGCTTTAATTGTATTAATAAAACACTGCTTTTAGATCAGCAAATTTGCTTGTTATTAAAGGAGGTCTATGCCTTTAAAATCACTGAAATCATCAAAATCACCACTTTAACAGAAGGAAAAGTAAAGCATGCTTTGGCAGATGCCCGCAAAAATATGATCCGTATATTTGATAATCGCTGCTCTTTTGTCAATAAAAAAGGTGTTTGTCACCAATGTACAGAACTCACTGGTATCTTAAACCCGCACCAAGAAGCACACATCCAAGCCAATAAAATTAAATTAGTAAAAAAAGGAGCCAGCTCAAATAATAGTGCCCATTTATTGCAATTGCGCTTGGACTTAGTTCAGCACATTGATCCCTTAAATAGTCCCAATAGTTCTGTCAATAGTTTTATGTTGGAGAATTGTGAAAGTTGGGTCAAAGAAGGAAAATTAAAAAAAGTACTCTAATTCCCGTCCGAAATGAAAGGCTAGAATGTCTAAACAGTTTACATCATAAAATTCAAAATTATGTTACCAAACTTTTTAGTCCTCGCAATCTGTGCCTTCATTCCTATGATTACAGGTATATTTTATTTTCATACCAATGTTATGGGCAAATTATTTCAAGCAGAAATTAATTCTAAGACAGATTCTTTTACCCCCAATCTTCAATGGTACCATTGGCTTTTTCAATTTATTTTATACTTCTTATTAGCTTTTGGAGTTTACCTTATAACCGTTCATCATACTCATGTGCTTGCTTTGACTGGTCCAGATATTGCTGCTTTTAAAACAGGAACAGCTGCGGCATTTATGGCAGAATATGGCGGTAATTTTAGAACATTTGAGCATGGGATTTCACATGGTTTAGTGATTGGCACCTTGTTTTTTGCTTTACCAATAATGGCAAGAGTAACCATCTACGAGGGGAAATCTTTAAAATACTTACTTATTTATAGCTTATATTGGGGCATCAATCTTATACTTATGGCTTGTATTATTAGCAAATGGGGTAGTATTGAGGTATAACAAATGCCTCCCCTTCAAATAAACAGTCTGATAGATAGTTTTTGTAAACAACTTATATTATCCTTGCCACCTTTAATGTTGATAAGCTAATATTGATTAATACACTAAAGCAGGCAACACAGTTTGTGTCGCCTGCTCTTTTCAAGTCAAGATTATTATGTTGGGCTAAAAAAAGCTTCTAAGGCAAGTAAAAAAGCATTTTTCTTACGTAAAGAAACATCTAAACGCTCTCCGGATTTAAGTTCTACTTGCCCACCTCTCCCTCTAATATATCGATTTACTTCCTTCAAAGAGAGAAGATATTTATCGTGTATTCTAAAAAATCCAGATTCACTCAAAAGGTTCTCATAAGTTAACAAAGGCTTTGAAACCATAATCTTTTCTTTGTTCTTTAGAAAAAAAATGGTATAACCTGCATTTGCTTCACAATAATGAATGTCCTCAATATCTACATATTGAATAGAATCAACCATTGGCAAGCCTAATTTATTGTATTTATTTCGAAGGGCATTTTTTAAGACTTGATGCGTTTTTTTAGGGGATAAATTTGATTCTTTGTACGTTTGATAACGTTCAATGGCTTCTTGTAAATCTTCTTTGCTAATAGGTTTTAGTAGGTAATGTAAGGCAGCAAACTCAAATGCTTTTACTGCATAACTCTCGTATGCAGTTATAAAAACAACTTGAAAGTTCGTGTAACGAACCTGCTCCAATATATCAAATCCATAGCCATTTTTTAGGCGAATATCCAAAAACACTAACTCTGGCTGTTGCTTGTCAATCAATGAAATGCTGTCCTCAATAGTTGTTGCCGTGCCCAATACTTGAATAGCAATATTTAATTCGCTTACCAAATCCTCCAGTATTTTAACACTCATTATTTCATCGTCTATAATTACTGCTCTTATCTCTTTCATTGTTAATTTTGAGGTATAAAAAAAGTGACTTTTGTTCCTAAAGCTTGACCATTATCATACAAATCTTCTATACTAAAAGCCAACGTTGTTTGATAAATAATATTGATATTTTGAATCCGATCTTCTATATTCTTAATAGCACTAGAAGCTTGATTGTTTAGGATTGGGCTAGTTGAAAATTTTGCAGCGGCAACTCTACCTATTCCATCATCTCTAATAACAACATATAGCCCCTCTTTTTTCTCTAAAAAATTCACCCACAAATTCCCTTTTTCTTTTCTAGATCCCAAACCATGAATCAAAGCATTTTCAATAATTGGCTGAATCAACATTGGTGGAATTTTATAATTAAAAGAACTTAGTCCATTAAGAAACTTCCAATGTATTTGAATTTGATTTCCGTACCGCAATTGTTCTAATTCTATGTAAGATTTTAAGGTTCTTACTTCATTTTGTAAGGGTATAAAATTGTACTTAGAATTTTCCAGAACTAAACGCATTAATTTAGAAAAATGATACAGATAATGTCTTGCTGCTTTGGTATTATCATTCATAATCAAAAACATAATTGAATTCATGGCATTGAATATAAAATGTGGGTTCATTTGACTACGCAACGCTTTATTTTCCAAATCACTCATTTTTTGTTCTTGTAATAATTTCTCTTTTTGCTTTTTTAAAAAGAAGAGAATCGTCCAAATAACAATTCCTAAAAATAGGCTGCTCATTCCTCCTATAAAAATCCAAGTTTGTGTAAAATGTGGTTTTATTTTGAAAGGAACTTGTAGAATAGGGCTATTTTTTGCGCTTACTTCAAAAACATATTGGCCATAAGGTAATTTATTATATCGCACGAAGTTTTCAACTCCTTTTTGCCAAATCGTGTCAATTCCTATCAATCGATAATAATACTCCTGTAGCTTATTAAAACGAATGGTTCTAAAATGAAACGTCAAGTTGTTCTCATCATTATTCAAAGTATACTCAGATGCTGCGGCTACCAATTGACTGTTGATTTCAAGATGGTGTAAATAGGTCGTATAACTTCTTTTAGGAGCAGGAAGTGCTTTTTTGTAAACAGTAAGTCCTTTATTCCCTGCTACAAACAAATGACCTTTTAGCTTTTTTATAATTCTAATATCATTAATTGGAAAGCCATTCTGGGTCGTATAATATTCAATTTTAGGAGTCTGCAAATCCCCTATCAAATGATTAATTCCTCGGTTGGTGCCAAGCCAAATAGATTGATTATTTTCTATAAAAATAGTTGTAACTATGTTGCTACTTAACCCTGTTTTCTGGGACAGGTGATATACATTTTCTTTATCTAATACTAAGACACCATTCCCTGCCGTAGCAATTAAAATTTGCCCTGTACTTGTTTGTGCAATATCCTTAATTCCTCCTTGTAATCGCTCATCAACCGCCCCCATATAAATAGGTTTGTCCTCCATTGATCGCAGAAGGTACAAGCCTTTATTCGTTCCTATCCAAAATTGCCCCTTTCTATCTTGTATAATTGCTTTTACCCATCCTGTAAAACCAATATCTATAGAGTTAAAAATCGTAGCTTTTCCTAAGTCTTTGTAAATTGAAAAGCCATTCGAATAACCAACCATTAAAGCATGATTATTGGTCCATTCTAATGTTTTGACATATTGAGAAAAGCCTAAAAAAAAGCATATTAAAGCCTCTCCTTTTATTTCAAAACTATTTTTATAAGAAGAGTTTAAAATTGCTTTTTGGTTTTTAGAAAACGGTACAGGAATCAAATACTTTCGCTCTTCCTTTGACATAATTTGCTCAAAATCAAATGAATTACGTTTATAATTATATTTAAATTCGTATAAATTTTCGTTATATGTGCTAACGAGAATAGAAGAATCTATTCCTATCTTCATTTGGACAATTACTTCGTCTCTAAAGTAAAGTTTCAAATCTAAAGAAGAAGCAACAAACACACCATCATTCATGGTAGAAAACCAATAATTACCATCTCGATCACGCAAAACGTGGCTAATAGAATAGTTTTTTAAGAAAGTTTGTTTAATCGCATAGTTTTGATCCAAAAGTTTAGCTCCTTGATTGGTGCAAACAAAAATTTCTCCTCCCTCTACTTGACAAACTTGATTAATCCCTCCCCCTTTCCAATAATGGCTAATATGATGTACTTTTTCTTCGTCAAAAACAAGCAATTCTATTATATTATTGCCAAGAATTTTTCCATTCTTTAGCTTCAATATTTTTCCAATGCCATTTTGTAAAAAAGGTGCTTGTAATTGAGGCTCTTTTGGAATTTGAAAACTGGTATCAAAGGGCATAGAAACAACAGAACCTGCGCTCAATACTGAAAATCCCCTCTTTGAGTCAAAAACCTTGACGTATGTACTTTTAGCAACTTTAATAGAATTTGTACTGGATGGGTTAATCGCTATAATCGTGTCATTTGAGGGTGGAATTTTATAGAAATTATAATCTATCGAGTTAAGATTAGGCTCTCTATTTGTTGAGGTAAACCAAAAATTACTCAAAGAATCAATGCAAAAAGTGGATACCCAACTACTTTTGCAAATAGACTTGATAGAATCATTAAGAGGATGTGACCTTATTTGTGCCCCATCATAATAACAAATACCTCCCTTAAAGGTATTGAACCATATATATCCTGTTTTAGAATCTTCTGTTATAAAGAAAACATTGTTATTTGTCAAACCGTGTTCGCTTGTATAATATTCAAAGTCATAGCCATTGTATTTGACCAAGCCATTATCTGTCCCAATCCATATAAATCCTTTTGAATCTTCAAATAGATAGTACACTACTGAGCTTGGTAGCCCATTTTTAGTGTCTATCTTTTTTACATATAAGGCCTCTCTTTCTTGTCCATGAATAGACTCAGAATAAATAGAACTAACACACCCAATTAATATGATTATAAATAGCCTATACATATTTTTTTGTAACCAAAGTCATTTTTGTAATTTGCATATATACAAGTATAATAATAAAATAAAAACTATGCGTCGGTAGGAATACAAAATTTATATCTGAGTAGTAATAGTTTGTAATCCTCATGAGCATAGCAACTTGTTTTTGTGCTATACTGAGCAACTCATTTTAGTTCCCTTCCCTCCTTCTAAGTGAGTTTTATATTTCCAACAAGCCTTGTTGAAAACTTGTAAGCTATCTAATTCATTAATTATCAATATAAAAAAGACAGGAAAATTACTAGATTAGTAATTTTCCTGTTCAAAGTTATGACACATTTTATTTAGACATTTCTAAAAGGGCATTTGAGATACTAAATTTGTACTGAAAATGAGTCAATTTTAAAGTGATAAAATATAGCCTAATTTCATCATCAATTTTAATAGAAACTTACCGTGTAAGCACTAGATTTTTTAGTTTTTACACGTATTCTATACTGGTAGCAAGGTTTTTTAACATAAGACATTGTTTGGTTGTTGCTCAATTTTCTCCACTCAGTTTGTAAGGTACTCCAATTTGAAGTAGATGAAGAACGGTACCTTGCTCCATGATAGACTCTTCTCCAAAAACTATGTCTAGCAATGTCTGCAGTAGGTTCCAAATCTTGAGCAGCCGTGCTATAATGTGTAAAATATTGCCAAGATGCTCTACTGTTGTTATTGGGGTGTAAGAAACTAACAGCATAATGACTGTCAGTATTTTTATTCTTAACTTCAATTAATTCAAATGCTAAGCTAGATGCAACTTCATCTTCTTTACCCATCTCAGAATCTTCGGATTCATCAGGAGCCTCTTCGTTTAAGTCAATCGTTTTATTCCTTACCAAGGCATCTGTTAAGCTTTCAGTTGCTCTAACTTCTACCAATTGAAAATTTCTTGCACTATATTCTTCTAAAGCTAATTCTGTATTAGCATGTACACGCATAACTCCTTCTGTACTTCCTAATCGAATAGAAATATCTTTAGAAAAAAGAAATTCTTTGTCTTCTTCAGCTTGAGTATTATTTGCCAAAGTAATTACTTCTCTTTCATTACAAGAGATTGCTAAACTCATACTGATTGCAGTAAGAGCCATAAAAAATAATTTGTTCATAATAATAAATTTGGATGTTACATTACATTATTGCAATGCCTGTTTTTTTTATAATGCCCAGAAATGTCTATTTTTTTTTACTATGGAATTGTCTTGACAAACTTAATCGGATCTACTTGATAATTATCGCCCTCTATTTTAATAAAATATAGACCTGTACTCAAGGATTTGGTATTTAACTCTAATTGACCTTCATGTCCATTAACAACTGAAATAGATTGCACTTCTATTCCATTGGCATTAAATACTCGGATAGATAATTTGTCTGGTATATTTTCTGTTGACCAACGTACTTGTACATAATCTGCAACAGGATTAGGAAATACATTGACTTGACCAACAGTACGCGAAATTCGACCGCAACGAGGTAATCGAGTTTCAATAATGTCTTTATGACACTGTTCTTGATTACTATTCAGTATATAATATTCAAACTTAAATGGAAAACAAGTTCCGTCAGAAGCAATGGTGACAGCATGAGTACCTGCTCCTACAATAGAAGTAGGCGCAATACTACCACAACCTGTTGAAAAATGAATACTTCCTGAATTAATCAATTCAAAATGAACATTATAATCAGGTCTACCATCTCCATTTATATCTGGAATACATTCTAATCCTAACATTTTCACTTCAGAACAAGGTGGTGGTGGCACAAGACTTGAAGGAGTTAAACAAAAATCATCGAATGCTATATAACGAGCTCCTCCATGCATATTACCACTATGAGTAAACATAAGGTGTGTTATGCCTCCTGATGGATAATTGGGGTTATTGGTTTCAATAATAATAGTCTGCTGATTTTTAGTAACATTACAATTGGGAATTAATAGTCCATTTAGATAAATGGTATTAGAGGAGCCAAACAAATTCATATTATCTGGGATGTTAAAACCTGTTGGCTGTATCGAATAAGCATTACTAGGATTATAAATTCCATATACCCCTAGCTCTGCTACTCCAAAACCACCTAAACAAGCCATATCAAATGTTAAGTTATATGTCCCTGTATTAGGTAAAAGAGTTTGGTTCAAGGCAACTTTAAACCCTTCTCTAGCAGCCACAGAAGAGGCATTGCTATTGTTATTCGCAATCCAACAACTGGCATAGGTTCCTGATGCTGGACTAGGCAAGCCAAAGCCTCCTGGAGCATACGTTTCTGGATATATCTCTGCAAAACTACCTGTTGCCCAAATTCGACTGAATCCTGTTGCATTATCGATATCTTGATCTCCATTAGTAGGGCTTGATACCGCCAAATCACCATTGATAATAAGGCTATTCACACAACCTACAGGGTCTTTGACCAAGCAAAAATCATCAAACCCTGTATAGTGCGCTCCTCCTTGTGAATTGCCACTGTGCGTAAACATAAGATGCGTCATACCTCCTACTGGGTAATTAGCTGAATTTGTGTTAATAACAATTGTTTGTTGGTTTTTAGTCGTGCTACAAGTAGGAGTTAATTTGGCACCTAACAAAACCGTATTCGCAGGTCCAAACAAGTTCATATTGTCTGGTATATTAAAACTTGTTGGTTGCACAGAGTAGCCATTGCTAGGGTTATAAATTCCATACACTCCTAATTCGGCAACTCCAAAACCACTTAAACAAGCCATATCAAATGTTAAAGTATATGTTCCTGTATTGGGCAAGATAGTTTGTGTGAGTGCAACTTTAAATCCCTCTCGATAGCTAGCCGAAGAATTATTACTATTATTGTTCGCAATCCAACAACTAGCATAGGTTCCCGATGCAGGACTAGGTGGCGAACCTACTGGTGCAAAATTTGCTGAGTAGATTTCTGCAAAACTGCCTGTTGCCCAAATTCGACTAAATCCTGTTGCATTATCGATGTCTTGATGTGCATTACTGGGGTTTGATTGAACCAAGTCCCCATTAATAATAAGATTATTAGGACAGACAGGTGTCGTACTTTGCGATTGTCCTAGTAATGGAAAGAGTAGACCAAGTGCATATAATACAATTGTTTTCATTATTTATATGAATTTAATGGTAGTGAATTATATATTATTTCAACAAATATAAATTCATTATCCATCACTTGCAAGGGGAAATCATTAGGTGCGTAGTTTCAATTATTAAGTGCGTATAAAAATAGAATGAATGCGTTATCAACTTATTTATTGGCGGTGAGTTAATTTTGCCCACGACCGTAGGAAGTAAATAAAAATTATTACGAATAGATCACGAAGTAACACCGTAGGTAATTGTATAGAGGCGAACTACTGATTTTTTCATTTATTGAGACAAAAAAAAGGAGACGACCAATCAATCGGTAAGTCTTTTTTAGGTGATAAAACAGAAATGTAAATTCATTATTATAAGAACGAAATACACGATTTGCAAGTGCCTCGTTTGAGCTATTAAACGCGCTAAAATAAGTTAAAGATGCGCTAAATGCTTACAAACGATACATCTGACGAGTGGTATCACCCATGATTTTAATCGCTAATTTACGAGGCATCAGACGTTGCATAAAAAAACTAGCCACTTTATTGCCTGTTCCTGTAATAATAGAAGGTGTTTTACCTAGCTTCTTAAAACATTCGTTGACAACTGCTTCTGGTGTTTGTACCTTGGGGGCAAAAAAGCTTGTTTTTTCAGGTTTGGTATTGATAAAATTAGGCGTTGATGTTGCCCCTGCACAACAAGCCATTACATCCACTCCCTTATCTTTCCACTCATACCAAAGGCTTTCTGCTAATACACGATTAAAGGCTTTAGAAGCTGCATAAGCTGCTAAAAACCCACTGCCTTGAAATCCTGCTAAAGATGCCATAATCACTACTGCTCCTTTTCCTTTTTGAAGCATTTTTGCTCCAAAAAATTGAACCATATTCATTGGCGTTACCATATTAGCCTGGGCTATTTGATTATGATGTTCAAGCGTATTCTCTTCAAAATGACCAATAAAGGATAGTGCTGCATTGTAGACCAATACATCAATTTCTTTTCCTTTCAGCGCTTGTTGAATCTGCGTAGTTGCCCCTATAGCCGATAAATCACAAGCAATACAGATCACCTCTACTTGATACGTTTTACGAATTTCATTTGCGACCTGCTCTAACTTCGGCAAGCCTCTTGCCACCAAAATTAAATCTAACCCTCCTTTGGCTAAGTAATGTGCAAAAGCGGCTCCTATACCTTCAGAACCACCTGCGATTAAGGCACATTTTCCGTATTTTGCTTTAATTGACATTTTAATTTTTATTTAGAACCTTGTTTTTATCCGTAGCTTATTTTATATGCTAGGTTGTTACTTAATCACTTTATTCATGAGCACTTTGTTTATAGTTTCTGGTCATGGAGTTTAGCTTCCCTAAGTCTTTAGGTTCTAAACGAAGCACAGTTTTAATAATAGAACATAATATAACAAAAAAAATCGTTCTCCTTTATTTCTAAAGAAGAACGATTTCTATAAAGTATTTATTCTAAACTCTATTGTGGTAATGTTGCCAACATAGCAGCATACGCACCATTATCACCATTATCATGGTACAAATCCGTAGAACAACTTAACTCTGTTGCACGCTCGTTAATTTTAGTCACACGGTTTCCTGGATCAGGGTGAGTGCTCAAAAATGCAGGTGTTCCAGACGTTTGTCCTTGTGCAATTAACTTAGTAAAGAACCCAGCTGCTCCATTACAAGCATACTTTGTGCTTTGCAAATAATCAACAGAATGATCATCGGCATCTGTTTCATGTGCACGGCTAAATCCTAATTGCGTTAAACTACCTGCAACTTGACTCAACTGAGCTGCTGTTGCATTATTACTTGCGATAGCAACTAAAGTTTCAATTCCATATTGTTGTGTCATACTTGCAGTAGAGTGACGTTGATCAGCATGTGCAATTTCATGTGCTAAAACTCCTGCCAAATGATCTACCTTATCCAAGTATTTCATCAAACCAGTATATACATAAATGTATCCACCTGGAGCACAAAACGCATTTAAGACAGCATCATCATGAATAATTTTCATTTCCCAAGTAAATTCTGTTTTAAATTTAACTTCAGGAGAAGCCAATATTTCATCACGCATTGCCAATAAATAGGCATAAGCATCAGGATATTGCGTTTCGCTCAATACTGGATATTGTGCAGGATCTGAAGCAATTTCTTGTTCTAACTGAGCTCCCAATTGTTTATCTTGACTTACTGTAAAGACATTAACAGGGCGATCACAAGCTGTCTGAAATACAGCAACAAATAAAAGTAGGGCAAATAAATTTTTTAGTCTTGTCATTATATTTATGGATTTTTTTGTAAATATTGTTTGATAAATAAGTTGTTCTAATCAATATAACTCCTCCAAAATAGGATAAAATTAGAGTTAAAGATCTTTTATTTTTTGTTTATAGACTGCTAATTTCTATTATTTTAACTAAAAAAAAGAGCCGATTGTTGCCAATTTGGATACTTATCTTGCCAAAAAAGTATTCTGAGGCTTAATTCAATGCATTTTTACATCAAAAAATCATTCCAAAAGAAAGTTGGAAACTAAAAAACAAAAACTCTGAAAGCCATAGCAAACAGAGTTTTTATATTAATATTATTACAATGCATTTTATTAAGCATTCTCAGCTTTACGTTTCAGCACTTTTTTGATTGCTTTCACAACATCCACCGTATCTAATCCATACTTAGCAATCAAATCAGGTACTTTTCCACTTTCTCCAAAAGTATCGTTAACCGCTACGAACTCCATTAAAGCAGGTTGATTTTGAGACAATACACGAGCAATACTTTCCCCCAAACCACCAATAACATTATGCTCTTCTGCTACTACAACACATTTAGTTTTTGCAACAGATTTAAGAACAGCGTCTTTATCCAAAGGTTTGATAGTATGAATATTAATTAACTCACAACTAACCCCTTCTTCTTCCAATTTTTTAGCAGCTTCCACTGCTTTCCATACCAAATGTCCTGTTGCAAAAATAGTCACATCAGTTCCTTCGTTCAAGGTTAATGCTTTGCCAATTTCGAAAGGCATTTTCTCTGTAAACATAGGCCAACTTGGGCGACCAAAACGCAAATAAACAGGACCATGGTATTCTGCAATTGCCTCTGTAGCTGCTTTTGTTTGATGATAATCGCAAGGGTTGATCACCGTCATTCCTGGTAACATTTTCATCATTCCAACATCCTCTAAAGTTTGATGTGTTGCTCCATCTTCTCCTAATGTTAAACCAGCATGAGAAGCACAGATTTTTACATTCTTATCAGAATAAGCAATAGATTGACGAACTTGATCAAATACACGGGCAGTAGAAAAGTTAGCAAACGTTCCAGTAAAAGGAACCTTTCCACCAGTTGCTAAACCAGCAGCAACCCCCATCATATTCGCTTCAGAAATTCCCATTTGGAAAAAACGCTCTG
>ENA-ORXM01003342-ORXM01003342.1-marine-metagenome-genome-assembly--contig:-NODE-3342-length-16196-cov-26.024195_pt1 | contig 16196 bp, 17 predicted proteins | sample MGYA00237867_ERZ511480 | MGnify/ENA primary metagenome ERZ511480 (study PRJEB26309, sample SAMN06266103) | marine metagenome | isolation source: Algal blade | place: United Kingdom:Sidmouth, United...
CCTTGTTTGTTATGGTACACCGGTTTAAGTGGTTCGGGTAAATCTACCGTCGCCAATGCCGTAGATGCTTTATTATTTGAACGTGGTTGCCACAGTTATTTACTTGATGGCGATAATGTACGACACGGCTTAAATGGTGACTTAGGTTTTAGTGATGAAGACAGAATTGAAAATATTCGTCGTATTAGCCAAGTCGCTAAACTGTTTGTAGAGTCGGGATTGATTGTGTCAACTGCATTTATTTCCCCTTTTGCAGCTGATAGAGCTATGGCGAGCGATTGTTTAGAAAAAGGTGAATTCATTGAGGTTTATATCGATACACCAATAAATGTATGTGAGCAACGCGATCCTAAAGGTTTATATAAAAAAGCCCGCGCTGGTGAAATTAAAGACTTTACCGGAATAGACTCTACTTATGATATCCCTAAAAACGCTGCAATACATGTAAAAACAGATACAAAATCAGTTAAAGAATGTGCTGAACAAATTGTACAGTATTTAATTGAACATCAGTTTATTAAGTAACTTTATAATATACCTTTTATTAAAAATGACTTTATCAACAATACTTTTTGTAAGGGAGTGATCATCACAATAAACTATTGTCTTGAATTACTTACCATAGTCATTGATGCTCACGCTTTTTGAAACGAGCATTTTGAATGGTAACGGGTATAGATAAAAGGCTGGTAAATAGCTGATAAAGTTAAGAAGTTTTGGTTGAAGAACTAAGGAGAACTAAATGCATTTTGATGTATTTAATGGTGACGCAGATGGCATAATTGCACTGGTACAGTTGAGACTTGCCGAGCCAAAAGTATCAACACTGATCACGGGTGTTAAAAGAGATATTAGCTTATTAAAAAAAGTAAAGGCAACATCAACAGACTCTATTACAGTGCTTGATATCTCACTTGAAAAAAACAATGAAGCACTTAAAACTCACTTACAAAATCAAGTAAAGATTTTGTATATTGACCATCACCGGGCTGGTGATATTCCGCGCTCAACATACCTAACAACATTAATAAATACTGATGCAAATATCTGTACCAGTTTACTTGTTAATGATTACTTAAATGGTGCATACGCCCACTGGGCAGTAGCAGCAGCTTTTGGTGATAACATGACACAATCAGCACTAACCTTAGCTAAAAAAATAGGTTTGAGCACTGAGCAGCAAGAACAACTAAAAGCCCTAGGTATTTACATTAATTACAATGGTTACGGGCGTGATGTTGATGATTTACATTTTCACCCAGCCGAGCTTTATCAAGCGTTATTGGCTTACCCTGACCCATTAACATTAATTGCGAAACAGGGCTCTATATTTCACCAGTTAGAAAAAGCATACCAGCAAGATATGCAATTAGCATTAACAGCTAAGGTCTTGTCAAACAATGAAATAAGTAAAGTGGTAGAGCTTGAAGACGCTGCTTGGGCAAGGCGAGTTAGTGGAGTTTTTGGAAACGATTTAGCGAATCAATCACCTAATAAAGCTCATGTGGTTATTACCCAAAATGCTATTATAAACAGTGAAGAGCTTAGTTATACAGTGAGTGTTAGAGCACCACTTAATAACAAGCAGGGTGCTGATCAAATATGTATACAGTTTCCAACCGGTGGAGGTCGTGCCGGTGCAGCAGGTATTAATAGATTACCGCACTCACAACTTGAAGAATTTATAACGGCTTTGAATAATTATTATAAAAATTAAAACCGTTTAACGCATAATTGTAATAATGCAAACACAAATTTTAGAAGGTAAGGTTTGTATTGAATTATCTTTTACACAGGCTGATTATTCTTCTGATCTAAAAGCTTCAGCGGTTAAATGATGGCGATTAAGTAACTTGTAAAACTCAGTTCTATTACGCTGTGCAATTTTAGCCGCTTTTGAGACATTACCCGCTGTAATTTGTAGTAATTTTGCTAAATAATCTCTTTCAAACTTATCTTTTGCTTGCTGAAAAGACGGCAAAATAGATGTTTTATCACGCAAAGCGTTTTTTACCAATTTTTCACTGATCAAAGGCTCTGTAGATAAAGCAACACTTTGCTCAACAATATTTTGTAATTGTCTAATATTTCCTGGCCAAGGCGCGCTAATCAATAATTCCATTGCCTCTTGCGAAAACCCCTTAATATCAACATCGATTTTATCAAGCACATTATTTAAAAAATATTGTATTAATAATGGGATATCTTCACGTCTTTCAGATAATGGGGGTAACTCTAGCTCTACTACGTTTAATCGGTAATATAAATCTTCTCTAAAAGTTTTATCTACAATAGCCTGTTGTAGATTTTTATGAGTAGCTGCAATAATACGTACATCAACTTTAACTGATTGCGTACTTCCTACCGGTCTAATTTCACGTTCTTGTAAAGCTCTTAATAATTTAACTTGAAAATTCATTGGCATATCGCCAATTTCATCTAAAAATAAAGTCCCGCCGTCCGTTGCTTGAAATAAACCTATATGATTTTTTTCAGCACCGGTAAATGCACCTTTAGTATGACCAAATAATTCAGACTCTAATAGCTGCTCAGGTATTGCTGCGCAGTTAATTGCGGTAAATTTTTTATTATATCTTGGGCTTGCTTGATGAATAGCGTTAGCGAGTAATTCTTTGCCGGTTCCACTTTGACTATAAATTAATATACTAAAATCACTTTTGGCTATTTGTTTAGTTTGATCAAGTAAGGTCGCCATCACTGTGCTGCGACTTATAATATTTTTTCGCCATAATTCATTTTGCTCAGGGTTATCTAAATCAATGGGTTGTAATCTAATCGCTTGGGATACTGTATCAAGTAACTCTTTACTTTCAAATGGCTTGGTTAAAAAGCTAAACACGCCTTGTTTTGTAGCACTAATTGCATCGGGGATCGTACCATGAGCAGTTAAAATAATAACAGGCATACTAGGGTACTGTTGGCGTATTTGTTCAAATAAAGCCATGCCGTCCATCCCTTCCATACGCAAATCGCTGATCACTAAGTGAGGATGAAAACTTTTTAACTTACCCAAGGCTACCTTGGCGTTCTCAGCTGACTCTACTCTATAATTAGCTGCTGAGAGTCGAATGCCCAATAAGCGTAATAAATGCGGATCATCATCAACAATAAGTATTTTTCCATTAACGGGAGAAGAAGCTATTGATTTTTTCATTTATTATTTCCCGTGTTCGTTAATGTTTTTTTCGATTCTGTGTAATTGATTAATTTGCTCTTCAAGCATTCGTACTTTCTGTTTGAGTGCTTCTATGACGATACTACTTTTAAATATTTTTTTATTTTTTATTAGATTTTTTTCTTGCAAGGCAACTAGCATTTTTTGAGCATTGTTGTGTTCAACTGTTATTTCATTTTGCTTTTGTATAACAAGCAATTGTTCGTTTAATAAGTCTCTTAATAAAGTGATTAAAGCTAAATTGGTTGGGTTATAACGAGATTCTAGATATTGCTGTTGTAGGTTATTTAATATGCTTTTAGCTGTGTAAGGATTATAAATTGGAGATTTAGGTAAGCTGTGAAGTAACATTACATAGGTGTCAGCGTCTGGACTTTTTACTGCTTTATTTTTCTTTTGTTGGGCAATTTCTTGTAATAACTCGTCATTATTTAGCGTTTTTAACCAAAGATAATAATCACCATAAGTAGGAGCATGAGTTATTTTTTGTGACATACTTTCACATGCTGATAAACTTAAAAACAATACACTAAGTAATAAATACTTAAGAGGTTGACGTTGGTTTATTTTTATAATCATAATTAATTTTCCAATGAAATTGCGCGCGGTATTTTTAGTGTAAAGGTGGTTCCGCTTGGTTGCTGGGTGCTACTTGAAACGCTAATATCCCCGTTAATGCGCATTAATAATTCTTTTACTATGGTGAGACCTAAACCACTGCCTTTAATTTCATTGCCCATTGGAGCAGGCCCTTGATAAAAAGCATCAAATACTTTACTTATTACTTGCTCATTTAGTCCCATGCCGTGATCGCTCAAAGTAATGATCAGTTGTTCTTTTTGTAATGCTGTTGCAATAGAAATTACATTGTTTTCGGGAGAATACTTGATCGCATTAGATAGTAAGTTATCTAAAATTACCGTTAATTGTTTCGCATTACTATAAACAGCAACATTATTGAATGTTGTTTGTATATGAATATTTTTTCGTTTTATATCTAATTTTCTTTCATTAATAACTTTATTAATAACATGAGTAACAATAATTTTTTCTGAATCCTGAAGGCTAGTTGAATCTAATACGATATTAAAATCAAGTAGATCTTCAATCAAACGTTGTAAGCGAGACACGCTGGTTCTAATAATATCGCTAATTTCTTGTTGATCAGGGTTAAGCTCACCGACACTATTATCATATAATAACTCGGTACCTTCTCTTATTGCTGCTAACGGTGTTTTAAGTTCGTGTGAAATATGCCTGATAAAACTCGATTTTTGTAACTCAAGCGCGTGAAGTCTAGTACGCATAACCTCTAAAGCGTCAACAATTTCATTAACCTCAGGTGAGCTTTTTAGGTTTATTTTGTGTTCAAAGTTACCCTGTTCTAACTGTTGTATTTGTGAAATCAGTTTTTTTAGTGGCTTAGTAATAATAATAATAAAAAATACGGCTATTAATATCGTAATTGGAATGATTAATAAACTATTCAACATTGTTTGGCGAACTATTCTCGCTGAGGTTTTTACTTCTCTAGCTTGATTATAGATCAGCTCATTACTGCGCTGATTTATGCGCTGATTTGTTTTAGCTAATAGCTTAAATTGATCTTGTAGTTCTACTAAATAGACTATTTGTTGATAATTCGAAGATAATAACTTATTTATCTCTTCTATTTGGTTTAAAAATTTTTTACCAATTTTTTTTAGTGCAGTGTCATTTTGATTGATTAAGCGAGTATTAATAAGATTAATTAATATTTCTTCTTCTGCGAAATAATTATCGCTTAATTCATCATTCTTTAAAACAATTGACTGACCCGCATACCTCTCCATTTTTACCAGTAACTCACTCAATAATTTGTTTGTTTCTGTTACCTCAGCAGTATTAAAAATTGCGTTTTCACTTTGATTAGCCAACTGATTAATTTGGGTTGCACTATAAAGCAGGGCGATAACCAGTGGTAATGCTACCAATGAAAATCCCAATAGAGTGAGCTTTTTGATAGACAGTGTTTGTAAGCTTATTATTTTTTTTATCGTTAAAAAAGTTGACTGACTCACTGTGTTTTAAGCCTATTGTTAAAAACTTTCATGCAACCTTGTTGACTGCATTCAAATTATTCATTTATCTACCCACCTTTTAAGGGATATTTATAGAGAACGCAACAGTGTCTCAAAATGGATACGTTTACTTTTAAGCAGGATTTTCCAGTTAACCCATTGATTTTAATTGTTATTTTTTTTATTTATGAAGCGTTAGAAGGTATTAAATATTAAAAAGTTTATTAAGTGTCTCTAATCGAAGACACATTTAGGGGGTTAAATTATTAATTTACATTAAAATCAACAACTTACAAGTTGGCTCGGCTTGTGCAATAACTATCTAGAGAATGGTGATATGAATTATTATCTTTACAACATATCAATGATTAACTTTTTATAAAAGGCTCATATTTATTTACGTTGAGTTTATTTAATATTTAAGTCGTTACTTTATTTGAGTTTTTAATAAATTAACCTCACAAGTTATCGTGATATTACATGCAGATAAAAATACGGCTTTACACTATGAATTTATAACTTAAATCTTATGACGAGGAACCATCATGAATAATATCAGTTTAGCTAAAATTACTTTAGGGGTTGCATTTGCAACAATCGCTACTTTTGTTGTAAATGCTAATGAAATTGGCCCAAAAGTAGATATTGATGAAAAAAGTGAAGTCAGTCAAGAGGTTGCTGTATCAAAGCAAAGTCAAACATTTTTACAGTTATTGTCTGCTTACGATGCTGATGAAAATGGCATGTTAAGTGAAGTTGAATTAGCAGGAAGTGCATTACAATCACATTTTTCAGGCATCGACATTAACGCCGACGACAGCATAGATGAAGACGAATTTACGGCATATATAGATTAACCATAGTGTTAATTATGCTTAATTATAGTTAAGTGTGTTTTATAGCGTTCTTAAAAAACGCTATAAAACTTATGTTAAGCCAATGTAAAACTGATGAAAAAAACGTAACACAACATTTATTAGCGACAAATTTTTATTTTTATTCGTTTGACGTTATTTAATAAAAAATTTGAACAACAAATAATAGCAATAAAGTTAGTTTGATTTTTAGAGAAGAGATTGAATATGTTAAATACAAGTGTAGCTAAAATGATATTAGGCTTAATAATTACTGCTTTTGTTATTATTACAGCCGTTGCAGCATTTACTGTAAATGCGATAAGCATTGACGTTGACGTGGTTAACTCTGCTGACTTGGTTGAAGTGAAAAATGAAGTTGCCGAAGATGCAGTTTTTTCAATTCAGGGCTTACCATTTTCGGAGTTGTTGTTAACTTATGATATCGACGAAAACGGTTTATTGAATGAAAGCGAAATGTCTTCAAGTGCATTACAGGTAGAGTTTTCAAGCATTGATATAGATGCTGATGGCAACATTGATGAAGAAGAATTTAATGCATACAAAAGTGAGAGTATAGATTAACTCATTCGCTTTAAGTATATAGCAATAATCATATAGCTATTATTTTTAACATTAAAGCTTACTCGTACCAGTTTAGGATTGTTTATTAATCCACTTAGCCGACTGACTCCCAAATTCCCAGTCGGCTTTTTTACTTTATTAAAACTAGAGAAATTAAAGCCAGAGAACTTATGGTTTGGATACATCAACCTAAATGGCTTGATAGCTTAGTGATTTTAAGTGTTATTTAACAATAATACGATATTTAATCATTTTACAAACAAACACATTAACTAGAACAAGGTTTACCTAATGCAAAAAGATTTTACAAGATATATTGAAGTGAATAACTGGATTTTTGAAATAAAAAGTATCAGAGCTATTAAAGTTGAAAAGTACGGCGAACCATACAGTGCAACGGCTAATTTATGTATTAATAATGATAGTGCATTTATAGATGGTGTTATGACACGTGACCAAATGGACTTAGATCAGGAGGACCACTTAACCTTTATGGCTCTTTGTCAAAAATTAGGTGTGACTAAAGTCAAGTTTGATAAATTTAGCGAGCAAAATCATTTTGCAATGCAAAATGATAATATTGCAGTAAAAACTGCATAAAGTATAAGTACTAAAATAATTATTGTTAATAGTAGAAAAACATAAAAAATAATAAAAATAAATTGCTGTAAAGGGACTCTCCCTTTACAAAATTTTATTAACAGTTTATCTGTAATTTAGCAAAATTTATAGCTGTTAAAGTAGACTCAAATCCATTAAATGATTATGACAGTAAGCTAAAAATAATAAAAAGCCTACCTCAATATTGTAATAATACCCCTTTATCTTGTGAATTAATGAAAGAGTAAAAGTGATATAACTAATACAACTATCATCTCGCTTCACTTAACGATAAAATAACACTCCAAATTCGTATTTGATTACACGTTATGACTAAACCAGCCTCCCATTCCCATACATTTATTTTAGACAAAGCACATTTCAACGAATGTTACAGCCAATCTGTGAAGCATGATCAATCATTAAAAGCATATTTTAAAGCTATTATATTGTGTGTATTTGGTATGCTGCTTATTTTATTTTCTGATGTAAATCCTTACGCTGCATGGTTTGTATTTTGTCTTGGTATTGTAGAGGCAGTAAGTATTTATTATCGGCAACCATGGTGGGTTATGCGGCAATTGCTAGGGAAATCTGCTAAAGGCGAAGTAACCTTAACAATTGATGATAAAGGTATAGCAACAGAATCTTTTTATATTAAGAGTATGGTGCTATGGGAGAATGTCTCAGCTATAAAGAAAACCTCATTGGGTTGGGTGATAACTCATGACCATGGAAATAATTATATTTCAGATAGCTGCTTGTCCGCGCAAGCTAAAACCCTATTTAAGGATAAACAAGCAGCATTAAATTCTAATATACTTAATACAAAGTAGTTAAAAAGAACTGACAAAATATAACATGCCAATTTTTTTGATTTCCCATGCTAAAAAAATTAAGTATTTAGTTTTCTTTTTTGGTTTATGGATCGCACTGTTTATTGTGGCGCCTTTGCCTATTAATCACCTATTTGATTATGCCGGTTTTTTGTTTCTAGGTGCTTTAGGGGCTATCTTTGCCAATGCGACTGGCTCTGGCGGTGGTGTTGTGTTTATTCCTTTTTTCAATAACTTAGGGTTTACTGAAATACAAGCCGTTGCTACTAGTTTTGCTATTCAATGTTTCGGCATGACAGCTGGCGCGTTTACCTGGTATCGTTATTATCAGCTACAAAAAATGAATACCCCTGAATGGCATCACTTTAAAGGTATCATTGCTTTATGCGGCGTATTCTCAGTAATTGGTTTGTGGTTGGTGTATGGCTTTGAATTTAATGCGCCTGCTAGCTTATCCATTAGCTTTAGTTGGTTTTCACTATTTTTAGGTATCAGCATATTCGCCAGTGTGGGTCTATTAAAAAATTCTCAGGTAAACAAATCATTAGCGTTAATTGATTGGTTAGTGCTAACATTTATAAGCGTGCTTGGTGGTGCCATTACTGCTTGGCTATCAGTAGGGGTTGGTGAGTTAGTTGCTATATATTTAATTATTAGGCGTTTTGAAATAACTATGGCAGTTTCTGCGGCGGTCGTGATATCTGCTATTACGGTGTGGGCGGGTATTTGGCAACATACCTTCATTGATGATCAAATCTATTGGCAAGTGGTTCTATTTGCTGGTCCAGGTGCACTGATAGGTGGCGTATTAGCTAAAACCTTAGTGTCCAAACTCTCTGTAACTCGGCTTAAGTTATTTTTTGCTTTTTGGTTGCTTGTAATAGGTAGTGTAGGTATTTCTTAAATTTAAATTATATTACATGTTACAAATGAGAATTATTCTTTATTATAATGATGTAATGTATAATACATATTCAGCTTATTTAAAATTTATTGGGTAATTTTATGTTAAAAAAAATAGCAGGGATTTTAATATTTATCTCATGTTTTTCTGCCTATGCAGAGCAAGAAGTTAATGTGTATTCTTACCGTCAACCTTTTTTAGTCGAACCATTATTTAATATTTTTACAGAACAAACGGGTATTAACGTTAACGTTGTTTTTGCTAAAAAAGGCATGGCAGAACGTTTAAAACGTGAAGGTAAACATAGCCCCGCAGACCTACTTTTAACTACCGATATCAGCAGACTGATTGAATTATACGTTAATGGTCTATTGCAGTATGTTGATTCAGATACACTAGAAAAAGCGGTTCCTGAACAATATAGATCAATTGATAATACGTGGTTTGCTCTAACAACACGGGTAAGAAATATCTATTCTGCTAAGCGCTTAGGTAAAATTGAATTCAATTACGAAGATTTAGCAAAACCTGAATGGAAAGGGCGTATATGTACTCGTAGCGGTAAACACCCTTATAATGTTGCATTAGTCTCTTCAATGATTGCAGAGCACGGTGAAGAAAAAACCTTAACATGGTTAAAAGCATTCAAAAATAATTTAGCTCGTAAGCCTCAAGGCAACGACCGTGGTCAAGTACAAGCCATCAGTCAAAAATTATGTGATATATCATTAGGTAACAGCTATTATTTTGGCAATATGCTTAACGATGAAAAACAAAAAGTTTGGGCTGATAGCGTAAACATCAATTTTCCAAATCAAAGCAATCGTGGTGCTCATGTAAATATTTCTGGCATGGCAATGGCTAAATATGCACCTAATGCTGATAATGCTAAAACCTTGATGGAGTTTTTAGTTTCGGTACAAGCACAAAAATTATATGCCGAAATAAATATGGAGTATCCAGTCAGGGAAGGGGTTAAAGCATCTGAAATTGTAGCTTCTTGGGGCAATTTTTCAGCTGATAAGTTGCCACTTGCCGCTATCGCTGAGCATAGAAGAACCGCGTTAATGTTGTTAGATCAAGCTAAGTTTGATTTATAATCTATACTCGTTACCATTCAAGATGTAGGTTTCAGTGGGAGTTAAAAACAATTTAGGCACAGATTTCAAGTTCTAGACGAAATCTAAGGATTACATCTATGTATGCAAGGCATTAAGTGTATGTGATGGTTGTTCTCGGTAACTGCTCCTGCGTTACTCTAATAGTCTACATCTATGATGAATTACTAAACTTAATAACGATGAATAAATTGTTTAGACCCATCGAAGAAGCGCTCAGAAACGAGCATCTTGATTGGTAATGGGTATGTAGCCAGCGCAATAAAATAATACAAATTATAAAGGTTAATAAATCTAAATTATTAACCTTTAAATTCGTTTAAAAACACAATAATTAAAGCTCTAATTTAAAATAATCCTTTAAATTAAAAATAAATAGCTAAGTAAATATAATGGTAGTGCAGTATTTTGATCTTGGGTAACCGTAGCCACTTTTGGCGAATAATCAGTTGGGTTATCGCATTTATAATAGTATTACCCATCTTTGTCATGTTAGGTAGCGGTTTAAATGTAAACACATCGTTATTTTCACATTTATGGGAAACAGTATTACCTACATATGTTTTAAATACTGTCTACTTGGGTTTTATTGTTAGTTTTTTTGCTGCATTTTTTGGTGTTACTGCTGCGGCGTTAATTACTCAAACTAATATAAAAGCTAAAAGTATTTTACGATGGTTACTTATGCTGCCTTTAGCTATGCCTGCTTATTTAGTTGCATATTTATATACTGATTTTTTAGATTATGCTGGGCCCGTTCAACGTTTTTTAAGAGAAACTTTTGATTGGAAAACCTCTGAGCAATATTGGTTTTTTGACATAAGAACACTGTGGGGCGCTGGCATTATTATCTCGCTCGTATTATTTCCCTATGTTTACATGCTTGCGCGCACAGCATTTGAACAACAAGATCAAAACCTACATCGCGCTAGTAGATTACTTGGCTTAACAACGTTTCAAACTTTTTATAACGTGTGTTTACCACTGGCTAGACCGGCTATTGCAATAGCAATTAGTTTAGTATTAATGGAAACCTTAGCTGACTTTGCCACAGTACAATATTTTGCCGTCAACACCTTAACTACAGCGGTATATGATACATGGTTAGGTTATGGTGATTTGTCCGCGGCTAATGCATTAGCGAGTTTACTGACCTTAATGGTATTTTTTATTGTACTATTTGAGCAAAAAGCACGAATAAAACAACGCCATCAATCTAACCGACCTAATCGTGGCTCTCACGTTATTTTACTTACCCCCTTACAACAACTATTAGCCAATATTTTTTGTTGGAGCTTAGCTCTTTTAGGATTTTTACTCCCTCTTGCTTTACTGATTGTAATGGCCGTTGAATATGCAACTTTTGCGCAACTAGATGCCCTTATAGATACCGGCTTTAATAGTATTGAACTAGCGGTATACACCGCCACCATTGCCACCATTATTGCTATTGTGCTTGTGTTATATAAACGTTTACATCAAGACACATTCAAAGCTGTTCCCTTAAATGTATCAGGTTTTGGTTATGCCATTCCCGGTACTGTATTAGCGATGGCAATGTTAGCGACTTTTGGGCCAATAGATAATGTAATTAATGAATTAGCCACTAAAGTTGGGGTTGACGAACCGGGGCTTATTTTATCAGGTACATTATTTGCGATAGTATTTGCTTATGTTGTGCGTTTTTCAGCCATTGCCAACGGCACATTATCAAGTGGAGTTGAGCAAATATCACAATCGATTGATCTAGCCCCACCAAGTTTAGGTGTAGGGGCACTAAAAGGAGTATTTACAGTGCATATTCCTTTATTAAAACCATCAATATTTATTGCTTGGTTATTGGTTTTTGTTGAGGCAATGAAAGAGCTCCCCGCGGTTTTACTGCTTCGTCCCTTTAATTTTGATACCTTAAGCACGCACATTTACCAGCTAATATCCGATGAAAGGTTAGAACAAGGCGCTATTGGAGCAATTTTAATCGTAGCTTTTGGTTTGATCCCAATAATTTGGCTTAATAAAACTGAGGACAATGAGTGACCCATATCATTAATATTGACCAACTACAGGTGAAGTTTCAAAAAAACGTTATTTTGTCTGATATCAGCTTTTCACTTAAATCGGGTGAAATACTTGGTTTAGTCGGTCCTAGTGGTTGTGGAAAAACAACTTTGCTAAATACATTGGCAGGATTTATTGAGCAAGACCATGGTAGCATTGTATTAAGTGACTCATTGACCATTAATAAAGAAAATAGGATCCCAACTGAAAAACGTAATATCGGGATGATCTTTCAAGATTACGCGCTATTTCCGCACCTCACGGTAAATAAAAATATCGGTTTTGGTATTAAAAACATATCAAAACCAGTCAAGGAAGCAAAAATTAATGAATTATTGACATTATTAAAACTCGATGGCTTAGGGCAAAGATTTCCACATCAATTATCAGGGGGGCAACAACAGCGAGTTGCAATAGCGCGTGCATTAGCTCCTCAACCTAAAATTTTATTGTTGGACGAGCCTTTTTCAAATATTGACTCTCGTTTACGAAATGATTTAATGATAGAAATTCGTCAACTCCTCAAATCTTTATCAATGAGTGCAATTTTTGTTACTCATAATAAGGACGAAGTATTTACCTTTGCTGATAAAATTGCCGTGATGTACCAAGGTAAAATACTGCAATTTGGTTCGCCGATCACGGTTAGTCAATTTCCTAACAGTTGGCAAGTGGCTGATTTTCTCCAATTGGGGAGCTGGTTACCTTTTAAAAACGAAAACACAGTTATTAAAACTGCTATCGGCACTCTCCAATCAAATCAAAGTAACTATATTGATAAAGAATTTTTGTTAATTAAACCCAAAGATATTGAAGTTAATCTTGATACCCCAACTAAGCAGAATCCTAAAAATGTGGTTATTAATCATATTAGTCATACAGAGCAGGGCTACCATTATATTGTAAAAAGTATTGATACCGATTCTTATTTAAGTTTTAACCGTTTGAGCTTTTATCACGGCGAATTTTTCACTATTGATCAACCACTTTCATTAACAATAAAACCTCACCAATTATTAATGTTCTAGTAAAGTAATAGTGTTTGACTAAACCAATTCAAGTTAATGGGAATAAATTCCCTTTTTTAAATATCCTACCTCATATTTTCATTAAATTATTATTCTAAAAATTAATTTTCAGTAAAAATAAGGGCTACAGATCCACAAAAGCCCACCTTTTCATAAACTTCGCTTAAAGCCTTTATTTTATTGAGCTTTAGCGCGATCAATTTACCAATTCTTTGCTTGACAGAACCTTGTATTCCTATCTAAACTGTTCAATGTGGATAAAAGTGGGAAAAAGTGGATCAATTTAGATCTCCCAAACAAAAAATAAAAAGACAGGATTATGTTTAGAGGCACCAGCTCAATCACATTAGATAGTAAAAATAGGATCACGATACCTACTAAGTATCGCGAAGAGCTATTTGCTGATTGTGCAGGGAAAATGGTGTGTACAGTTGATATTCAACACCCCTGTTTATTACTTTATCCAATACACGAATGGGAAGAAATTGAATTAAAACTGTGTGAATTGTCGAGCATGAATCCTCAAGAACGCTTAGCTCAACAAAAATTATTAGGTAATGCCTCAGATTGTGAAATTGATAAAAGTGGCAGATTACTGATAAATGGTCCATTAAGGCAACACGCAAGTTTAGAAAAAAATATTATTTTAGTAGGGCAATTGAAGAAATTTGAAATTTGGAGCGAGCAAGCTTGGCAAACGCAAATGCAACAAGACATAAGCGAAATGCAAGCGAGTGAAATTCAGCTAACAGAAAAATTACTCGATTTGTCTTTATAGTGTTTATCAATTCGCACTATCTAGCGCTAAATAAAAATGGTTATAAAATAAAATGCAAATAGATAATTCACACATTTCAGTGTTGCTTAACGAGGCAGTGGAAGGGCTAGCCATTAAACCAGACGGTATTTATATCGACTGTACTTTTGGTCGTGGTGGACACTCTAGCCTAATTTTATCAAAGCTTTCACAAGATGGACGACTTATTGCCATCGACCGTGATTTAACTGCCATTACTGCCGCCGAAAAGTTTGCTACGGACTCGCGTTTTTTAATTGAACATAGTGGCTTTGCTGATTTAGAAGATATAGCTAATAAACATCATTTATTAGAAAAAGTTGACGGTATTTTATTAGATTTAGGGGTTTCGTCTCCGCAACTTGATAATGCCGACCGTGGCTTTAGTTTTATGAATGATGGCCCATTAGATATGAGAATGGACACCAGCAAAGGCCAAACTGCGGCGCAATGGTTAGCGGTGGCAGATGTAGAAGATATTACGTGGGTACTAAGAACCTTCGGTGAAGAAAAACACGCATGGAAAATAGCCAACGCAATTGTTGATACCCGTGAAGAAACTCCGTTTACAAGAACAACCGAACTTGCCAAGTTAATTAAAACAGTTGCACCGCAAAGAGAAATTAAAAAGCATCCTGCTACCCGAAGTTTCCAAGCTATTCGAATGTATATTAATAGCGAACTTGAACAAATAGAAACGGTTTTAGCCGCTTCATTGACCGTGTTAGCAGAGCAAGGGCGTTTAGTTGTTATTAGCTTTCATTCATTAGAAGACCGTCTTGTTAAACAATTTATGAGAAAGCACTCTCAAGGAATGCAAGTACCGAGAGGTTTACCCATCAGTGAAGCTGAACTCCAAAAAGGTAAAAAACTATCACTAATCGGACGAAGATTAAAACCAAGTCAAGGCGAGTTAGATGTAAATAACAGGGCAAGAAGCTCTGTATTAAGAATAGCCCAGAGACTTCCTCGGTAATTGAGATGCAATAAATTATGGCATCTCAAAAAATTGTTCTGGCGTTTGAAATATGGAAAGACCTAAAACGGAATATTATTGTGCTTTTGTTATTGATGTTGGTAGGGGTTTCAGCATTCTATGTTATTTACTTTACCCACTTGCATCGTCAAGCCACAAGCGATTTTGAAAATTTATTAGTAGAACGAGATGAGCTAGATATTGAATGGCGCAACTTGTTATTAGAACAAAACAGTTTAGCTGAACATAGTGCCATAGAAAGTAAGGCGGCTAAAAAGTTAAACATGAAACGACCCGACGCTAAATCAGAAGTGATAATTATATTGCAATGAGCAAAAAAGTGAATAAACGAAACGATAAATATAAGCCTACAACAGTAGCATGGCGTTTTTACGTTGTGTTAGGCGTTATATTGTTTGTTTATTCAGGTTTGCTGGCAAGAAGTGCATATATTCAGGTTATTGAACCTGATATGTTGAAAAAACAAGGCGACATGCGCTCGCTTAGAACAGCTTCTAAAACGGTTCAGCGTGGCTCTATTGTTGATCGTAATGGCGATGAATTAGCGGTAAGTGTCCCCGTTGAAACTATTTGGGCTGATCCTAAAATAGTGATGCAAAATAAAGCGCTTGAAATGAAAGAACATTGGCAAGCATTGGCTGATGTGCTTGATCAAAATGTGAACGACTTAACCAGTCGAGTTTTACGTCATCCTACCAAACGCTTTGTTTATATTGAACGTCAGGTTTCGCCTGCAATGGCAAATTATGTTCGCCAATTAAAAATTCCGGGTATTCATTTAAGAAGAGAATCTAAACGCTTTTACCCAGCAGGGGAAATTAGTGCTCATATTGTTGGTTTTACCAATGTTGACGATAAAGGTATTGAGGGAGTAGAGCGCGTTTACGACCAATTATTAACCGGCACAAATGGTAAACAACAGTACAGAAAAGATGCTAAAGGTCGCACAATTGAAATTTTAAAAGTAGAAAATGCAACCCAACCTAAAAATGTTCAATTAAGTATTGATCAACGTATTCAAGCGCTTGCTTATAAAGAATTGAAAGGAGCTGTTAAAGCATTTAAAGCAACTTCTGGCTCAGTTGTTGTAACTAATGTAAATACGGGAGAAATTTTAGCTATAGTCAATAGCCCATCATATAATCCTAATAATCGTAGAAACAC
>ENA-ORXM01003343-ORXM01003343.1-marine-metagenome-genome-assembly--contig:-NODE-3343-length-16192-cov-3.559355_pt1 | contig 16192 bp, 11 predicted proteins | sample MGYA00237867_ERZ511480 | MGnify/ENA primary metagenome ERZ511480 (study PRJEB26309, sample SAMN06266103) | marine metagenome | isolation source: Algal blade | place: United Kingdom:Sidmouth, United...
TTGAAACAGACTTGGCGATCACTCTAGAACTTGTTACTGGAATGGAACAAGTGATTTTTACAGACCCTGATACTGATCCTTATAGCGGTAGTTTGAGTGGAAAAGTTCAAAATACTCTTGATAATACCCTAGGAAGCAACAGCTACGATATAGGAATACTTTTTAACCAAGCAAATCAGAGTGATGGTAACGCCGGTTTTATCGGTGCAGTCTGTGTTGATGGAAGAAAAGGAAGTGCTTATGCCACGGTGCCGAATCCTCAGGGTGATTTATACGATCTCGATTTTGTCGCTCATGAAATGGGTCACCAGTTCGGTGCAAACCACACATGGTCCTTTGAATCAGAAGGCACAGGGGTTCAAGTTGAACCTGCTAGTGGTACCACAATAATGGGTTATGCAGGCATCGTGGGCATTAACAATGTTGCCCCTAATGGAGATGATTATTTTCATTATGTCAGCATCGTTCAGATAACAGATTATGTCAAGAGTACTAGCTGTGCTGAAATTATTAGTTTAACAAATACTCCTCCGGTGGTAACCCCTACAGGAAATTTTATAATTCCTAAGTCTACCGCTTTTGTACTTTCTGCTGAAGCAACTGATGTTGATGCTGGTGACGTATTAACGTATTCTTGGGAACAAATCGATAGTGGGATAGTACCGCAATCGGCTTTTGGTCCGACTAACGCAATTGGCGCAAATTTTAGATCTCAAAAACCGGTAGTGAATCCTGAACGCTATTTCCCCAAATTGTCTAGTGTGATTGATGGTCAATTAACGCAATCATCGCCTTCAATTGGCACCGCATGGGAAACGTTATCAGACGTTGAACGCGAATTAAATTTTGCGCTAACCGTTAGAGATAATGCTGACGGTGGTGGGCAAGTAGTTTCAGACTTAGTGAACGTGTTTGTTGAGAATGGCTCAGGCCCATTTGTAATTAATTCTCAAGCTACAGCTGTTGTCACAACAGCAGGAAGTGTTGAAACTATAACATGGGAGGTTGCAAATACAGACATGTTGCCAATAAATGCCCAAACAGTTGATCTATTTTTGTCAACAGATGGAGGGGTGACTTTTCCAATAATTTTGGCAGAGAACGTACCTAATGACGGTAGTCATGATATTATAGTTCCGGGAAACCCTACTACCGAAGCTCGTGTAATGGTAAAGGCAAATGGCAATATATTTTTTGCAGTCAACGCTGCCGATTTTACAATTGATGTATCAGACATTGTTTTAAATTTCGAAAAGATAGAACATGAACTATGTCAAGGTGATGTACTGGTCGTCCCATTTACGTATGAAACGTATGAAGGCTTTAATGAAGAAGTAACCTTTAGTATTGCTACACCCCCAGCAGGTGTTGATATTGCAATTTTCCCTGAGACTGCAATTGACAATAACTCGCCGGTTGAAATTACCTTTAGTAATACCGATAATTTAAGTGTGGGTTCTTACCCCATACGTGTTGTTACTACTTCAACGAGTCTTTCGAAAGAAGTTACGATTGATTTGAATGTTTATGATACTAATTTTGTAGCCCCTGTGTTGATTGCACCAGCAGATGGCCTAATTGATGCTCCAACCAATATGCTTTTAGAATGGGAAGCAGATTTTCTTGCAACATCACATATGGTTGAATTGGCTACTGATATAGGTTTTACAAATGTTGTGGAAATGGCAACCGTACTAGGCAATACATATACCCCCATAAATTTAGTGAATCAAACACCGTATTTCTGGCGGGTAAAGCCTTTAAACAATTGTGGCGAAGGACCTTTTAGTACACCTTTTAGTTTTACAACCATTGAATTTAGTTGTATAAATATTGAAGGAGAAGGTCTTCCTTTAACAATTTCAACCGCAGCCGCCCAAACTGTAACCTCTGAACTCATGTTATTTGATGATTTAGCTATTGCCGATATTAATGTGAGCCTAGAACTAGATCATACGTACCTTGCTGATTTGACTGTAACATTAACTTCGCCTTCAGGTACTTCTATTGTTTTATTTAATAATTCTTGCGACGACCTGAGAAATGTTGTTGCTACTTTTGATGATAGCGCTCAAGCTTTTACATGCAATACTGTAGCACCAGCTATTCAAGGAACGGTAAAACCCTTAGGTTCTTTAAGTTCATTTAATGGGGAATCAACGTTGGGCACATGGGTATTGACAGTTGCAGACAATGCACCTGCTGATGGAGGCATTTTAAAATCATTTTCTCTGGATATTTGTGCGGAAGGGGAGTTTAGACCCGATGATGATGGAGACGGAGTTTTTGATGATGGGCCTGACCTATGTTTGGGTACACCTCCCGGGACAGAAGTAGACGCCTCAGGATGCCCTGTATTGTTATTTCCAGCTACAAACTTCACTATCGAAGTTCAGAGTGAATCTTGTCGCAGTAGCAATGATGGTTCTATTAATATTGCAGTTGAAGAGGTAGTAGATTATACGCTAACTGTTAATGGTAATGGTGTGAATACTACCGATACCTTTGTGGCGCCAACCTATACCTTAAATAACTTGATGGCTGGCACGTATACCCTTTGTATAAATGCAACTAATGGTACTATTGATTATAGAGAACAATGTTTTGAAGTTGTCATATCAGAGCCTGAAATCTTAAGCGTTTCTTCTAAAACTAATCTTGAAGGAAGCGTGGTTGATCTAGAATTACAAGGTGCGTTACTCTATAATATTGAGCTGAATGGTATTGTGACTCAAACAGAGGCATCAAAATTTAGTATAAAATTAAAAGAAGGGAGCAATACTTTAAAGGTAAGTTCTAACCTGCTTTGTCAAGGTGTTTACGAAGAACAATTTTTCTTTTCAACAACGCCTGTAGTCTATCCAAATCCTTTTACAGATGTAGTTCGGGTTTCATTTGGCGCACAAATAGATGTGGTTGGAGTTAAAATATTTTCTGCTGATGGAAGATGTATTGCGAATAAAAACTATCAGGTTAATGGGATAGAATTAGAGGTTGATCTATCAAATTTAGCAGCGGGTATGTACTTTATCAAGTTTGATGGTGAAAGTATAAAGGGAACATCTAAAATCATAAAAAAATGAGATTTTTAGCGGTGCTTATGGTTACAGTATTGTTGTTTGGCTGCAAGAAGAAAGAAGCGCCAAAACCACCTGAGAGTGCTAGTTTGACCTTTCCTAATAAGAATTCAGAATGTACTACAGGGCAAGTCATTAATGCAACGAGTAGTCAGGTAGAATTTATATGGCAGGCATCAAATAATACAGAGAGCTATGAGCTGATTGTGACGAACTTGAGCAATGGTAATAAACAGGATATTACGACGCAATCTACTTCAGCCAAACTACCATTAGAAAAAGGAACTCCGTACTCTTGGGTTGTTATTTCTAAAAACACTAGTGTTTTACAGACAGCTTCAAGTGAAACATGGCAATTTTATAATTCTGGTTTTGAAACAACCTACGCACCTTTTCCTGCGCAAGTTCTTGAACCAAAAATGGGAACGTCAGTTTTTAAAGATATTAATAATGATATAACTTTGGAATGGTCAAGTGCTGATGTTGATAATGATATTGTAGGGCTAGATATTTATTTTTCTACTGAGAATCCGCCAGCGACATTATTATCATCTTTTGGGCCAAGTGAAACGAACACCAAGGTAGCGGTTTTATCGGATACGGTGTATTATTGGAAAGTGCTTACTATTGATTCAGAAGGAAATACCTCTGATTCGGGTATTTTTGAATTTCGAGCGCTATAATAATTTACTCGAACTAAGCTTAGGTGCCATTGAATTGATTCATTGTATTTTTTACTCCAGAGAGTACAAAAGATCGTATTATTTCATTAGTTTTTTGAAGGCGTTCTTTTAGAGTTTCTTTTTCTTCCTCATTCCATTCACCAAGTACATAATCTACTTGTCTACCTTTACTAAATTCGGAGCCAACTCCGAAGCGAAGCCTGTTATAATTCGTAGTTTGCAATACATTTTGAATATCTTTCAGGCCATTATGACCACCATCACTTCCTTTAGGTTTTAAGCGAAAAGTTCCAAAAGAAAGATTGATATCATCAGTTATTACCAAAAGGTTTTCTAATGGTACTTTTTCCTTATCCATCCAATATTTCAAAGCTTTTCCGCTCAAGTTCATATACGTAGCTGGTTTAAGACACAAAATACTTCGTCCTTTTATTTTGAAAGTTGCAATTGAACCAAGTCGAGCAGACTCAAATATGAAATCTTCTTTTGCAGCTAAATTATCTAGTACTTTAAAGCCAATATTATGCCGTGTTTCTGCATACTCACTTCCTATATTGCCTAAGCCGATAATTAAGAATTTTTTCATAGCATCAAGTTCATCTAAATGAGTGGTAGCACCACCGAATAGTATTTTTAAAAACTTAAACATCAATGTAAAAATACAAAAGCATCCGCCAAACGACGGATGCTTTCTATATGTCTGAGAAAATCAATGCTAGTTTTCTCCACCTTCAGCAGCTGGTGCTTCAGCACCTTCAGTAGCAGTTCCTTCTGCTCCTTCTTCACCTTCTGCTCCTTCTTCACCTTCTTCTTCAACGTCTTCAACAATAGCAGCACGTGCAGTTTTAACTTGCACTACAACCGTTGTATCGGGATGTAAAATTTCAAAATCATCATTTAAAAGTGATTCAACAACAATGTTGTCCCCAATTTTCAATGTAGAAATATCAATATCAAAGAAATCAGGTAAGTTGTCAGGTAATGCTTTAATTGATAGCTTTCTTTTTCTGAACAATAAACGTCCACCGTTACGAACACCCGGAGAATTACCTAATAATCGTACGGGAATGTTCATCGTAACTTCTTTGTCATCAAAGAGTTGGTAAAAATCAATATGCAAAATTTTATCCGTTACCGGATGAAATTGAATATCTTGCATAATAGCGTTAACTTTTCCTTCACCCAAGTCAACCTTTACGGTATGGGCTGCACCGGTGTACACTAAATCTCTGAAACTTAATTCAGGTGCTGAAAAGTGTAGTGGTTTTTCCCCTCCGTATACTACGCAAGGAACCATTCCAGCATTACGTAGGGCCTTCGTTGCCTTTTTGCCCACGCTTTCTCTTTCTGATCCTTTAATTGTAATTGACTTCATTTTGTTAAATTATATATTACTCATTATTAATTATTCATTTACTATTCCTCTGTCAGAGAGGTTGGGGTTACATCAAAAATTTAGATGAAATTGATGTATTATGATGAACTCTGTGCATGACGTCTGCAAACAAGTCTGCACAGGTTAATACCCTAACTTTATCACTCTTCGCTACAATGGGAATAGAATCTGTCACAATTAACTCTTGCAATTGAGATTTTTCAATACGCTCATAAGCATTGCCAGACAATAGACCGTGGGTAGTGATCGCTCTAACGCTGAGTGCTCCTCTTTCCATCATTAAGTCAGCGGCCTTTGTTAACGTACCTGCAGTATCTACCATGTCATCAACTAAAACTACATTTTTGCCTTGTACATCACCAATCAATTCCATATGAGAAATTACATTGGCTTTGGCTCTTTGCTTATAGCAAATAACAACGTCACAACTTAAAGCTTTCGAATAGGCGTAAGCTCGTTTAGAACCTCCCATATCTGGAGAAGCTATTGTTAAATTGTCTAGACTCAACGATTTTAAATAGGGAAGAAACATTGTGGATCCAAACAAATGATCTACTGGCTTTTCGAAGAAACCTTGAATTTGATCGGCATGAAGATCCATCGTAATAATACGCGTCGCACCAGCTGTTTCCAACATTTTAGCAATTAACTTTGCCGCAATCGGCACTCTTGGTTTGTCTTTTCTATCTTGTCGAGCCCAACCAAAATACGGCATTACAGCTGTAATATGTCGTGCAGAAGCTCTTTTTGCAGCATCAAGCATAAGTAACATCTCCATTAAGTTTTCGGAACTTGGATGTGTAGATCCAATGATAAAAATACGCGCCCCACGAACAGACTCTTCAAATGAAGGTTGAAATTCACCATCACTATATCGAGAAATTAAGACTTTACCTAAATCTTTCCCAAAAGATTTTGCAATTTTCTCAGCAAGAGCTGTACTCTTGGTACAGGCAAAAAATTTAGGATCGGGAACTTGATATGCCATTATGGTTTATATTGCTATTATACCCTGATTTCTAAGGAGGTGCAAATTTAAAAATTTATTTGTGTTGCAAAAGGATAAATGTTGTTATTTTCATTTAAAGAATAAAATTATTTTTTAGCTTTGCATGCTCTATTAATTTTGTCGTATTCAACGGCAAATATGCTCGAGTGGCGGAACTGGTAGACGCGCTGGATTCAAAATCCAGTTCCTTTGGAGTGTGGGTTCGATTCCCACCTCGAGTACGAAGAAAACCTTCCTTATTCAGGAGGGTTTTTTTATGCTCTTTATTCCTGAAATTCAACGGTTTTGTAAGTTGTAAAAAGATAAGATTTAACTTATTTACTAGTTCGATTATAAAAATGAATCATTGAAATAGCCCAAATGACCACAAAGGAGATTACAATTAGCGAAAACCAAAGAACGACTTTATCTCCTTCCATTTTGTAGCAAATTTATTAGAATTAATACCCCAAGTAAGGTTGGCACCCAAAGCCCAATAAATATTCCATGAAGTCGATCTCCAGAGAGAAAAACATATTCTGAAACAATCACTATTATTGCACATAGTGTTAGCATGAGCACATTGCCAACGCCTAGTTTTTTTAAAAAATCCATTAAAGATGGTTTATGATAAAATTAATGAATAAAGATACAGTTTTGTTAATATTGGTTTATAAAAGTTTAGGTGGCGGGTGTAGTACTAAAAATCAAAATAGGCCTTTGCATTGTTGTAACAAATATCCTGAACAATTTTTCCAATCCAGTTTATGTCATTGGGTAGTTCTCCGTTTTGAATGTCTTTTCCGAATAGATTACATAAAATTCGCCTAAAATATTCATGCCTAGGAAAAGAGAGAAAACTTCTTGAATCTGTTAGCATACCAACAAAGCAGCTAATAAGGCCTATGTTTGAAAGGGCATTCATTTGATTGATCATGCCTTCTTTCTGATCCATAAACCACCAACCAGATCCAAATTGAACCTTCCCTTTGAGACTACCATCATTAAAGTTTCCGATCATTGCCGCCATCATATCATTATCTGTAGGGTTATTATTGTAGATAATGGTCTTAGTTAACTTGTTCTTGCTATCCATCTTATTTAGAAACTTTGAAAGGCTACTTGCCTGCTGAAAATCTCCGATAGAGTCCCATCCCGTATCTGGCCCTAGCTGGTTTAACATTCTACTATTGTTGTTTCTTAAAGCACCCAAATGAAATTGTTGTACCCAGCCAAATTCATGATAAAGTTCAGAAAGGAATTGTAGTAATGCACTTTGAAATTTAAGAACTTCCTCTTTTGATAAATATAACCCCTCGTGTTTCTTGTTAAAGATTGCTTTCACTTCGGCTTCGGTAAATACCTCTGCATACATATGTTCAAAACCATGATCACATAGGCGGCAACCATTGGAATGAAAATAAGAGATTCGATTGCGAAGTGCATCACACAGCGTATCGTAAGAGTTGATGTTTATTTCCGAAGCCTTAGATAGTTTTAGTATATAATCCTTGTATGTTTCGCTACCTATAAAAATGGCTTTATCAGGTCTAAAGGTCATACTTACCTTTGTTTTGAAGTCGCTTTTTTCAAGTTTTTTATGATGTATTAAAGAGTCAATAGGGTCATCAGTAGTACATAAAGATTCCACGTTCATTTTAGTCAACAAATTTTGACAACTGAAGGAGTCTGTTCTAAGTTTTTCTGAGGTCTCTTCGTAAATTCGGTCTGCATTATCTACGTTTAATAAATCACCTATTCCGAAATATCGCTCTAATTCTAGATGTGTCCAATGAAATAGTGGGTTTCGCATGGTATACGGAACGGTATAGGCCCATTTCTGAAACTTTTCTTGATCAGATGCTGATCCAGTGATGTATTTTTCATCGATACCAAGCGTTCGCATAGCCCGCCACTTATAATGATCGCCTTTAATCCATATTTCAGAAATATTTTCGAATATCTTATTATCTGCAATTTCTAAAGGAGATAAGTGATTGTGATAGTCGATGATAGGCATTTTTTTAGCATAATCATGGTAAAGCTCTTCAGCGTATTTGTTCTCAAGTAGAAAGTTATCTTGAATGAAATTCGATGATAAATGCATTTGACACCTTTGTTTTTAGGGAATTAAAAATTTTTGCAATTTATGTAAAATACCTGTAAGGAACTTCTTTTTAGGGTGGTAAGTTAAAAATATTATTTAGATACGTTAACGTTAACGGAATTTTTTTCGTACTTTTTTCCACGCGTAGTATAAACGTCATAAGATTATCAAATATTAGAAACTATTTTCAAATGAAAAAAACCAAAACATTATTTTTTACAGCTATGATACTGTCTAGTATCGTAGTCTGCGCACAAGACAATTGGGAGAGACTATTTAACGGAAAAGACCTGAAGAATTTTGCGCAATTGAATGGAGACGCGAAATACGAAATTAAAAATAATGAATTGATTGGTACTTCAAAAATGGGTATCCCTAATAGTTTTATGGCTACCAAAAATAAGTATAGTGATTTTATTCTAGAATTTGATGTTTTCGTTGAAAATGGGCTAAACTCTGGCGTACAATTTAGAAGTTTAAGTACTTCAGAGTATATGGATGGTCGCGTACATGGTTACCAATGCGAGATTGAAACTAGTGCGAGAAAATGGGCCGGGGGTATTTATGATGAGGCTCGTAATGGATGGTTATATCCCTTATCAAGAAACAAGAAAGGGCAAAATGCTTTTGTGTCTGGTCAATGGAATCATTATCGTATCGAAGCTATTGGCGATAACATTCGCACTTGGATAAATGATATACAATGCGCAAATCTAGTTGATGATACAACGGCCGAAGGTTTTATTGCTTTTCAGGTGCACAGCATTCATGATGAAAGTTTGGAGGGAAAAAAGGTGCGCTGGAAAAATATAAAGATAAAAACTACTGATTTGGAAAATGCCAGAAAATTGGTGGATAGTGATGTTCCTGAAATCAGCTACTTAAAGAATGAACTTACTGAGAATGAAATGCGAACAGGATGGCGTTTACTTTGGGATGGAAAAACTACGAATGGATGGAGAGGAGCTAAATTAGATAAGTTTCCAGAAAAAGGATGGGAAATGGTAGATGGTATACTAAGTGTATTGTCTTCAGGAGGGGCTGAATCTCGCAATGGAGGGGATATTGTAACTGAAAATTCGTTTAGCGATTTCGAATTGAGCGTAGATTTTAAAATAACTGAAGGTGCCAATAGTGGTATTAAGTATTTTGTTGATTCTGAATTAAATAAGGGTGAAGGGTCGGCAATAGGTTTAGAATTTCAGATTTTAGATGATAAAAAACATCCTGATGCAAAAGCGGGAAAGAATGGTAACAGAACTGTTGGGTCGTTATATGATTTAATCAGAGCTGAAAACAATGGTAGCTCAAGAGGAAAGAACTTTAAAGGTGTTGAAAAATGGAATAATGCTCGTGTTGTGGTACGCGGTGGTCATGTCGAACATTGGCTAAACCAAGTAAAAGTAGTAGCATTTGATCGAAATAGCCAAATTTTCAGAGCACTCGTTGAGAAAAGTAAATATGAAAAATGGGAAAATTTTGGTCAAATACCTGAAGGCCTAATTTTATTACAAGATCACGGAGATAAAGTATCTTTTAAAAATATTAAAGTACGAGAATTTTAAAATATATATGATGAAAAAAACAAGACGCAATTTTATAAAGAAAACAGCCTTGGCATCTGGTGGTATCGTTTTAGGAGCTAATGCGATGAGTGCAAGCAGTTACAGAAAAATAATTGGGGCCAACGATCGAGTACGTGTGGGTATTGCAGGTTTTTCGAATAGATTTAAAGGCGCTCTGCTTCCAGCTTTTAATAGTTTAAGTAAGGCCCAAAATTTTGAACTCGTAGGTGTTTCTGATATTTGGAACAGACGGCGCGATGAAGGTATGGCAAAAGTAAAGGAGGTAACGGGTAACAAAATCACCTCATGGCGAAATAATGAAGAAATGTATGATAAAAATGATATTGATGCTGTTATTATTTCTACTGCTGATTTTCAACATGCCCTTCATACTGTACAAGCAGCGAATGCTAAAAAAGATGTGTATTGCGAGAAGCCATTTGCTGAAACAATGGCCGATGCCCGCGTTGGAATGAAAGCTGTTAAAGATGCAGGAATCGTATTTCAAATAGGTTCGCAAAGAAGAAGTGGAACAAATTATCATGCCGCTAATAATTATATAAAATCTGGTAAATTCGGAGATATTGTTATGGTTGAAATGACTTGGAATGTAAATCAACCGGGCAGATGGCGCTTGCCTAAATTAACAAGTGAAATTAGAGAATCTGATGTTGATTGGAAGCGGTATCAAATGAATCGTCCAGAAGCAGCATGGGACCCTAGAAAATATCTGGAATACAGGTTATTTTGGCCCTATTCCTCAGGCATACCAGGGCAATGGATGTCGCACCAAATTGATACTGTTCATTGGTTTTCTGGGTTGAATCACCCTAGAAGTGTTGCTGCTAATGGTGGTATTTATTTGTGGAAAGATGGGCGTAAGAACTTCGATACCATGTCAGCAGTTTTTGATTATGGCCCAGCTGATGATATGAACTCAGGTTTTCAGGTTACCTATTCTTCAAGGTTTACAAATTCCGCGGGTGGTACCAAAGAGATTTACTATTCAAATGCAGGTGAGCTGAATTTAGATACAAACAAAGTAAGTGATAATGGTGGTTTGTCTGAAAGATTTGCATCTGCGATGGACATGCAACCTAACAAGTTGGCAGGTTTTGACCTTTCAGAGAATGCACCCAAAGTCGTAACTTCTGCAGATACAGGAGCAGATAATATGACTACAACACATATGTTAAACTGGATGGAATGTGTTCGTAGTCGTGAAACTACCAATGGTCCTGTTGAAGCAGGGTATAATCATTCAATCGCAAATATTATGACCACAGCGGCTTTAAGAACTGGACTCAAAGCTACTTTTGATGAAACAACCCAAGATGTTTTAGCCGGCGGTAAAGTATTTCAATATTAAGACCTTTAAATATGTTAAAAGTAGTAGTGAATTGTTGTTTAATTTTAACCTTGCTTTCAACGTCATGCAAAGAGAATAAAAACATGGCTGAAAGCGATAATTCTATTGAAAGTGAAATGACCTTGCGCCCAGAGGTCACTTTCACTAATGATACAGTTAACAAAAAAGTTGAGGTTAAAATTGACGGCGAACATTTTACGAGTTATGTCTATGATGGGCAAACTCCGAAACCCATATTATATCCAATTATAACGAAGAGTGGAAAGACTGTTACAAGGGGTTTTCCATTTGCTCCGAGACCAAATGAGCGTACTGATCATCCGCATCATGCCGGCCTTTGGTTAAATTATGGTGATGTAAATGGCTTAGATTTTTGGAATAATTCCTATGCTATACCTGCCGAAGAAAAAGATAAATATGGTACAATATACCATCAAGAAATCATTGGTATGGATGATGGTGTTTTATCAATAAAGGCTATTTGGCGATCTCCTGATAATATTGATCTTATGGAGGAGACTACCCATTTTACTTTTAGTCAGGAAGGAAATACAAGAGTAATTGATAGAGAAACGACCTTAAAAGCATTTCAAGAGGTTTCTCTCAAAGATAATAAAGAGGGTATGATAGCCATGCGAATGACCCGTGAATTGGAGCTTCCTTCAGACAAACCTGCTGAGTATACTGATGCTGAAGGTAATGTTACCGAAGTTAAAGTTTTAAATAATGAAGGTGTTAATGGAAACTATTACAGTAGTGAAGGATTAACTGGAGGTGATGTCTGGGGAACCAGAAATAAATGGGTTAAACTAGAGGGTAGCATGGATGATGAAGATGTATCAGTAACTATAATAGATCATAAAAAGAACGTGGGTTATCCGACCTATTGGCATGCACGTGGTTATGGCCTTTTTGCTGCAAACCCATTAGGTCAAGCAGTTTTTTCTGAAGGAAAGGAAAGCTTGAATTATAAACTAAGTCAAGGAGAAGCTACAGTTTTTAAATATCGTATTCTCGTACATAATGGGTCATCGCTTTCTAATGAAGCTATTAATCAATCTTTTAGTGATTTTAATCAAATTATTGAACCTAAAATGATAACCATCTTCGATGGTGAAGATTTAGATTCTTGGGAAATACCTGAGAACAATGTATGGTGGTCTATGGATGAAGGTACCCTTTGGGCTAAAAGCGACTCAGATAAAACAGGATCGATTTTATGGACAAAGAAAAAGTATAAAGATTTCGTTGTCCAAATGGATTTTAAGTTTGGTGATGGTACTGTTGATTCTGGAATTTTTATGCGAGGGGATGATGAAAAAAATGCGCAAATACAAATTGGAGAATCAGGTTCTTTGAAGCGAGATATGACAGCTTCACCTTATATTCCCAAACAAGGGTATCCTGTAGAAGCGAAAGGAATTAAAGAGTTGCTGAAAATGAATGATTGGAATACCATAATAGCACAAACCATTAGCAATACTTACAAAGTATGGCTTAACGGAACAGAAGTTATGAACTACACCCTAAAGGAGGCTAATCTAGAAGGGCCAATTGGCATTCAACTTCATCCTAATAGGTATATGTCTATACAATTTAAAAATATAGCTGTCGCTGAGCTATAAAGTGACTTATTAACCGATTAATTTTTAGATTTCAATTCAAAGATAGTACCTTATGTGGCTTTAAAATCAGCGTCAATAATTCGCTATGGGAATAAAACAAATAGCCAAATTAGCAAATGTCTCTATCGGTACCATTGACCGGGTACTACACAAACGAGGTGGAGTTTCGAAAGAAACGGAAGAGAAAATTCTAAAAATTATTAAGGAGACGGGTTATCAAAAAAACATGATGGCCAGTAGGTTAAAACTTGCTTCAGTTAAGAAAATTCAGTTCGCAGTCTTAATTCCTGAAACAAAGAAAAAATACAACTATTGGAAATTGCCAAAAAAAGGAGTTGCCAAGGCGGTTGATGAGTTAAAAGAATTAGGTGTAAAGGTAGATTACCATGAGTTTTCAGACTCCGCTTCTTTTAAAAAATTGTCGAATAAAATTTTTCTAAAAGATTACGATGCTATAATCACGGTGCCTTTTTTTAAGAACTCATGTAACGCCTTATTAAAACAAGCAAAGGCTAAAGAAATAACGGTTGTTTTTCTTGATACAGAAATTGCGTTAGATGGTGGACCAGCTCATTTTATTCGACAAAATTCTCATGTTGCGGGCATGGTGGCTGGAAGATTGCTTCATGGTTTGATTGGCAGTATAGGTCAATATTTTGTGGTGAATATACTAAATGATAAGGGTCCTCAAGTGAACAATCAACAACGAGAAGACGGTTTTAGAAATTTTTTCAAATCTATAGGAGAAGATGTTAGTATTACTACAATTAATCACCCTTTAAATCACACATTTAGGGCAACTGATGAAATGATAAGTTGGTCTAAAGATTCAGGACCCAAAGGAATATTTGTGACCAATTCTAGAGCGCATCTTATTCCAGAGATACTGAGTGAATATAACACAGGCAACGCATTTATTGTTGGTTTTGACTTGAATAAGAAGAATATAGAATATCTAAAAAGTGACCAAATTAGTTTTTTGATCAATCAGCAGCCCCAATATCAGGGGTATGCTGCGATTAAAAGCCTCTTTAATTTTTTGACAAAAAAAGACGATGCGAACCTTAATTTAGACATACCAGTTGAGGTTATCGTCAAAGAGCACTTCACAGCTGTTTAGTTTAAAGTAAAAAGTGTGTACTAAAAAACCCTCCTATTATATAATCAATAATAAGAGGGTCAAAACTAAAACTAACTCAAACTAAAATTGTTTATTGGGGATACCCAGGGTTTTGTGGGTAACCACCTAATGTTCTATCTATTTGATTTTGCGGAATAGGTCTTATCGCATGGTAATCTTGAATATTTGGTGCTGCACCAAGATTATGTAAGCTAGTGCGTTCGACCAATTTTCCTGTTCGAGCTAAATCAGGCCAGCGGTGACCTTCACCTACTAACTCTCTTGCTCTTTCATCCAACAAGAAATCTAGAGTTACATCAGCAGCTGTGATTTGAATAGCTGCCTCCTGACCGGGAACAGCACCCCTCATGCGTATCACATTGATATCTTCTGCAGCGCCTGCTGCGTTATTTTGTGCGAGCCTAGCCTCAGCTCTCAATAAATAGGCATCGCCTAATCGCATTAATATAAAATCTCGCTGACCTTGTGTCTTTTGACGATCAGGTCGTGTAGCGTCTATCCACTTGTTCATTGATGGAAATAATCGTTCTGTATATTCATCATTTGTTATCACCAGATACGGAACAGCATCTTGTCGCGTTTGAGGCCAATCAATGTCTTTACCAGGACCAGGAATATAAATCGCAGAATCGCCAATTGCTAATGCCGCTCTTGCTGGTTCATCTCCAACGGCGTCGGTGGCGGGCTCATCTTTATTTGCAAACCATACATGTTTGAAAGAAGCGTCATATCGAGAATCGATATCTCTATCCCAAAGTGTTAACATGAAATCTGTAGGGCGATGTCTCTTCCATGGTCTGCCATTGGCAATATCTCTAGTCATTCCCCTACGAACATCATATTCCTGTAAAAAATAAAGATGCCAACGATGACCAAAATTATCAACGCCACTATCTACTTGTGATTTTGAATTGGGTACAACAAAAACCATTTCACTATTCTCTTGATTGTCAATATCCCATAAATCAGCGTAATTGTCTAATAAAGAAAATCCGTAATTATTAATTACGTTACCTAATAAAGTCTCTGCTCTTGATGCATCACTTCCTTCAGCAAACGAGGTATAATTACGCGTTAAAAGTGCTTTTGCTAAAAGGAATTCAGCAGCTGGTTTTGTCGCCCGGCCATAATCAGATTGTTCATCAGGCAAATTAGCGATGGCAAACTCTAAATCAGGAACAATAGCTTGGTTATAAATTTCTGCTTGAGATGTTCTGTTAGCTTCAACCTCTGCCCCCTCGGTCTCTTCGAGTGTCAAATGCGCATCACCGAAGGTGCTGACTATATTGAAATAGAAGAATGCTCTTAAAAAACGTACTTCAGCTATACGCAGGTTCTTTTGCGCTTCATCCATTTCGACATTTTCCGACCGGTTAATAACCCCGTTGGCTTGATTAATACCATTATACCAATTGTCCCAAGAGTTTCTGATGTAGCTTTCAGACCCATTAAGACCACCATCATAAAAGTTGAAAACCTTATGGCCCCCATCAGCTCCATTTTGCCATATATCAGTACCGAAAGTTAGCATGGCGGCTCCCATTTCTTGACCGTAGAAAGGTTTAAAGGTTGCATAAGTGGCTCTTACACCGTCTTCAAACCCACCTTCTGTAGTGTAGTAAGAGGCAGCTGATACATCAGTAACTAACTCCTCTTCAATAAATTTATCACACGACTTTACTAAAAAAGCTAGTGCTAAGACTAAGATTATATAGATTTTTCTGTTCATAATATTTAAATTATACATTTAAACTAACAATTTTTTTCTTTAAAAAGTGGCGTTCAATGATATGGACCATTGTTTTGTACTCGGTACCGCTGAAGCACTCAGCGTGGCATCATCTTCTGAAATTTCAGGATCAAACGTATCATAGGCACTAATAAACCACAAATTTTGACCCGATACTGATAAGCGAAGTTTTTCCATTCCCAGTTTTTCGGTAATGGATTCTGGTAAATTGTAACCTAAAGATAAATTTCTAAGTTTGATAAAACTACCATCAAAATATCGGAGTGTTGAACCGTTTCTCGGACTTTCTTGATTTTCATTTGGCCTTGGGTTAGCGTTTGTTGGGTTATCAATAGTCCAATAGTCCACATCCAAGTTATTATACCTTCCAAACAAAGAGTTATTAGAAGAATTAAAGAAAGATTCGATCGTATGACCTTGCCGGAAAACAAAGAAAATTCCTAAGTCAAAACCTTTGTATGAAAGTTTATTGTTAAAACCACCATAAAAAT
>ENA-ORXM01003344-ORXM01003344.1-marine-metagenome-genome-assembly--contig:-NODE-3344-length-16192-cov-3.366491_pt1 | contig 16192 bp, 30 predicted proteins | sample MGYA00237867_ERZ511480 | MGnify/ENA primary metagenome ERZ511480 (study PRJEB26309, sample SAMN06266103) | marine metagenome | isolation source: Algal blade | place: United Kingdom:Sidmouth, United...
ATGGCTAAGAATATCGCAATTAAGCACGAAATGGCAGTCACTGTTTTTTCGCTTGAAATGTCAAGTCAGCAATTAATGGCAAGGCTGGTATCTGGTGACTGTGGAATCTCCACAAAACAAATGGAGAGCGGAAAGTTAGAACCTTACGAATGGCAGAATTTACAAAGTTCAATTGAGCGAATGATGGAAGTGCCAATTATTATTGACGATACACCCGCAATTAACATTTTTGAATTAAGAAGCAAGGCACGGCGGTTGAAAATGGAGAAAGATATTCAAATGGTGATTGTGGACTACTTGCAATTAATGAGTGTCCGCAATGATTCAAAAAACAAAGGGAATCGGGAGCAGGAAATTAGTTCGATTTCAAGGGCATTGAAAGCCTTATCGAAAGAATTGGAAGTGCCTGTAATTGCTTTGTCACAATTAAGTCGAGCGGTTGAGACAAGGGGCGGAACGAAAAGACCGCAATTATCTGATTTACGCGAATCGGGCGCAATTGAGCAGGATGCGGACATGGTAACTTTCATTTACCGACCCGAATATTACGAAGTTTTTGAAGACGACCAAGGGCAGAGTTTGCGAGGTGTTACGGAGTTGATAGTTGCAAAATATAGGCATGGCGCAACAGGCACAATAAAACTAAAGTTTAACGCTGAAACGACCAGCTTTGAGGATATTAATTACCACGATGATGGTTTTGACCAAATTGAAGAGCCGCAAAATGCAACAGGAAATGTATTGATTACGACACCGCCGAAAGGTAACAATGAAGATATTCCGTTTTAAAAAACTCATTATGAAACAACAACTAATACAAAAAGTAAAAAATAGCAGTCTTGAAAAATTAGTCTTTTTCGACGGCTTGAAAAATAACGACGTGGTAACGCTTTTCTTAATTGATTTGACCCGTCCGCATTTTTTCACAAGCGAAGAAAAGAAAATGGTGGGAATGCTATTTGGGGTAAAAAATAAAACTAACCGCTTGGCGAAACTCGATATTTGAGTACGCGAAGTTTTAAAAATAGAAAGATGTCAAAATTTCAAGTTTACGAAAATCCATGTCAAAACTGCCTACTGTCAAAAGATAGGATTGTGCCAGCAAAACGAGCGAAGGAAATTATCGAAGGATGCAAACAAGGACAAAGTCACTTCATTTGTCACAAATCTTCAATGAATGACGGGCAAGTATGTTGCCGCACGTTTTTCGACAAGTTTGGGCATTTCTCGCAGATGATTAGGATTTGTGAAGGAAACGGGGCTATTGAGTTTGTGACGCAAACTGATAGCGAAAAATTAACACCGTATCGACTTAAAAAAATTGAAAGATGAAAAACACCGTTCGGCGAAACGGTAATTATTTTAACCTAATGGTTTAGGTTTTTTGGATAGTTTTTAAGGCAGGGGTCGCCGTCCCTGTTTATTTGAAAAAATTAAATCTAAGACAATGGAAAATAGATTTCACAAGCCAAAATTGCACAATGACCATTTCCAAAATTACAAACGGTATGGCATCCCGAAAGCGCAATTGGTTATTGCAGACATTCCGTACAACATTGGAAACAACGCCTATGGTTCAAATCCAAGCTGGTACGTGGATGGTGACAACTCAAACGGTGAAAGTGAATTGGCTGGAAAAGACTTTTTCGATACTGACAAAGATTTTAGAATTTCGGAGTTTCTACATTTTTGTTCAAAGATGCTGATTAAAGAACCGAAAGAAAAAGGGAAAGCACCTTGCATGATTGTGTTTTGTTCGTTTGAGCAGCAATTTGAATTAATCGAAAAAGCGAAAAAGTACGGATTCAAAAAATACATCAGTTTGGTTTTTCGCAAGAACTTTTCGGCGCAAGTATTGAAAGCGAATATGCGAGTTGTCGGAAATTGTGAATATGCAATTTTACTTTATCGAGAGAAGCTGCCAAAATTCAACAACAACGGAAAGATGGTCTTCAATTGTCTCGATTGGCAAAAGGACACCTGCACGAAGAAAATCCATCCGACCCAAAAGCCCGTGAAGTTGCTTGAAAAACTGATTTCAATTTTCACGGATAAAGGCGACGTAGTTATTGACCCTTGCGCTGGATCTGGGAGTACGCTATTGGCGGCGGCAAAGATGGGGCGCAAAAGTTACGGGTTTGAAATCAAAAAGGACTTTTTCAAAATGGCGAATGAGGAGGTTTTGAGTAAAATACAATTGAATTTATTCTAAAAAAAATAAAAAATGAACTGGACAAATCAAGACATAGAAGACTTCAATCAATTAGTCGCAAAGAACATCGAAAACGCAGGAGTGCTAAAAACCGTACTTGAATATTTCGAGCCGAAACGATTAGTTTCTGATTGTTGCAGCGCACGGGTATTAGACGAACCGTACAGGGGTTTTTGTAGCGAGTGCAAGGAGTGTTGCGGTCAAATCGAAACACAATGATTATCACAACAACAGATACCGAAACGCTGATAATGTCCGACGACGGCGACGTTATCGAAGCGACTGACGACCCGACCATAAAAACCATATTCGCCGAAATCGAAAAAGCGAAGCATCCAGAAAATATCGCGGCTCAACATCTTGTGATTATCCAAAATAGCCCTATTTGCGCCGTTTTGGATGAAATTAAGATAAATAACGCCGATTTGGTCGCATCCTTTGAGAAATACAAGAAACGCCTTAAAAATAGCTTTAAAATCGTTCGTTCGGATGTTGAAAAAGAAGCGAAACGAATCAGGGCGACGAAAATAGGAAAGTCGGCAAAGGAAATAAAAGCGATTGAAGCAGCGGCGGACAAAATCGAAATCAAAGGAATTGCGAAAATCGAACAAAGTAAAATTGCCGTAGCACGGACTTTGAAAGCGATTAATGACTACCCGAATTTTTACGACATTAAATTAAAAATTTACAAGAATCAGATGATGCTTCTTAAATTGAAAAAATTGATAAAATGAAACATAAATTTAAATACGATTGGAAACTGTCGGATGGTTATCCAGCTGAAGGTATTGAGTACCACGGAAGCAAGGTGTTTTCTTGCTTTGCTTGCGGTGGCGGCTCAACGATGGGTTATAAACTATCAGGGTTTGATGTTATCGGTATGAATGAAATTGATAAGAGAATGGCAGACGCTTATATTGAAAATCACAACCCTAAATATAGTTTTATCGAACCAATTCAAGATTTTAAAAACAGGGAGAATTTGCCAAAGGAATTATTTGATTTGGATATTTTAGATGGCTCACCACCTTGCAGCAGTTTTTCGATGCAAGGAAATAGGGAAGATGACTGGGGTAAAGAAAAAAAATTTAGAGAGGGTCAATCAAATCAAGTCTTAGACACACTCTTTTTTGATTTTTTAGATTTAGCGGAATCACTGCAACCTAAGGTGGTAATTGCAGAAAATGTAAAAGGCATTCTATTTGGCAAAGCTAAAAAATACGCTCGAAATATCTTACTTAGATTTGATACCGCTGGTTATTACACAAGTGTATTTGTTTTAGATGCATCGGAAATGGGAGTGCCACAGAGACGGGAAAGGGTGTTTTTTGTCGGAATAAGAAAGGATTTAAGCGGAAAGCTACCGGCAGAAAATCGAAAATTATTTTCAGACTTCCCATTTCTTGACCTTAATTTTTCTGAAAAAGAAATTCCTTTTGAAGATATTGACCAAGGTATTACCGACAACTATATTTATGACTTAACACCAGGACACTCAAAGTATTACGATAAAGTACCTATCGGCAGCAAGTTTTCTGATTTAACAGGGTACGGATTTACCGTTTACAAGATTGACCCAAGCAAACCCTTAATGACTATTTTGTGTGAAGATAAAGGACGTGGAGGTGCTATACATCACAAACAAAACAGGAGTTTGACAATAAAAGAACTATTAAACGCATCGTCATTTCCAACAGACTATATAGTGAAAAGCGAAACCGAAGCATATAGGCTTTGTGGAATGTCAGTACCTCCATTGATGGTTGCTCAAATTTCATATCGCATATTTCAACAATGGCTCTTAAATCTTTAACCGTAATCCTCCAAAAGAAACCTAAACAAATCGGGCTTTTTGCTCAAAAAAACTAAACAAATTATACCATGATAGCACCGAAAAAAGTAATTGAAATTGTCGCAAAGGCAACAGGCATTTCATACGTCAAAGTAGTAACACGAACGATAGAAGCGGAACGGACTATTGAAATTTTCGCTTTGCTAATCTTGTCGTACTGCCACGAAACACCGACCCGAAAAAAGGCAGACGCATTGAATTTATCGGAATTAGATTTGATTTATTTCAAGTCTGAATGTTTGCGGCGAATGAAGAAAAGCGAACGGCTAAAAAACGAGGTAGCGGAAATTAGAGAATACATTGAAAATACATACGGTGTACAGGACTTTGATTTGGTCGATTACAGTAAAAAAGGCGTTGTTTTGTATGATACGGAATTGAAAACAAACGTGCGTTATAATGCTCAAAATAAACCACTTTATTTTGCGGATTATGGGGCTAAGGCACTTGCGTAATTGCTTGAAAATCAGTATCTTTAAGGTGAATAAAAAATGATAAATTATGCCAATTGATTATAGTAAATATCCTAAAAACTGGAAAGAAATTAGAGCGCGAATTTTGGAACGCGAACAACATAGATGCAAGTTTTGCGGAATAGATAACTATGAAGTTATTTTCCGCGGGATACTGGAAGGAAAAGAGGTGTTTCAAAGGTCTGACGGAAACTGTTTCACCTATCCATCGGGCAGCTTTCATTCTAATAATATTTTTGACGTTGAACCTATTAATGGCGACATTAATCAGAAAGCAATTAAGGTAATTCTAACTATTGCACACCTTGACCACGACGAAGAAAACCACAACGTAAAAGACGAACGACTTGCGGCACTTTGCCAAAAATGTCATTTGAATTACGATAAAGAAGAAAAGGCAAAACGCAGGGAGGTAAACAAATATCAAAAAACCTTTTTCCCGATAATCAAAACTAAAGAAGAGCCATTTAAAATAAAAAAATGAAACCTAAATTTTCCCTACTTCGATACGTTATCGAACTCGAATTTGTGAAAAGATTAAACGCCTTGAAATACTGGCAATTCAAAGAAAACGAGTTGTTGGAAAGTGGCGAGACGAACAATTAAAAAAATGCAAACAATGAAAAGAGATTACCTGCTAGAATCAATAAAAGAAGATTTTGCACAAGATAAAGAGATAGCAAACTTAATTGAATTGCTTGAAAATGAGCAAGATTGCAATAAAAAGGTCGGCAAAGCAATATTAGAATCAAAAGTCGAAGCGGCTTTATATTTCGCTATGCAAAATAAATACCGACCAAAGCAGTACTCGAATTATGTAGTTTGCGGAATTGGAAGTGATGAAGAAAAGTATGATGAAGATGGAAGCTGTGAAACATATTGCTGCGACTGTATAGGCATTGAAGTTGCATCAAAAAAGAGGGATTATTTTCAAAAAAGAAATATGGAATTGGGCAAACTCTATGAAGCAAAAGAAAAAGGTTTTTTTAGGCAAGTGAATTTTAGGTTCAACAAAAAAACAGGAAAAGCAGAAGGCAGTTATGTAAAAAAAGTTAGAGTACACAGCAAATACTTGAAAGCGTTTGAACTCAAAATTAAAAAGGATTACCCAATCACGATGGGGTTTGGTTATAGATACACTCATTACAACGAAAGCGAAGGTTTTGAGAGTTGCGATTTGTGTGGCGAAATTATTGAAACAAGTGTAATTTTTGACAAACAGGAAGTGCAACATTGGATAGATAAAGATAATAATTTCGGTTTCGCCGATTATGAAAAATACCAACTTTCGGTACTGTTTGATAATCCTTATTGTCATAGAAGTGAACTTGGCTTTGAAATCGCAACTTACATCATTGCAAGAAACTATTTGAAGGCAATTGAAAAAGTGCCTCAATGATTAGAAGCTACATTAACAAAAAACTCGACAAACGAGAGGTCTATATTATGTACCTCCATCGTCTCAAAAAAGTAAAAATCGGCATAAGTGACGACCCAGAACGCCGCGAAAATGAAGTCGAAAAATCCTTTGGAAAAACCCGAACATGGATGGCTTTGAATTTCATCGGAGCAAAAGCAATAGAAAGGAGAATGCACCGATTTTTCAAGTCTTACCACGCACCCGAAAAGCAAGGGTCAGGACGAACGGAATTATTCAAAATCCCGTTTTTTTTGAGGTGGCAAGTCGTTGCGGTTTTGTGGTTAATGAAGGTGGAGCAAATTATTTTAAGTTGGTTGTTTTTTGCGGCAACGGTTTGGGTAAGTTGGACTTTTCGGTTTGAGATATTGGAATTGATTAGAATTATTATAAATCTTTAAAAAATAAATTATGAAAAATCAAAAGGAATTTCCTAAAGAGTTTACTGACTTGGTTGGAAAAGAGTGGAAATTAGATGGTAACATATTTTCCACGAAAAAACAGATAAAACCAACTACTTTTAAAGTTTTGAAATTGCGGTGGGGAGCGTCTCACATCGTGGATATGAATACATTGAAAGACAAGCATCCGACTATTCAGTTGCTTGTTAAAAATAAAAATATGCAACGTTCTCGATGGACCAAGGGTTTTCCCGTCAGGTCTATTTTGCTGTAATTCTTGTTTGACACCAAACCCTAAAAACCTAAAAATAACTTCATAACTAATTGATAATCAGCGAATAGTTAATTTGATGGTTATTTAATAAAATGTAGAAAAAATGATAAAAAAAATTATAATGTTTACGGTAATATGTGATAATTGCAAGATAAGTTCTGGCGCAGACCAAGAGATAAACTGCTGGAGCGATGATGATGATGCAGTTACCGACGCAATGGAATCTGAATGGGTGCAGGACGGCGGTCATTACTGCCCAGATTGCGTTAGTTATGATGATGATGATTTGATTGTTATTGATAAGTCACGATTGAATCTTCACAAATAAAAACCTACAAAACTCTCACCTACACGCAGCGTTAGTGAAAATTTAAACGGGTGCGGTTCGTAATAAGTAGTCGGACGGGGTTTTGTTTTTAAAAATCTATAACAATGAAAAGAGGATTACCAAGACACGAAATTTTAATAGAACTCGGTTTTATCGAAAATAACGATGAAAGAAACGACCCGCGAGGATTGACTTACGACTACAAAAATAAGCACTTTCATATTTGTATTGATGCGTGGGGAGATGTTCAATTGTTTCGATTGAATCCAGATAGTGACCCTGTAACCATAAAGGCAGATACGGTGTCGGATTTAGAAAACTTAATTTCTTTTATCGCTGAATCGTAAACAAATGAAAAAAAATAAATTCAAAATAGCACTATTCGTAATCCTAACTTTTCACATCGTGCTAACCGAATGCAGGACGGCGAAGATTGGGAAGATTGAGGTAGTGCAAGTTCAAAAAAATGAAACTCAAAATAATTAACCAAATTTGGTTGCACACAAACGGCATCGACAAAACGCAAATTTCTGAAAACTTGAATCTTTCGCTTTTTGATAATTTGGAAACGTTGCTTTCTGAATTGGTGGAGAATGGAAAGGTTCGGAAAAGTGGGGAGTTGTATTTTGTTGATTTGCCGTTTTGAAAAAGAGTAAGTTTAGTAAGGTACTTACCCTCTTACTATTTTAATTAAAGTTGTTTGAAATAGTCCACCGCCGCACAAATCAAAACAAACACAATCGTAATAATGAAGGTGTATTTTAGTAGTGCGGCGGTGTCGTTGTGGTGGTTATTGTGGTGTTTCATTTTTTTTCAATCTGCAAAGGGTTTTCAAGTTCGATACCGCCGGGCACTTCTTTTACTATCAATTCAGACGGAGAAACCCGCAATGCCTTAGCGATTTGGACTAAGACAATTAAAGGAGGTTGTCTGTTATTATTATAGTAAGCAGAAAATGTACTTACATCTTTACCGATAGCGTTTGCAACAAATTTACTTTTTGCGCCAACGTTTGACATCACTTCTTTGATTCTATTAATTTTCGTTTTTCCCATGGCGCAAATATAAAGGATTTTTAAATTAATTTGCAAATTTTTCTTTTTATTAAAGAAAACTAAATTTTTATAAAAAACTTTATAAGTTAATTTGTTGATTTACAGTATGTTATGATTTTGATTTGAAAAAAGTTTGCATTGAGGCAAAGAAAAATTTGCATCTAATGCAGAAAAAGACTAACTTTGCGTTGTAATTAATTCAGAACAACTAAAAATACATAAAATGACAAATTCAATTTCAACTATCCGTAAAGCAGTAGCAACATTGGCAAATCAATTGATGAAAACATCAAATCTTTCTCAATCAGAAGTTTGGGCGTGGGCTTGGCATATTTGCCGCGAAGAATTAGAAGATTGTATGATTGTACAATTCATGAAAAAAAGTGGCGAAGTGACAAAGCGGGTAGTTACTAAGAACTTTGCAAAGTTCAATCCTGTCAAAGGGAATGGACGTAAAGCACCGAAAGGATTGAATTTGTTTGCAGATGCCGCGAAGGTTGCAAGCAACATTATCAAAGGCACGAAAAAATCAGTAGTGGTTAGCTGCTACGAATTTACAAGAATAGCATAAGATAGAAAGTGGATTATAGCAGGGGCAGAATTAGACCCCTGTGTTTTTAAAACTTAAACAGAACAATGAAAAATAAAACTTACGTCGAAGTGTCAGGAAGAAAAGCGTTTGATTGGTGGGAATTTTTAAACCAAAGCGAGAAAAGTAGTCGAGACTGGTACATGGCTGACCTGCTTTCTGATTCTTGGGTCACTTGTGCCTGTGGAAGCCAATGTGATGTAATTCCAAGGTGGGAGGAATCTGGGCAACCAATAGACAAGGGGTTAGCAAGTCTTGGAGTTGGGTTTGCCTTGAACATACGGCGCAAAGATACAGCAGCCGCAAAAGAAACCCTAAAAAAAATCGAAATCCGTTCCGCTGAATTAATCGCGGAAATCAACGCAAAAAATAGGCAATCCCCCAATGCCACCTAAAGAACCAAAAAATTATGTATGTTCTGTATTACGACCGTCCTCCAGGGATGTGGGGCGGTCTTTTTGAACATTAAAAATTAGAGATAGTGTGTCTTAGTCGCCGTCCTAAAATGGGATGTTTTGGGGCGGCTTTTTTTAGAACATTTAAAATGACTAAAAATGAATGAATCGAAATCTAAAATAGGAGATTTAATTGAATGCGAAAATTGCGGTAAAGAGATGATTAAAAAATCCTATCAATCTAAGTTTTGCAGCAATAAAGGAAAGGGTAACTGTAAGGATGCCTTTCACAATGTAGGGAAGCGAATTTATACGTTTAACAGAGACGAAATTAGCGAATTGTCCCAAGAGTGTTATTGTGGAGATTGCGGTTATTGCGAACAAACAGAAGCAGAAATATTTCAATCAGAATATTTTTAAAAGATTGAGTTTAAACGTGTGTTTCTCGCCGTCCTAAAATGGGTGTTTTGGGACGGCTTTTTAAACTCTCCAGCCTTTGAAACCAACGAAAAAATCGTATATTTACAGCGGTTAAAAAATTGTAAGATTCGTTTAATGTCCCGTGTCATTTCGGTGGTGCGGGGCTTTTTTAAAAAATAAATTATGAGTTACGAAGCATTAGGAAAATTAATCGTCAAAGGTGAAATCGAAACAAAAGGTCAATCTTTTCAAGTCCGCGAATTGGTTATTGAAATCGCAGGTACTTACCCGCAAATGGTAAAATACCAGTTAACCCAAGACCGTTGCAGTCAATTAGATACGCACAATGTAGGAGATATTATCAAAGTCCATTTTGATTTGCGTGGTCGTGAGTATAATGGCAAGTACTACACGAATTTGAATTGCTGGCGTATCGAAAAGGTACAGCAACAGCAGCAGCCGACGCAAACCGCACCGTTGCCGCCGAAACCCCAATCAACGCCTGTGCTAAGTGGAGATAGTGCGCCGCAAGCTGGGGATGATTTGCCGTTTTAGTTGTAGCTAACGGACGGGCATACACGCAGTACGACTGCATAAGGAGTCGCCGATAACACCTGCATCTATTCACACCGTCCCGCATAGGGTGGTTGAAATAGATGTTTTGTTAGATGTACCTTTTTTATTAAAAACTAAGTATTATTTAAAATTGCAAAACAATGGATTACGAAAACGAACAAGATTACTTAAACTGTCAAGAACAACAGCAAATTGATGAAGCGGAAAACGACCAAGACGCAAAGTTTGCAGAAAGTCAGGAGCAAAAGCATGGTAGGCTGGTGGAGAAAGACAGCATCAAGTGGATTGACGGTAAGCGAATTACCGTAAAAACGGCGACCTTCTTAATTGGTGCAGATTGGTATTATTCTTTTCACGAAATTGGGGCGGAATGGTCGGAATTTCAATTGAGGGTGTTGGGAGTTGTATAAAACCGCCTTCGGGCAAAAAACAAACCTATGCAGTACATAAACAAAGACAAGATTCAAAGAATTGAGGTACGTCCCAAAAAAGAAACGAGTATTATATTTCGAGAACCAAGAAAATTTTTTTCTATTAAAACACAGAAAGGAGGTTATTACAACAAAGATGGCTTTTTCGTTTGCAAAGAACTTGGCGAATCAATGGTTGAGAATAACGGTGTGATTTACGAAAAAGCTAAATTGGTCATTGTTTTTGGTATGTTTAGCGGGGTTGCAAGGTATTTTGAAACGGATGAAGAAGCTATCGAAAAAAGAGATTGGATAAAACAACAAAACGGATTTTTTGAAATTTAAAACAATAAACCCCAAGACTATGACGACCGCGCCCTAAAAAGTGCGGTTTTTCTTTGCCCAAACTCACCTACCTAAAAATACTACACAATACCTAACGTTAGGTATCAATTAATAACAAAATTAGTTATATTCAAAAAAAAGCATTATATTTGCATCGTATTTAAATAACCATGAATATGACGCAAAAAATACAGATTATAAAGAATTGGGGCATAGTAGGGCTATTCGCAGTAATAGCCATTTTACTAATGAAAAATTGCGGCAACTCTCAATTACAGCCAATCGCGGAAAATGCTCAAATAGTCCGTATTGACACCTTCACGAAAATAAACACCGATACACTTTACATTCCAGTTCCCGTAGAAGTAGAAAATCAAACGATTGAGAAGGTTTTTATAGAAGTAGAAGACAAGGAAGCGCAGAAGGAAATAGACGAACTTAAATCTCAATTATTAGCATACCAAAAAGAATTAGAAACAACGGGGAAGATTACCAAAACCAAGACAATTCACAACCTACAAGATTCAATCAAAAATAAATATTACAGTTTCGCTTACGACATTGAAGCAGAAGGCAAAATATACCCACCGAAATTCAACTTAGAAATTTACAAGGCGGACACGGTTACGACAGTTCAACAACTATTTCAGCCGAAAAAGAAATGGCAGTTGGGTATATCTGGAGGTTACGCCAACAACGGCGGACATGATGCTACCGTATTTGGCGTGGACTTATCGAAAGGTTGGTTCGGTATAGGTACTGATTACATTGCAAAAACAAATCTAACGGATGCGGTTTGGACGGCAAAGGTTAGGGTCAGCATAGAATTTTAAAAAACATACAAATGATGGAACCATCAAGAAATATTTTAGCAAATGAAATCGGAGCAGTCATACTTGACAATAAAGCGATGTTGCAAGCTATGAAAACAGCAGCCGTTAACAATCAACAGTATGAATTGGCAGCAGATTTACGCGCGGAGGAATTGAAGTTGTTTCCCGAAATAAATAAGGAGTCAGACCCTTATTTGCGAGCCTTAAAACAACATCGGTATTTAAAAATGCTTGACTTTAAGATACCGCCAGCTACTTGTTTTTTGTTCGAGGAATTTTTTTTGGCGTTTAAGGAGGCAGAGGGGGATTTTGGTGATAACGAATTTGACCGCATTATTACGGAACAGAAAGCGATTTTTGGCTAATTAAGGGAGGGAAGAGTTAATTTGAGGCTTTAAAAAACAAGAAAAATGATTGCTTTCATTAAAGTATTTTTTACGGATTTTTTAACACCCCTGCTTGTGGGACAACCTGCAAAGGTCAGAAGATAAAACAAGCTAATTTTATGCGAGGCTATCTATGCGCAATTACTCCAGTAAATCGAAAACAATAAATTAAAGATTTTAAAAAACATAAACGATGACAATTTTAGAAAAAATCAAAGACAATCCAGCTTTAGCAGGAATCAAAGAGACTCAAAAGGCAATCGTAAAAGAGCGTAAGGAGATTATCGAAAAAATAAAAATCATTGATTGTGATTTAGATGAGAGAAGCAAAAAGATAGCTGATTTGCAAGAAAAACAGGGGGAATCCTTAAAAAGAAAGATTGCGGCAAATAAGAGAATCGAACATCTTGAAGCTACCGATAAAATACTTGTAAAGGCAAGTGAGGAAATCATTAAAAACCAGTCTACACAATGAATCTAACCCAAAAACAAAAAGCTGTTTATGATGAATTTGCAAAATACGAAAGCGGCAAAAGACCGAAAGATATTGCAGTCTCATTAGGCTATAACGGAAGCGAAAGCATTACTTACGAAATAAAGGTTTTAGTCGATAAGGAATTGATGGTTTCCGCAAATGAAGGCAGTGTAACAAAATACAAGGCAATTAAATGAACAACCTATTTAAAATATTTCAATTATTTCTCAGGCTGTTCGGCATTAAAAAACCGAAACAACAGCTTTCAAAAAAAACTATCAAAGAGGTGGTTGACGAAGCGATTGAAGAAGCGACTGAAAAACCAACGTACAAACAAAAATACTTGTGGTGTCTCGACAACGGACACGGGAAGTTACAAGACGGCAAACGGTCTGCATTGTTTGAGTATGAGGGTAAAGAGATTCAATTTTTTGAGTGGGAATTTAACAGGGACATCGTAGTGAGGATTGTAAAGCAGTTGAAAGAATTGGGTATTGCTTATTTTGAGGTTGCGCCCTATCCAAGAGAGATGAGTAGCGATTTGAGTTATAGAGTGCAGCGGACAAAGCAGGTTGAAACGGATTTGAAAAAAGTATTTCTAAGTATCCATGCGAACGGATGGACGCCGAATAAAAAAATAAAGTGGTCGAATGTAAGCGGCATAGAAACATGGATTGGCGGCAACACAAAGCGTTTCTCGTCTTATTATTTCGCAAAGACATTTAATAGTACTATTGTAAGGGCTACGGGGTGGAAAGATAGAGGTGTAAAAAGGACAGTTGATTATGATATTGTGATTCGTGTTTTAGACAAAGCCGACTGTATCGCCGTACTAACAGAAAACGGATTTTTCACCAACAAAGACCAGGTCAAAGAATTAATGAAAGATTCAGTAAGGCAAAAAATAGCGAATGCACACGTAGCGGCGATTATGGAGATTGAGGGGGTATTTAGATAGCGAGAATAAAAGTAAAATAATTCTATTTTAAAGTTCCAAATATTTGGAACTTAGTTTAAAAAAGTGTATCTTTACATTGTCAATAAGGCACACAATTTAAACAAATAAAATGAAATTATTAATAGGAGGTCACGCATTAGTTGAGTTAGGTTCTTCGCGTTCAACAGAGGATGTGGATTATTTGATTTTTGATGAAACTACAAAAGACGCTTTCATTTGTGACAAAGAAAATAACGTTGATTATATCAACGCAAATGGAAATGATTTCTTTGCGGAATGTTACAAAGCAGAAAAAGGAAACACAACAGGAATCGCAAGTCCGCAAACATTAGTTGAATTGAAAGCATACGCATTCGTTCAACATTGCCAGAATTTCAAATTTCAAAAAGCAGACGACTGTGAGTATGATTTAAAATTCCTTTGCCGAAAGTTTAATTTAACTGAACTTAAAATTGCTCAAAATTACATGAGCAACGGAGAGTTCAATGAAGTAATGAAAGTAATTAATTCAACAAAAAGAAAATAATATGAGAAAGGAATTATCAGAATTATGGGTTCTTTTTGTTGAATCCGATAATTACAAAAAGAATGCAGCAAAAGGATTGAAGACAACTTCATTGCTGCAAAATGCCAATAAATCATTTAAAGACAAGAAGCTAACAGAAAAAAGAGCAGTAGGATTGATGTGGCAGTTTTCTTTTATTTCAATTACAAAAAAAATTACATAACTATTGATGGTAGTGGGAATTGGAGTAAAAACCCAAGGATTGAAAACTACACTATAACAAATTGTAAAAAGAAGTTCGACTTCCGCAAAGGGTGGATGCTCGAAATGTGTAATGCAGAATAATGGCGAAAAGCAAAACAAAAATAAAGCAGGACAAACGAAACTACCGTTTGCATCCTGACGAAAACAAAGACCTCATCCGAAAGTCATTAGAACAACTCGGAGCAGGTCGCAGCATTGTAATCGATAACGAAAACGAAATCATTGCAGGAAACGGGGTTTTTGAGCAAGCGGAAAAGTTGGGGTTAAAGACTAAAATCATTGAGACTGACGGTAGTGAGTTAATCGTAGTAAAGCGGACTGATTTAGCAACAGACGACCAGAAACGAAAAGAATTAGCTTTAGCCGATAATTCAACATCGGATAGTTCTGTTTTTGATTTTGAAGTACTGGCAGACGACTGGGGTGTTGACGAATTGGCAGAATGGGGACTTATCGGAATGGTTGACAATATCACAGTAAGTGGCGAAGAGAAAGAAATCGGGCAAGATATTGAGTTTGCAAAAGAATTGCACATAGGCAGTCAATACCTTGTTATTGTATTCAATAATGATGATGAGTATAAGGAAGCGAAAAGAGAACTTTCGTTACAACGACAAATGGAGTCTACAAACAAAAAAGCAGCAATAAACAATACAGGAACAGAAAGGGTGTTGTTTTATTCAGATTTCAAAAAACGAATTTCACCTAATTATGATAATAGCGATACCATCATCGAATAGAAGCGAAACGGCAACAACTCAAAAAGTACTAATGAGTGCTATTATGTTTGTTCCAGAAAATCAAGTTTCCGCATACAAGCAGTTCAACACCTGTGAAATCGTCGGAGTCCCTTTAGAGTTTGACGGGATAACCAAAACGAGAAACTGGATATTGAAATACACAAATGAAGATGTTTTGTTTGTTGATGACGATGTGAGGGAATGCGGGTATTTTTCTTACGGAGACAGGATAAACCTGAAAGACGGACAATACTCGTTTTTATGGGAAAGTGAATTTGAAAAGATATTTGAAGTATGTAAAGGAATGGGATTTAAAATATGGGGAGCAGAGAGCGGCGGTAGTAAGTTTTCACACCACCCATTAATGCCGTTTTCTTTTGCATCAACGATTAATGGGAGTATGATGGGAATAGTGAATGACGGAGAGTTTTATTTTGATGAGCAATTCCCCGTCAAGGAGGACTATGAAATAATGCTAAGGCATTACAAGCAGAAAGGGGGTATTTTGAAAGTAAGGTATTTTTATTGGAGAAATTTTCATTGGGGCAACGAGGGAGGGTGCGTGAATTATAGAACTGACAAAATGGAAGAAAACGCAATAGACTTATTAGAAGCAAGATACCCCGCAATGGTAAGAAGAAACGAGCGAAAAAATAAACATTCAATCTTAATAACATGGGACTAAGAGCAGATTTGGACAGCGTAAAAAAAAGATACATTTATTATTTAATGGACGGTGATATTGTAATTTATGTAGGAACGGCGATTAAGCCAAAAACTCGCTACAAGTCGCACATGAAAAGAGCGAAAGAGGGAAAGACTGCGCCAGTCTACAAATACATTCGGGAGAAGGGTATTGTTCCAACTTTGCGTATTGTTTCGGAAGTCACTTCCACTTATGCGGAAGCGGAAAAATTCGAGATTCAGCATATTAAAAAACACCAAGAAACGATATTGAACTTCTATAATAATCCAAGAATGAAGAAGGGGGCTAAGGAATAGTAGCAACCGAAATATACCCGAAATTAAAAATCAAACATAACGGAATTGATATTTCTAATAAAGAATGGATTAAGGGTAAAAACGGTTAGAAAACGGTTATCATGGCACGAAAAGACATATACAAGGACGGGGTCAATACCCAATTCGGAAGCGGACAAGACCCAACACGCGGAGGACGCAAAAAGAAAATCTATACTATCCTAAAAGAGAAAGGGTATAGCAAAGCAGACGTACACGCTTGTTTTGGCGAATTGGCGTTTTATACTTTGGCAGAATTGAAAG
>ENA-ORXM01003345-ORXM01003345.1-marine-metagenome-genome-assembly--contig:-NODE-3345-length-16189-cov-4.792205_pt1 | contig 16189 bp, 8 predicted proteins | sample MGYA00237867_ERZ511480 | MGnify/ENA primary metagenome ERZ511480 (study PRJEB26309, sample SAMN06266103) | marine metagenome | isolation source: Algal blade | place: United Kingdom:Sidmouth, United...
ATTCTTCCGTGTAACGTCTGTGCCTTAAACGTATGGATAAGTCTGGCCAGTTTCCAGTTCCTGAGATTTCACTTGACTAGTTGGTAGTATTTAAGGGGTTTGGTGCAATTGAGTATTCGTGGTAAAACTAAGATACTGGATTTCTTGATACAGGTTAAGTTATGCAGGTTGAGACCCACTATGCCCGCAGGGATAATTTGCATATCGCTTATCAAGTGACTGGAAAGGGGCCGATTGATTTGGTCTTTTTACCCGGTTTTGCGTCTCATCTTGAGCACCAATGGAAAGAGCCCTCTCAAGCTGGTTTTTTTAAGCGCCTTTCTTCATTTTGCCGATTGATCAGAATAGACAAGCGTGGGCAGGGGCTCTCTGATCGCACTGATCACATGCCTTCAATTGAAAAACGTATTGGTGATCTGGTCGCTGTACTGGATGCGGTTGGTTGTAAAAAAGTATCGTTGCTGACTCTTTCAGAAGGTGGCCCTTTAGGCATGATCTGGGCATCAACTTACCCCGAGCGCACCGATAAGCTGATTCTCTGGAACACTCAGCCTCGTATGATCTGGTCACCAGAGTTTAAAACGCCTCATCGAGAAGCAATTGTTGCAGAACGTTTGCGAGAGTATCGCGCGCATTGGGGTACAGGATATTTTGTCAGTCGATTTGTGCCGTCGCAAGCAGGGTCGCCGGTTTTTAAAAATTGGTGGGGTGAGTTTGAACGCCTCACCATGAGTCCTGGTACCTGTGCTGAAGCTATGCGCGCTATGTACGATGTTGATTTGCGTTATTTACTGCCATCGGTTCGTGTGCCTACCTTGGTTATGCGAAATTGTGGAGATGTATTGTCGCAAGATTCTGTTGCTAGATATACCGTCGACAAGCTACCCAATGCAAGAATGGTCAATCTACCGGGAGAGGATCATTTTGGCTGGAGAATTGAGCATCGAGTAACGTTTGAAGTGCAGCAGTTTCTGACCGGTCGATCAGCGCAGGAACCCGAGTGTCGAGAGTTAGCCACCATATTGATGATGGATATTGTCGAGTCAACGCAGCAATCTATTGCTTTAGGTGATCGTGCTTGGAGTGACCTTCTAGTTGAGTTTGATGGGGTGGTGCGAGAATTACTGCAGCGCTACAGAGGTGTGTTTATCGATCAAGCTGGCGATGGTGTTTTTACTACTTTTCAGAGTCCTAGTGAAGCTATTCAGTGCGCAACTGAAATCAGGATTAGCGTAGAAGAACTGGGTCTCCGGTTGCGTTTTGGGGTTCATGCGGGGGAAGTGGAATCGCGTGGTGATAGGTTGGCTGGGATAGCTGTACATATTGCGGCGCGAATCTCTGCTTTGGCAGCAGCTGATGAGATATGGGTATCTGGAACGATCAGAGAGTTGGTAGTGGGCTCCGGGTTGCAGTTCAAAAAACAAGGCTGGCAAATGTTAAAAGGCGTCCCAGAAGCCTGGGAGCTTTTTTCAGTTGTATAAATAGGCTGACCCAAACCAAAGCGATTAGCTCAAAAATCTTTATGTCGTGGGTGTTTCACCAAAATGCTTTTTCAGTAAGTAGTTTTGAACGGTCTCGATATAGTCGATTGGCGTTTCAGTCATCGGATAGTGCCCAGATTGGCATATATGTTCTTCTAGATTCGGGTACCACAATTTGTATGTAGCGCCGGCGGTATTTTCGCGAAGAACTTCACTATCGTATGCGCCATAAACAATGAGTATTGGCGTCTGGTTGCCGGTAACTTCCGCCGAAAAATCCGCCTTTGACCACATTGTGGCGTAGGCCTTCATGGCATCTGCTGAGACTGTCGCTCTGTTTTCGGCGAGCTTGTAGTCTGCCCAAGTATCGCCGTAACGCCCGCTGGTCAGGGCGGTCATGCCGCCTTTGAAGCTTTCATCGTTGCTGGCCATAGACTCGAAGAATGCGAATGTCTCCTCGTCTACCGGGAATCCAGAAGCAGGAATCGGTACGGCTGCTACAACACTGATTAGCCTTTCTGGCATATCAGCCATTATTCGTTGCACTGCCATGCCTGTCATGGAGTGTCCGACGATTGAGAATTGATGCCAGCCTAGCGAATCTGCAAGCCCAGAGACATCTTGGGAAATTTCGGCAACAGTAAATTCTCCCAACATGTTTTTAGATTTGCCGTAGCCTCTAACGTCTGCGAAAGCCAATGTGAATTTATTGTTGTTGATGAATGGGAGAACCATTCGATAATCACTTTGCACGCCTACTGACCAGTCGTGCAGTACAATAACTTTTGCTTTTCCCGTACCAAATACACTGTGGCCTAATGTAGTTGATGTGTTTGCTTGCAGTGGCGCTGCGCAACTTGCTGTTAGAGTGGTAGTGAGTCCACCTACTCCTATGGTGGCTATTTTTTTTAATGACATACGCTTGCTTTTGTCGATATTTTTCTTGATGACGCTTTTCTTGCTTTCGTCGGTGGTATTCATAATCTCTTTCCTATGTCATCGCGCTTGATCGCAGAATAGGGGGCTAGACTCACAGACTCTGTAAACTTGTTCACATTCAGTTAGGCTGGACTATTCACATCACACTGAGTCGTTAGGCTTGCTACTGGTTTAGGGGGTTGATTTGCAACAGCATTTTGTACTTGATGACTTCCCTGTTGGAAGCCGTGCCATGATAAAAAAAACTGGCTGCTTACGTCGGTTTTCTACGGGGGAAATGGTGTTTCATCAGGGCGAAAAAAGTGAATCCTTGATATTGGTCGAAAGTGGCCTCTTGGATGTTGGGATTACTTGTGCCAATGGTAAGCGTTTAACACTCAATATTATTGGTGCTGGATCCGTAGTAGGAGAAGTTGGGATGTTGGATGGTCTAGGGCGCACCGCCGAAGCGGCGGTACTCTCGGATTGTCAGATACGTCAATTCACAAGAGCAGAGATATTTGCTTGTTTTGAGAACTCAGAGCAGGCATGCCAGTTTTTTACTCAGCAATTATGCAGGCGCTTACGATGGATAAATGAGCAGTCTGAGCATGGTCGGTTGTTGCCTGCGACTACTGTGCTCGCTCGTCGAGTGTTGATGCTTGCTGAAAATTGTGAGGGTGAATGGGTTTCTGCGAGCCAAGAGTTATTGGCAAGTCAGTCGGGGCTTACTAGAGAATATGTCAATCAAATACTCGCAGACTGGAGGGCTCAAGGTTGTATTGAATTACGCCGGGGTGGTTTCAAGATTCAACGCATTGGATATTTTCAGTCTCAATAAAACGAATTTGATTTAAACTATTTCAAATTGAAATACGGCTCAAGTGTGTCATCAGATATTGACCGCTTCCAAAGCCCTTAGCGTCGATCGCAAGACCTAGTGGGTTTGGTATAGGATAGGTGTGAGCTGAAAGAAAATGTTTATTCTTCCAGCTCTATCAGTTTTTTAGCTAAGAGTTAGAACGCTTAGGCAACACCCAGGCAGGCCGAACAAAGTGGCAGGTGTAGCCGTTAGGCGTGCGCTCTAGGTAGTCTTGGTGTTCAGGCTCTGCCTGCCAAAAATCACCTACAGGTGCGAGCTCTGTCACGACTTTACCTGGCCACAGTCCAGAAGCATCCACATCGGCGATAGTGTCTTCGGCGATGTTCTTTTGCTCTTCGTCAACGTAGTAAATGGCTGAGCGATAAGAAAGGCCTTTGTCGTTGCCTTGACGGTTCTCGGTACTTGGGTCGTGCACCTGAAAAAAGAACTCGAGAATTTCACGGTAGCTTGTCAATTTAGGGTCGAATACGATTTCGATACCTTCGGCATGGGTGCCGTGGTTGCGGTATGTCGCGTTTGACACGTCACCACCTGTGTAGCCAACTCGGGTGCTCACAATGCCTTCGCGTTTGCGAATAAGGTCTTGCATTCCCCAAAAGCAACCGCCTGCTAAAACTGCACGTTCAGTCATTAGATATCCTCCACTTGATCAAGGTAATCACCGTAGCCTTGGGCTTTCATTTCATTTTGGTGCACGAAGCGTAGGCTGGCGGAGTTGATGCAGTAGCGTAGGCCGCCCTTGTCTTCTGGGCCGTCTGGAAAGACATGTCCCAAATGGCTGTCTCCGTGCTTTGAGCGGACTTCGGTACGAACCATGCCCAAAGTGCTATCGCTTAGTTCGTTTACATTTTTTGCGACTACCGGCTTGGAGAAGCTCGGCCAGCCACATCCAGACTCAAATTTGTCTGTTGATACGAATAGCGGCTCTCCCGACACGATATCTACATAGATGCCGGGCTCTTTGTGGTGGTTGTATTCACCCGTAAAAGGTCTTTCGGTGCCGCTTTCTTGGGTCACACGAAACTGCTCAGGTGTTAGCGCTGAAATTGCGGTATCTGTTTTGCTATACGTCATGCTAATTCTCCTAGATGAGCGGATCTACTTAGCTAAGTTGGGGTTGCCGCTGGCTAATTACTAGAGCATACGGACTCGTACTTACTTCGCCTTTTGCGGCGGGTTTGTAGTTGCTGCTCAGTTATTAATCAGCTGAAGTGCGGTATGTGTGTCGTCGGGGCGCACGCCGCGCCAAAAAGCAAAGGCGCTTGCCGCTTGCTCAACCAGCATTCCGGCACCATCGGCGGCTACAGCTGCGCCGTGTGCAGTGAGCCAGTGCTGAAAAGCTGTCGCTGTGCTGCTGTACATCATGTCGTAACCACAGCCGTCTTCGGCCAAAGCCTTTTTGGGTATTGGCGGGACTTCATCGTTGAGTCCGCTCGACGTAGCGTTGATGATGATGTCAAAGGATTCGTCGAGCGCATCATAGCCACTACCGCTTACGTCGCCGTGTGCTGCAAACTTCGCTGCGAGCTCGATAGCTTTTTGAGCTGTTCGATTGGCGATGTGGATCAATGCAGGTTGTTGATTGAGCAGTGGCAAGATGGTGCCGCGTGAAGCCCCGCCGGCACCCAGAATCAAAATGCGTTTGTTTTTTAGTTGTACGTTCAGGTTGTCACGTAGGTCTCGCACCAGTCCATCACCGTCGGTGTTGTGACCTATCAGGCTGCCATCTTGGCGTCGCATAAGGGTGTTGACCGCACCTGCAGCGGATGCCTCGTCTGTTAGTTCGTCAGCTAAGTCATGGGCGTCTAACTTGAACGGCACCGTGATGTTGCAGCCAAGCCCGCCCGATGCAAAAAACTCTCTCGCAGCCACGGCAAATCCATCAACCGGTGCCAGCAGAGCCTCGTAGCTCATGTCTTGCTGGGTTTGCTGAGCAAACTGCGCATGAATAATGGGCGATTTGCTGTGGGCGATGGGGTTGCCAAAAACGGCGTAGCGATCAGTCATGGTGGCATGCGTTGCGTGATTTGATGTGCATTATAGCCGAAGCACACCGTCGCATTCGCGAGAAACGCGACTTAATCAAGCGAGGTGAATACATCATGGTGGGCGTTGTTTTTAGAGAGTAAACTGCAGGTCTTTAAGTCATAGATAGCGAGAGCGCCCAAATGTCTCAAACAGTGATCGGATCGTTTCCTTCTGTACGTCCACGGCGCATGCGAGCCGACGATTTTTCACGCCGTTTGATGCGTGAAAACACAGTGACAGCCGATGATTTGATCTTGCCAGTGTTTGTCTGTGAAGGGCAGAACGAGGTCCAACACATCGATTCTATGCCTGGTGTGTTTCGCTACAGTGTGGATCAATTGTTGGTCTTTTTGAAACCGTTGGTTGCGCATGGTTTGATCGCTATCGCGCCGTTTCCGGTGATAGATCAATCGCTAAAAGACGAAGACGCCAGTGCCGCGTACGATGCCGATGGTTTGGCTTGTAGAGCGATCAGAGCAGTAAAAGAAGCCTTTCCCGAATTGGGCGTGATGACCGACGTGGCACTCGACCCCTATACCTCTCACGGGCAAGACGGTTTGCTCGACGCTGAGGGCTATATTCTCAACGATGAAACCGTTGAAGTGCTAGTTAAGCAGGCCCTGTCTCACGCCGATGCGGGCGCAGATGTAGTGGCACCCTCAGACATGATGGACGGACGGGTGGCCGCGATTCGCGCTGCACTCGAAGCAGCGGGTCATCGCAATACGCGCATTCTCAGCTACGCTGCCAAATACGCCTCTAGCTACTACGGGCCTTTTCGCGATGCGGTGGGTTCAGCTAGCAACCTAGGCAAAGCCGATAAGCGCAGCTACCAAATGGACCCCGCCAACGGCGACGAGGCCTTGCGTGAAGTGGCAATGGACCTAAAAGAGGGCGCGGACATGGTGATGGTTAAGCCCGGCATGCCTTATTTGGACATAGCTCGTCGTGTCAAAAGCGAGTTTGGCGTGCCAACTTTTGCGTACATGGTCAGCGGCGAATACGCGATGCACGCTGCGGCGGCGGCTAATGGTTGGTTGGACGAGCAGCATGTTGTGATGGAGGCGATGCATTGCTTTAAACGGGCGGGGGTGGACGCTGTTTTGACCTACCACACGCCTAAAATATTGGGCTGGTTGGCAGAGAAATAGAAAAAGGCAGCCGTTGGCTGCCTTTTTTACATGCTTTAGAAAGTGGCCAGAAGATCCGTAAGCCATCTGCCTGCGGTTTACTTCCGCATTTCTAGACTTACTTCCACCCTCCGATTAGGCAGCATGCAATCAATAAAGTCAGCTCTTGATAACCTCTTGCTCTCGCAAGTAGTCACCTGGTCTGAATCACCGCGATGATCGATAGGTGTGTTGCTTACATCTACGCCGTGTGATTGTAGGTAGTTGAGAACACTTTTAGCACGGCGTTGGCTGAGCAGCACGTTGTAGTTCGGGTCGCCGGTGTGATTGCTGGCGTCGGCGTGGCCTATCAGTTTTAGACCTGTTAGTTTGTGTTCGCCTCGGTTTAGCTTTGCCACCAGTCTGTCCAAGTGCTCTATTGACTCGGGGCGCGCTTCGTCCATGGTGTATTTGTCAAAGTTGAACAACACATTAACTAGGGTAGGGATATTACCCATACTCGCTGATTTTGCTAGTGCGGCGCTTGCCGATGTGTCGGTAGTGCAGTTGTCTGCTGCGCGGCTTGCATCGCCCATCAGGTCTTCAGCTATTTGCACATAGGGCTTGGCGTGTCGCCAACCTTGTTGGTTAAACTCATTGCCCGCGTGTACCAGCTCTACTTCAGCACAGGCCACCTTTTGCGCAGCACAACTAAAACCTGCTTGCTGTTTTAAGTTGGCGGCGGTGTCCCACAAGTCTTGGCGCAAAACAGCTGCGTCGTTGACCAGCAGGGTGGTGTGGGCAGGGTTGTCCAGCCCGTCGGGTGCTCCACCAGCTGCCAAGTAATCAGTTATGCGCTGACTTTCTATTAGCGCTTCTGGCACAAAGGCGCTGCGGTCATTGCGCGTGTACTCATGGTACGACACATCCAACCAGCATTGGGCTTTGGCTAAGCTATAGCTCGCTACTCGGTGATTGGCGCTGTCGTTTAAAGACTTAATAGCGCCTTGCTGTACTTCGTAGCCTGCGTGGTTGGCGTTTATTTGGCCATCGCTGAGACCACTCTGGGTGGCGCATGCTGTCAATAAGCTCACAGCAAGCGAAAGGCCCAGTGTTTTAGTGCCAAGCATAAGGCTTTGAGTTGGCTTGTTCATTATTCTGATTCCTGCTTGTTAGCGCTGCGTGGCAGGCTACGGTTAACCGACGTCGCTGCGCCATTAAAAAGATCTTCATCAAACTTGTAACGTAAGCGGATAAACCAGCCACGGCGGGTGTAGTCGCTACCGCTGAGGTCGTCGTCCGAGAAGCCGCCCCAGTTGTAACCCAGTGACATCCACAAGTTAGTTTGCACCGCATGACCCACTTCTATGCCAGTGGCCCAGTCTTTGGTGTTGCCATCTGGGCTGTAGCGGTAGCTTCCCATCACACCCACGTCGGTGCGCTCGGTGATGTCGTAAGTTGCACGCATGCCCACCAGTGATGCACGGTAATCGTCTTGCACACCCTCGAGTGATTCGTCGACATCTTTGGCTGCCAAACGTGCACCCAACCACCAGGCCCGGGTAGGGTGCCAGTTGCTGTTGATGCTAGCCACCCACAGATCACGTGCCTCTGCCGTTGCCAACTCGCTGTTGCGCTCACGACGGTGTTCAAGTTTGCCCAGCACCGCCACACGGTTGTTGTCCACCGGACGATAGGCCGCACCCACTTGCACGCTCTGTTGGCTCTGGTCTCCAGCTTGTGACTTGTCGTCGCTGCCCAAGATGATGTACTTGGCCAAGGCCGTCCAACTTCTGTCTAGCTTGCGAGCAATGCTCACGTTCGCTAGCCAGCTGTCAGCGCTGTCGTCCTCGGCAGTTGCATCGTCGTCGTGTAAACGACGTGCTTCTACGCGGGCCGTGCCTTTCCAGTTTTCACCGCCTGTGTGGCTGACGCCAAAGGCGCCAGATGTAGCAGTTCGTCCATCGCCGTCCAGAATGGCGACTTGCTCTGCGCTTGCCATACCGCGGAAACCCGATCCGAGGTCAAAGCCATTGCGGATACCGTATGCCAAGTGCGCTTCACGGTTGCCAATGCTGTCACGCAGGCGAAGTTCGGTGAAGTTGCTACCGTCTTCGTCAAAGTTGCGTGTCAGGCCAAAGACAAAAGCGCGAGACGTCTGGCGTCTGTCAACATCGCTGCCCAGCCCGGTTTGCGTTTCATAACGTGCCTGCAAGGTCTGCGTGTCGTTCAGCTTATAGCCAGCTGTTGCGCTGGCGCGCCAGCTCTCGTCGCCGTCAAAGCTGTCTTCTACTTCTGCACCCAGTGACAACTTATCCGTCACCGCCCAATTAGCACCTAACAGTAGCGTGCTGGTTTCTAGTGCATCACCGTCGACTGTGCTGATCAATGCTTCGCCGGAGCTAAACAAGCCTGCACCCGCGTTGCTCAGGCCGCTGCCGTTGTAGACAGAACCGTTGCTTTCGATTTCAGCACTGTTGATGAGACCAAGGCCGTTGTCACGTATATGGCGAATACCTGCCGAGACGGCAAAGCCTTCACGTGGGCGAAGCTTCAAGCCAAGGTAGGCACTGTCAACTTCGGCGTCAGTGCTTTCGTCTGAGCTGCGCTGAATATCCGACTCAACAGAGAAGGTGTCGCTGATAGCCGCTTGCAGGCGTAGGCCAATTTCACCGCGGCCTGAATCCACACTGGCGTTGCTGTTTTGGAAGTCCACATCACTTTGCACAGCGTGCAACACAGCACTCCAGCTTCCGGCTTCATCACCAGCTGACAGCTCTAGTCGTGCTGCATCACCGGTGCTTTCACCCGATCCATCCGCGGCGAGGGTGGTTGACTGTGCTGCTTCTGCACGCAGGCTCAACCAGTCGTTGATGGCGACAGCGATATCCACGCTGGCCAGCTCGCTGAGTTGATCCACCGTGACGGCATCCAAGTCGTTATAGCTGTAGCCAGCACCTAAGCGCACACGTTCACTCGCTTGTACTTCGGCACGAATACCGGCTGCCAAGCTTGCGTCACCTTCGCCTTCTTGCTCATAGCTCACCCGTATAGTCTGCGGGTTGCCATCACCGTCGGTGCTGCTGACTGGCTCTTTAAACAACAGACGACCGGTGTACGAGTCAAAGCTGTAGTCGACCAAGCGTGTCAGTTGGCGGCGCTCGATAATACGAGTGCGCTGGTCTGTATCACGGATAATCAACTCCACGCGCTCGGTGTTTTCAACCGCGAGGCCTCTGATACCGTAAGGTCCGCTGGTGCCGTTCGGCGTCAGCTCTTCTACCTTTTGTATCAGTGTGTCGTTGGCTGCAAAAATATCCAGCAGTCCACGCTTGCCTTCTAGGTGTAAGCGGCCGCCGGTCAAGGTGCGGTTGTTTGCACCCAAGTCGGCCGAGCCGTTTTCACTCTGAAAATCACCGTACAACAAGTAGTGCTTGTCACGCGAGACACGCACAAACAGTTTGCTGCTGCTCTGAGCCTCAAAGCCCTTGATGCTGGCGTCGCCAAACACGGGGTAGAGCTGTTCTGGCTGAATGTCTTGCAGTATGCGTGCGTCGTCGTCTTTTTCACTGTCAAAGCTCGCCGTGAGTAGGTACTTGCCCTTGATGGTGCCTTTGACAAAGAAAGCCACACGTCCAGCAGCACTGCCTTTACCGTTGTTAAAGCTGTTCTGCCACTCTTGCAGTTCGCGCTCAAACAGGCCGTTGCCGGTGCTGCCTGTGCTCAAGCCGCCTTTGTCGTTCAGGCGTACTATGCCTTCCACAAGTCCTGCGGCTATCCACTCACGCAAGGCTGGCACAAAGTCGACTTCGCTGTCTGCACGGTATTGACCGGCTATGGCTTGAAGCGTGACCTTCTTAGGCTGATCAGGTGCCAGCAGTTGTGCTTGCACTTGACCGTCAATGGCCCACGTTTGCACACCAGGCGCCGCAGGGTCCAGATCTTCGGCGCGCACACTGTGCTCGTCCGTCTGTGCTCCGGCTAGCCACAAGTGCGCACCGTCGGCTATCAAAGTAACCAGCTGACGACCCGCCAAACGATTACCCGCACTGTCGTGTAGCAGGGCGGTCACTTGTACCGCACTGATACCGTCGGCTAGTGCGGTGTCCTCTGATACGCGCAGTTCCAACTCTGCCAGTTCACTGTCGTCCCACGCTAGGGTGGTGTTGTCATTGGCGGCTTTGATACCGGCAAATGGCGCACCTGACTGAATAACCTGTCCGGCCAGCGGTGTGTCTTGCGTATCAACAAGTGGGCTGTTAGCAGCAGCTGCAGGGCGGCCACGTACTATTTGCTGGTCTGCGCTGACGGTGCCACGGTTGATGCCTTGAGCGTTGCTGCGCTGACTAAGGCTTGCAGCGCCCTTGGCTTCAATGTGTGATTGCAACACTTCGCCGTTGCTGCGACGAGCACGCACTTGCTCGAGTACCATGCTGGTGCACGATCCCTCGATAAAGTCTGCACGGTGCATTTCGCCGTTTTTCAGATCAACAAACAAGCTGTTGGCATCACCCACGTTACGGTTCGAGCTAGTGGTCAGACGGCTGCCGCGTGGCAGGGTCATACGGTCCACTTTCAAGATATGCGTTTGTGGTGTTAAGTCACAGCTGCTGTATTTACCTTCAACGTCAGTAACCACATAACGCCCGTCTTCCATATACAAGCGCACACCGGGGATACCCAGTTCTTCACCGCTCTGCATGTGATCGTTATTACAGTCAACAAATACGCGACCCACGATACACGCTTCGTCGCTGAACACGCCACCGGTCACAGTGACACGTGCTTCGGCTTCTTCAGAGCGCAAAGTACCGGTGATACCCGTCGCGCGGTTGATACCGTCGCCGCGATCGGCACCCACGCCAACACGCACACGGTAGCTCAGCTGCAGCTCTTCGCCCGCAGCCAACGTGCCCGGAAGGCTAAATAACAAGCTTGGTCCGGGTGCTCCAGCTGGGTCGGCGAGTACTTCTTCGCTTACATCTGTGCTGGTGAACTTGGCTGTGCCATTGATATACTTGAAGCCCAAGGGCAGGGTATCTTCAATAGCCAAGGCCGACGCCGCACCTGTGCCGCGGTTGTACATACGCACGGTGTACTTGAGGCTGTCGCCCACTTCTACTGTGCTGGTGTCGGCTTGTTTTGTTACATACAGCACCGAATCCGATTCTGGATCAAGCGGTATGTGGTTGTGTACCACACCTGAGCTTGAGCCAATCGTCAGGTTAAAGCTGGTGTAGTAGGTGGTCGGCGCGCCTAGCACGGGGGCTAGTTCACTCGGCACCATGGCGTACACTTCGGCTGGGTTATTGGGTGGCGTGAAGGTTCCCACTTCTGCCGGAATAACCGTCGATGCATAGCTGTATCCTGCTGGTGGTACAACTTCTAAGCTGTATTCACCTGCAGGTGCGCTACCAATCAACAAGAACTGGTACTCACCGGTGCTGGCGGTTGTTTGTGTCGCCGCGGCGGTGCCACCTAATAGTTGCGTCGCTGGGTCAAAACCCGCTGGGCCCACAATACTGATAACGGCACCGGCTACAGGCGTGCGATTCTCAGAGTCGTAGATGACACCAGCCGGGTCTAGTGGCAGTGATTGCTCTGTGATTGCCTCGTCAGCCAACAGCGTAATGCGACGGATAATACCGTCAGCAATGTCGGCGTTAGAGTTGTCGACAGGCGCACCGCGCTCACCGTTGACAGGGGTGCCCCAAACAACCGGCTCTCCGTTGGCATCTGTGGTGGGCGCACGGAAGACTATCTGGTAGTCCCCAGGTGTTTGCCCAGTAAAGCTGTACTGCCCATCGTTGCCAGTTACCTGCTCGGCCACCACCGTTGTGCCGTTGTCAATGGGGTCAATATGCAACAACTGCACGGTCCAGCCCGGTACGGCGGTCTCGTTGCTGCCGTAGGTTCGGTCGCTGTCTTTGTCGCGCCACACAGAGCCCGACACAGATGCAGTGGCAGGTAGCTCTGAGAAGTCATAGCTGTCGCCTGTGCCACCCGGTGCTAGTTGAATAGCCGTGATGGTGTCTGGGTTACTAAGTGTGCCAGATACGCCCGTGCTAGAGCCCAGTGCGTCAACTGTGTTGCCAGGCAGGGCAGTGCCGTCGCGTGTGCCTGCAGGCTCATTGCTTTCGGTCAGTGTGTATCCTGCTGCATCGGGTGCAGGGATATCCGTCAACACGTAGTCGCCATTGCCGTCTGTTTGCACCGTGCGTTCTACCGCATTGCCATCGATATCCGTACCGCTAAGTGTCACGTCAATACCTTGCAAGCCTGGCTCACCGTCGTTGACACCGTTGGCGTTATTGTCACGGAATACGGTTCCGCCCAACGAGCCTGCACGATCAAGAAAGTCTAGGTTTTCCAGGGCTGCGCTTTCTACTTGCACCGCGATAACGTCCGTTGCGCCCGGGCCATTGCCCAACGCTGCCGGTTGCTCTTCTAGAACCCAATACTGGCCGGGCAATACGTCGGCAAACTGGTAACTACCGTCTGACGCTGTGTCGGTGGTGTCAACGATATCGTCTGTGGCGCAAGGCGCTGTTGCACTGGCACACAGGGTGAGTGCAACGCCTTCCTGCGGCAAATCGTTTGCATCCGTTGAGCTGTTGCTCGTGCCGTTGCCGTCTGTGTCGCGCATTACGCGGCCAGAAAGAGTGACACCTGTCATAACGCTGAAGTCGTAGCTTTGAGCCGTTGCCACATGACCAGTGGCCACGCTGTTATCAACAAGCCACGCGATGCCCTCAACGGCGAGCGCATTAGCGGTGCCCGCTGTTACAGAGCCACCACTCGCGTGTAGCACCGTGCCTACGTGAGACGCTGCTGCGTAGTAGGGATCGCTGACGGTCGTCGCCTGCAGGCTAATGGTGTAGCCGTTGTTATCGGGGGCAGCCAAGTTATCAAACTGATAATGACCTGTGGCGTCAACAAGGGCTGTTTGCGTCACTGCAACGCCATCCGCTGTTGTACCACTAATGGTGACCTCGGCAGTGCCTTGGCTGTAATCTGTGTCTCCTGTGCTGCGTGCACCGGAGTGGTCAGCATCAACAAACACCTGACCGGAAACCAGAGCTCCGCGCTCAGCAAAGTCCACATCGCTGACCGCTGTATCGCCACTTCGGGTAACCGTTAGGCTGTTGACAGAAGAGGAGCCGTAACTCGCTGGCTGTACTTGCTTGACGGTGTACGAGCCGACTGGCACGTTGTTAAACAAGTAGCCGCCGTCTGGTGCTGTTTGCGTGCTGCCAGCGTTGTTTGCTGTGGAGCAAGGCTCGACGCCTGTTTGACACAACAACAGGGTGACACCTTCAAGGCCAGTGTCACCGGTGTCGTTTGTGCCGTTAGCGTTTGTATCGATAAACACACGGCCACTGACGCCCGCTTGTGGTGTCTCGCCAAAGTTGTAATCGACACCGTCGATGGTTGCTTCAAGAACAGCATTGTCAGTCGGTACAAAACTAATACCGTCTATACGGCTGTTAGCCGAATCTGCAGTGCCCTCAGCGCTGCTCGAACCGACTGTGGCATTGAGTGAGCCGACATTAGTTGTGGCGTTGGCAAAATCAGCCACTGTGCCAGGGTCTTGCGTTAGGGTGTAGGTGGTGCCCGCTTTAGGCGCAGGGATATTGTTTATTGCATAAGCGCCAGATGTCGGGTCTACCGTTGCACGAAGCTCCACAGGCGTATCTGCACCTGTGGCGTAGTCCGTGGTGGTGCCTTGCAACACAACTTCCATAGCTGCACCAACCCCTGTTTCACCGGTGCTAGCACGGGTGCCGCTCTGGTCAAGGTCGGCGTATACATAGCCGCTTAGCTTGCCAAGTGTTTCACCAAAATTACGTTCAGTGACATCTGCTGAGCCTGTGCGTGTTGCGCTAATAATGTTGTCGCTAGAAGAGCCAAAACCACTTGGCTGACTCTGCACGACATAAAACTCACCTAGGCCAACGTTGTCAAATTTGTAGTTTCCGTCGATGTCACTGGTTGTGCTGTCCAGCGTATTGGCAGGGGAGCAAGGTGCTTCTGATACGCTGCACAAGGTGAGTGCCACGGCAATGAGTGGGCCGTCTGAGCTGTCGGCAGTGCCGTCTATGTTGCTGTCAAAATAGACCTTGCCACTGATGCTTGCCAGTGCGGGTTGTACTTCTATTGAGGCAGAGTCACTGTTGTTGCTGGTGTCTTTTTCGCCAGCAATGCTCACGGTAGCGGTGTTATTGATCGAGCCAACAGCAGCTGTCGCGTCAAACGTGGCATTGAGCACAATGTCAGCGCCAATTTGTGAGCCGGCGTCAATAGGGTAAGTACCAGAGTAAGTGCACGAGACAGACGCAGGTGCAGTGCTTGCACTACAGTCCCAATCGGTGCCAGCGACGTCACTGGCCGCCGTGATACTCAAGCCTGCGGGTAGGTTGTCAGTCACCGTTATCGGGCCGCCAATCGCTCGGCCGCCGTCCGCTTCTACCTGTGCTTGTAGGTTAAAGCTGACAGTGCCCGCTTGAACCGCAGTGGCAGATTGTGCTGTTTTGCTCAGGCTTAGGTCGACGTCGCGTGTAGCGCGAACCCAAGCTTCGTCTTCGTTGTTATCTGTTTTCGATTCAACAACACCGTCGAGGGTGACAGTTGCTTTGTTTTTTACCCACGCGTTGTCTGCGACGGTATCGTCGATAGTCGCGTCAAAGTATATCGGCTGCCCAACTGCAGCTCCTGTACTCAATGGGTAGCTTCCCGAATAGGTACAGTCAACAGTCTCGTTAGTGGACGCTGAGCAATCCCAGCTAGCCGCTGAGATGGTTGATGTTATCAGTGTCAAACCAGCTGGCATAGCGTCCACTACACGAATAGTCGCTGCAGGGTCTGCGGAGACAGGGCTAGTAGAGGCGTCGTTACTGTTCTGAACATTGATCTCAAAGCTGACCTCTGCGCCTATCGCTGCTGTATCGGGCGTGGCCACTTTGCTCAGCACCAAGTCAGGTTGTTTTACTGTGCTTGTCACGGTGTTAGAACTTGGCCGACGAGCAGTCAGACTAGGGGAGTCAGCAGTGAAGTTATTGCTGTATACATCGCCCAGTACGTTGCCTGCAGTCGTAAAATCCAACACCACCTGATAAGTGCTGCCTTCAGGGATTTTAGCCGCTGCGCCTTCTGTGCCGTCTGGCAACATCAGTGTCGCTGTGGCGTCGCCGATGACACTTGGGCAGTTGGCATTGCCAAACTGCGCCACAGTGCACCAGTTACTTTGTGTCGCTGAGTTGCTGCTTGCGCCGCTTAAGTCGTGGGATGCATGATGCGGATCGCGATTGACCAGTGCAGGGGATTGTGTGGTGTACAGCGCTATAAAGTTAGCGTCTGCGCTGGTGCCCGCGGCAGCATCTGCCACAGGTGTGGCAATCGGCGATAACAGTTTTAATGAGCCACTGTAGTTACTTTGTGGGTTACGAGCGTCAGCGCCATGCGGGAACACATCAATCAAGCGAATGTCGGTCAAGCTTTGGCCAATCGCGCTGTAGCTTAGGGTGTAGCTCACCGGGCCGTCTGGCGCGATTGTCTTAGATGACACTTGCTTATTGAGTACAACACCAGGTGTTGCCTGCACCACAACCATCCAATTGCTAAAACTGCAAGCTTGACCAGATTTACAATTGAAACCGTTTTTATTGCCTTGGTATTCTGGCAGGTAAATCAGGTTGTTCGTTGATGTCGCGAGAGCGCTGGTCATAACCTGCGTGGTCGCAACCGTATCAATATCGATAGCCGCACGATAT
>ENA-ORXM01003346-ORXM01003346.1-marine-metagenome-genome-assembly--contig:-NODE-3346-length-16174-cov-4.775424_pt1 | contig 16174 bp, 14 predicted proteins | sample MGYA00237867_ERZ511480 | MGnify/ENA primary metagenome ERZ511480 (study PRJEB26309, sample SAMN06266103) | marine metagenome | isolation source: Algal blade | place: United Kingdom:Sidmouth, United...
CAACGTGCCAATGGCCTTGGCATTTCGGTTGTATCCATCGAAGACCCGTTGGGCACGGGCCTCGATCTCCTGATCGCTGACTTGACTGTCGCCCGGATCGAGCGGGTCGCCCCCGCATGTGCTGAGCCCCGGACGACCGGTGAGCTCCCAATCGGCCTGGCGCATCGCCCACGACCAGGACACGAACCCGAAGTGACGTCGTACCACATCGATGGCTTCCTGGATGCTGTCGCCACGCATCGACTGCGTCTTGGAATCGGCATGAACCACGGCGAGTGCGAGATCTTCATCGAGAAACGCGAACTCGGCACCGCGCTGAACCAGGCGGATCCAGAAGTCGTAGTCCATGGCGTAGTTCAACGTTGCGTCGAGCCCTCCCACGAGATCGAGTGCGCGACGGTGGAGGAACACCGCTGGCTGCAGCAGTCCGACCCCGGTCTTGAGCCGCCACGACAGTTGCGAAGGATCGTCGAAGATGAACGCATCGCCACGCGGGTCGCCATCGGGTGTGATGTAGCGACCGCGTCCGTACACGACGTGGGGCGGGTCCGCGACGTCGAAGAGCCGTGCGACTCGTTCGAATACCCGAGCGTGGGGGTAGCGGTCGTCGGCATTGAGCCAGGCGACGACGTCGCCTTTCGCCACGCTGAAGCCCCTCGTCACTGCATCGGACTGACCGGCATCGGGTTCGGCGATCAGTGTGACCGATGGCGCGTCGGCGGCAATTGCTCTGCTGCCATCGCTTGATCCCGGATCGAAGACGAGGTGCTCGATCGGCGGCTGCGTCTGCTGGCTGGCTGACCTGATGGCCTCGGGAAGAAAGGCCGCCTGATCAAGGCACGGCGTGACGACCGAGAATGACACACTCAACGGCGGCGATGCTCGTACACCGCTTCGGCCAGCTCGAAATCCGACTCGTGATCGATGTCGATGGTCTCGAGCGGGTCGGTCATGACATAGGCCATCGTTTGGTCCGTGACCCGGTGGCCACAACGAGCAAGCGCTTCGGTCTCGACGATGTAGATGTTCGAATTCTCTTCGTAGACCACCGGCAGATCTTGCGTGGGCAGCAATTGGGTGGGGTCGTGATTGATCGGCCGCAGATCGTCCCAGTACAGGCGTGTCTGCATGGCGGTGACGCTGAACAGGCTGGTTGTCGTCGGATCCCCTCGAAAGGTCTGGATGGCGTCATCGATCGAAGACGAACGCAACAGCGGGCTGGTGGCGTGGGTTTGCAGAATTACGTCGACGCCGGTGGTGTGACAGGCGTTGAGTATCAGATTGTTCATGGGGACGTCGTCGCCACAGAGCTCGGCTGGTCGACGTATCAGTTCGACGTCCGGAAATGCGGCCTTGGCCGAATCGAGAATCTCATCGCTGTCGGAATCCAGCACGACTCGCGATACGAGATCAGCAGCGAAGAGCGTTTGCAGTATCTGGTGGAACAAGGGACGGCCACCGAAATTCCGCATGTTCTTGCGCGGCACGCGAGACGAATGGCCCTTGGCCGCCACAAAGGCAGCGATTGGCTCAACTGTCATCTACATATCTCCATTCAAATACGCCTCAGCATCGAGGCCTTCGCTCGTACGGACCCACTCGGCCTTGATGCTCGAGTTCTGCGCCGCCGCTCGCACCGGACGGAGATTGGGCAGCGAACGCGACCAGTTGTACAGCTGCTCATCGGAGTTGGCGGCATAGCGGGTCCTGAACGTCACATCGGCTCCTATAGCCGGCGCACATTGCCACTCGAGCGGAAGCTGCGTAACCGTGTCCAGATACGCCTGCACTCGAGTTCTTTGCTTGGTCGCGTGCGGAGTCTCGTGATCGTCGTACAGGTAGAGATCGATTGCGTGGAACATGACTCCACCGGGTTTGAGCACTCGACACGCGTCAGCGAAGAAGGCAACCAGCACGTCTCCGGGAATGTGCTCCACCACCGAAATCGAAAAGACATAGTCGAAGAAACCATCCGGCAGTTCGGGTGAGAACTCCCCCAGCAGCACGGGACTGATCTTGTAGCTGGTGTTGTCGGGGATGGTCACCGGGCCGTTGCCACTCCCCTTGAAGTCATCGGCGTTCCAACACTCGTTTCCGTTCGACGCGAACTCATCGAGGACCCTGGACTCACCGCCGCCGACTTCCAGTATCCGAGCGCCTGACACTCCTTGAAGCCGATCCAGCGCATAGCCATCTTGGGCGTTCTTGAGCCTCCGGGTCGCAGGCCGCACCAGACCCCGGTCCATATAAGACCAGTAGTCTTCTTTCGTTATGATGTCGAACACTGCGTCAGGCTAGTTCGGCGCTGGCCAAGCAATTTGCCATGAGCGCCGTTGACGATTCATCCACCTACAATCGGCGGGCAGGAGGATCTCATGTCGCCGACAGTTTCCATCGTGATCAGAGCCTTGAACGAGGCGTCGCACATCGGCCGATTGCTGGCGTCGATCGCCGCTCAGACCGCAACCGCCGACGAAGTGATTCTGGTCGACTCCGGCTCCGTCGACCGCACCGTCGAGATCGCCGAACAGTTCGAGTGCAAGGTTCTCCATATGCCCCCTCGAGAGTTCACGTTCGGCCGGTCGCTCAATTGGGGTTGCGCATCGGCCAAGGGCGACATCTTGGTCTTTGTGTCTGCGCACGTCTATCCGCTGCAGCCCGACTGGTTGGCCAAACTGATCGAGCCGTTCGAACACGAAGTGGTCGGCCTGAGCTACGGCGGACAGACCGGCGACCACCGCAGCAACTTCGCAGAGATCCAGTTGCTGAAGCGCTGGTTCCCCGACACCGGGACGCTGCACCAGGAAGACCCGTTCTGCAACAACGCCAACTGTGCAGTCCGGCGCAGCTTGTGGGAGACAAACCCCTACGACGAGTCGCTACCCGGTCTCGAAGACCTGGCATTCGCACGAGAGATCCAGGGGCTGGGCCAGCGCATCGCCTATGTACCCGAGGCACGCATCGCCCATGTGCACGAAGAGGGCATCCGCCAGACTCTGAACCGATACCGGCGCGAAGCCATGGCCTACAACTACATCTTCGGCGGGACCGATATGACGCTGCCCAAGGCACTTCGGCTGGCCGCAACCAGCATCGGCACGGACACCGCCGCAGCTATCCGCGAGCGCCAGCTTAATCAGGTATTGCCTGCTGCTGGTTTCCGCATCGCCCAGTTCTCGGGCGCCTATCTGGGCGATCGAACGGCCAAGGAATCGACAAGCCAGGTGGTACGGCGCATGTACTATCCCCGCGGCTGACCTCGTACCCGTCAGTTCCCGTCGAGGCGATCGATTCGTTCGTCGAGGCGTTCGATAGACCGACGCAGTTCGTCGTGAACGTCTCCGACGCCCGACCGGGCCGTGTCGCTTGCGATGCGGGCGGCTTTGACGCGGTCGTGCAGGGAATTCGACTGCGCGTATTGACGCTCGTCGACCTTGGCGAACTTATAGGGCAAGTACAGACCGAGCAGCGCAATGCCAGCAAGCCCGAACAACCAGCTGAATGCAAAGCCGATCAGACTGACCGCAAGCAGCACCAACGCCGCCGCCAAGACCAGGCCAGTCGGTGCGAGATAGAACTTCACGAGTTGCTTTGCGAGCGCGACGGGGTTCGACGGTAGTGACGTCATAGATGGGTACTCCAGCTCGGTGGTTGGTGCGGGCAGGCCGGCGCGCTCGGCTGCGCCCGCTATGAGAGGGATTGCGCTGGGTGAATCGGGAAACTCATCTGGGAATGTCGACACGCCGCGTTGCGCCGCTGGCTTCTCGGTACGTTCACGAATATCGACTCCCCGGGCGCAGGCATGCTCGATGAGTGCGTCTGCGTCCTCGGCTGAGTGCACCGCAAGGAAGTTGCCCCAGGCGGAGGACGAAATGGTGTCGGGCTCGAACCGTCGCAGCGTCAAGAAATCATGACTGCTGTCATGGCGGATGATCGGGTGCCATTCAGAAACCAGTATCTGATAGCCCTTCTCCACGAGGAAGTTCGCCAGGTCGTCGCTGGTGTACCCGCGGTCGATCGACTCGTAGTCTGAGAAACCGCACTCGATGGCATCGGGGGAATCGGTGTCCCACGGGAAAGACCGAAGCACGAGCAGGTCGCGACCCTCGGTGTCGATCTTGAGATAGTCGACATGGTCGAGATCCTGGCTATCCAGATAGGCGGACAATCGGTGAGTCTCCTGACCTGTGGCTCCGTCAGCCTCGAAGAGATTCACCACCCAGCCCGCTTCTCCGAACCGATGGATCGAATCAGCATTGCCACCAACAGCGACGGCCGCACCCGTGGTCGGCCTCCCGTCGCCGGGGCGACGCTCGATGAGATGACGAATGAGCAAATCGCTCTGATCGAAGTGCGCGACACCTCGTTCGAACGGCCCAAGCACCACTGCCCGCTCCGTAGGTCTACGTTCCATCAGGGCGAAAGTGTACCGACCGGCTGCGCCTGACTCGGGTTTGATCGTTGATCGAGACGGCTGAGGCGGCGGTTCCTGGGCCTTGGGGCACCGACTGTGCCGACGGCGGGCGCGATACGGTGCCGAGGCTGAGATTCCCACCTGGTGTTAGGCATACGCAGAACAATGTTGACCGTGTCAATAGTCACCCCGAGCTTCAACCAAGCGCCATTTCTGCCTGCTTGCATTCACTCCGTCGCCACGCAAACCCATGCGCCACTCGAGCATCTCGTCTTCGATCCCGGCTCCGACGACGGCAGTCGCGAGATCGCTGAAGCCGCACCGTCGGTCACCCTTTTCGCAGAGCCGGACAGCGGCCAGGCCGACGCCATCGCCAAAGGCATGCGCGCCGCCCGCGGCGACATCATTGGTTGGCTCAATTCCGACGACATCTACGTGTCCAACGATGTCTTCGAGCAGGTCGCCGCTCGGTTCGAAGCAAGCGACCACCCCGACATCGTGTACGGGCGAGGTACCTATGTCGATGCGGCTGGCGAACACATTCGTGATGCCTACACGAACGAGAAACCGGCCACTCTCGGGACTCGACTGCACCACGAAGTCGGCATCTTGCAACCTACCCTGTTCTTTCGCCGACAGGTCTTCGACATCATCAAGCCTCCGCTTGAACACCTGCACTTCGCCATGGACTACGACTTGTGGATCCGGGCCGCCAAGGCAGGTCTGCGATTCGCGTTTCTTCCCAAGGTGATCGCTTCGGGGCGCTACTACCAAGACAACAAGACCATGAGCATGCGTGGCAAGAGTTACGAAGAAGTTCTCGATGTCACGAGCGGCCATTTCGGCGCTGCCCACGTCCGTTGGGCGAAACGGTTGGCCGAGAATCGACTCGGTGACGCCGACGGAATACTCGACGAAGGCAGCCATTTGAACGCCGAAGCCGTTGCCAGGGAAACGTCGAAGATCCTTGCCGTTCGCAACTATCCCTGGTCAGCTCGAGACACGCTCGTCACCTGCGAGAACGTGGTGCCCTACACCGAGACCGTCGAGTTCATGGCGGCGAATGGGCTCAGCCTCGATCATCATGCTCAGCCCGTCGCCGATGGCGCTCAAGCTCCTGGCAAACGTACGTACAAGGTCGATGCCACGACCTGGGCCTTCGAGACCGATTGGGTGAAAGCCGAGCTTGCCAAATCGTCCGACCGAGTCAACGAGCTCCGGGCGGCGCGCCGGTCGGACACTTGTGTGATTGTCGGCAACGGGCCGAGCCTAAACGACACCGATCTTTCCCTACTCGACGGCACCGACGTCTTCGTGTCGAACTTTGCGCATCTGAAAGAGGAGCTGTTCAGTCGAGCGACTTATCTGAGTGTGGTGAACAACTTGGTCGCCGAGCAGGGTGCGGCGGTGTTCAATCAGATCGACTCGCTCACGACCTTTGCTCCTTGGTGGCTGTCTTATTGCCTGGCACCCAGCGACACGATGTTGTTCATGGCTTCTGTCGGGCACCCCGAGTTCAGCACGGACCTGACGGTCAACGTGTCGTGGCGTCACACTGTCTCGTTCTTCTCGATGCAGTTGGCATATGGACTTGGTTTTCGCCGAGTTGCCCTTGTCGGTTTCGATCACAGTTACCGCCAAGACAGCGCCCATGCCGAAGGCGAGACGATCGTTCAAGTAGGTGACGACCACAACCATTTCGACCCCAACTACTTCAAGGCCAAACAATGGCATGCAGCCGACGTCGACAACATGGAAGCGATGTACGTGCTTGCTGACCAGGCATTCCAGGCCGATGGACGAGAGATCGTGAACTGCACTGTGGGCGGGCACCTCGAGCTCTTCTCTCGGTCAGACTTGGCCGCCTACTTGTCATGAGCTCGTCGTTCCCCAAGGTCTTGGTATTGTCCACCACCAAGATCAGCACCGTTTCGGCGACCGGCAGCGCAATGCGCAATCTGTTCGGCGCATGGCCCAGGGGGCATCTGGCCCAGGTGCATTCGGTCGGCGGCGACGCCGACGAGGAGTTGTGCGATCGCTTTTTCCAGATCTCCAAAGGTGACATCGGCGGCAAGGGCAAGCTGAGCAGGAGGCTCCGGTCGTTCATCACCGATTTCGATCCCGACATCGTCTACTACCGAACGATCGATGAACCAGCCTCGCTAGCCCACTTGGCACTCGCACTCCACGACCAACTCGGCCATCCCATCGTCACCCACACAATGGACGACTGGCTCAACCGCATGACGCTTGCTGCCGTGACGCCCGCCGAGAAGGCGGCGGCCGCCCACGCAGGCGAGAACCTGGCCAGACTCATCAAGATAGCGCGCGCCAACCTTGCTATCTCCGACAAGATGTCGGCTGCAATGGAGCGTGAATACGGAACAGAGTTCCAGACGTTCCACAACGCCATCGAGTTCGGCGAATGGAGCCATGTCGAACGCACGAGAAGTGTCGAAACCGATGGCGTGTTCCGCATCCGCTACACCGGAGGTCTCGCCGCTGACATGTGTCGCGACAGTGCCAAGGACCTGGCGCACGTCGTCGACGTGCTGGCCGCAGAGCGGCGATCGATCCGTCTCGAGTTCAGCTCGGCGCCCTGGTGGCGCGACGTTTTCGACACAGAATTTCGCCAGTTCCGAAACAGCCGCCACGTTGGGTTCTTGGACCGCGCCGACTACCTCCAGTTTCTCGGAGATGCCGACCTAGGGGTGATCCCGATCAACTTCGACGACCGAAGTCTCTCCTACGTGCGCTACTCGATGTCGAACAAGGCACCGGATTTCATGGCGGCGGGATTACCGATCCTGTGCTACGGCCCGCTCGAGTCTGCGACTGCGAACTACGCCCACTCCACAGGATGGGCACACTGCGTGACGGAACGTTCAGCGAACGAATTGGGCAAAGCCATCCGGATGCTGATGGACCACCATGGTCTGCGCCGAACTATGGCTGACAAGGCGAGCGAGGTCGGCAGAGAACACCACAACGCGGTGGCCAACCGTGAACGCTTCCTGGCGGCGCTGACGGGAACCTAGATCGACAAACACCAGACGTTAGGCAAGGGCGATGAGTTGCGAATCGCGGCATGGAGTTCGATGGCTTCGAACGGGTCGAAGTCGAAGCAATCACGCTGCTCGAGGCGCTCGACAAAGTTGGCGTTACAGCAGAGAGAGTTCGAGTCCGTTCGGCACACGGATGCGCCGAGTCGATGGACTTTGGTGGCTAGGGTAGAACGGCTGCTGAACCCACAGCAGCACGACTTAGGGTCCTGACGAATCGATTGGAAATACATGAGCAACGTGATTGTTCTTGGTGGCGATGGCTTCTGCGGTTGGCCAACTGCCCTTCATCTCTCGAACAAGGGTCATGACGTCACGATCGTCGACAATCTGTCGCGTCGAAAGATCGACGTCGAGCTCGAGTCATCATCTCTGACCCCAATTTCGCCAATGAGTCTGCGACTCCAGAAATGGCACGAGATCACCGGGAAGACGATCCAGTTCGTCAACATCGACATCGCAGAAAACTACGCCCGACTTCTTCATCTGATCAAAGAAACCAATCCCGATGCGATCGTGCATTTCGCCGAGCAACGGGCGGCTCCGTATTCGATGAAGTCGTCATGGCACAAGCGATACACCGTGCACAACAACCTCAATGCCACCAACAATACCCTGGCAGCAATTGTCGAATCAGGCGTCGACGTACATCTCATTCACCTTGGAACCATGGGCGTCTACGGCTACGCAACAGGCATTCCGATCCCCGAGGGATACCTCAAGGTCACCGCAGACGATCTCGACGGTCCCCGTGAGTTCGAAATGCTCTACCCGCCGGGTCCCGGCAGCATCTATCACTTGACGAAGACCCAAGATGCGTTGTCGTTTGCCTTCTACAACAAGAATGACGGCGTCCGGATCACCGATCTTCACCAAGGCATCGTGTGGGGCACGAATACCCCCGAAACCAACATGGACGAAGTCCTCATCAACCGCTTCGACTACGACGGAGACTACGGGACCGTCCTAAACCGGTTCCTCATGCAGGCTGCGGTCGGCCATCCTCTTACGGTTCATGGCACGGGCGGACAGACTCGAGCATTCATTCACATTCGAGACACCGCAAAGTGCATCGGTATGGCCCTCGAGAACCCTCCTGCCAGCGGCGATCGAGTGGAGATCTTCAATCAAGTCACAGAAACCCACACCGTGCTCGATCTGGCGCAACTCATTGCATCGAAAACCGAGGCCGAAATCCGGTACTACCGCAACCCGAGAAAGGAAGCCGAATCGAACGAGCTTCGAGTTACCTTCCAGAAATTCTTGGACCTGGGGCTGGATCCAGTGACACTCGAAACCGGCCTTTTAGACGAAGTGGTCACCGTCGCCAAGCGCTACGCAGAACGCTGTGACTGGTCCAAGATCGTCTCGCAGTCACTTTGGAGCGATGACATGGAAGCAGATCTCGAAGGTTCCGAAACGCCGCAGTCCTCGCAGTAATTCGCCGGGCCGAGACCTACTTGATGCGGTCGACCCACATGTCTTCGTAGAGCAGCCGCGCAGCCTCTAGAGCATCTCGCTCGCTCTCAGACGGCAGACCTTCGCCGACAACGAGCTGCGATGGCTTTGACTTTGGCTTGTTGCGACTGGCGGCGAAATACGGGCTTTGGGATGCCTGCGAACGCCATTGCTCGGCGGCTTCCAAGACAGAGGAAACGGCAGCCGCATCCGCCTTGAGACCCAGTCGACCAGCCAGGTTGGTGTAGCCGCCGACGGGATCGGCGACAAGATCCTCGTAGGTGGCGATCAGACAGCCCTCGTGGAGCGAACGCAGGCGCTGCAATGTCGAAAGGCTGCTGGCATAGAACTGGCCCACAGAGGTCGCAGACACGCCAGGACGCCATCCTGCGGACTCTTGGTACGAAACGAACGAGCGGTACGTATCCACTGGATCTCGGACGAGCAATACGAGTTGGACCCGGCCAAGACGCTTTTCGAGACGACCGAGCGAACCAAGCAGTGCAGCCGGATCGAAATCGAACGCAGACGGATGAACCTTCTCTACTGCAACAAGATCACGGGCTTCCTCGCCGAAGGCCACTTGACGCAAGCGAGGCAGGAAGGCTCCGACTCCATCTCGAAGCTCGATGGCCTCACCGTTTCGATTGCCGGCCACCAAGTCCTTGGGGTATCGATTGCCGGCAATTCCGAGCGTTTGATAGACGAAAGATGTCGCCGTCTGCGAAGCGCCTGGCAGCGAACGCAAGATGTCGAATGCCCATGTCGTTCCAGATCGCTCGGGTGAGACCACGATCGTGACACCGCCGAAGGACTGGTTGGATGTCGACGCAGCCCAGAGAGCGAAATCGGAGCGCAGCGTGTCCATGGCATCGGCAGCGACAGCATCAGCCGACACCGGTTCGGGCATCACGAGATCAGCTACCCCCTTGGTTGCCTCGCCTGCTTCCTGACTTGCTTTGTCTGCCTGCTTGCTGGCATTGCCTGCTTGCTCGCTCGCCTCGCCAGCTCGTTGGCTGGCCTGTTCGACGACCGACTCGAGCGCCGCCACAGAGCTCTGCAAATCTGCAAGGACTTGGCGCTGAGCGCTCAGGTCGCCGAAGTGCACAGCGAGGGCATCGACTCTGGCGACTGTAGATGCAACGGTTGCGCCGAGGTCACGTTGGCCATCACCCATCGTGCGCAACCGATAGTCGAGGCCTGACGCAGCCGACTTGGTTCGCTGCACATCGTTCTGGAGTTCACCGACGCTGTTCAAATCCGAAGCGAGACCATCGATGCGCTGCGACAGGCTGTGCGCCGACAGAGAAAGTTCGTTCTGGAGTCTGCGCAGACCGCCACCAAGCTGCTCGCTAACAGTGTGTTGGTGGTTCTCTATTGCTCTCAGCAATAGGCCCTGTTGTCGCGAAAATCGATAGGTCAAGAAGAGCGTGAGCAACGCAACACCGGCCCCACCGAATAACCAAGACGGCCCCCAACCCGAGAATGCGAGGAGTAACGAACCGCTCGCAAGCAGCAGGAGCAGACCCGAAGGCGCCAAGTACCATTTGATCAGCCGACGGAGCGGCGCCATCAGCGAGCTGATTCCAATGTTGTCAAGTCGCGACTTGAGCGTGGTTTCCGTGCTCACGGGTTCACCTTGGCTTCGCTAACACCGCTATCTCTGCCACCAGCGGATTCGAGTATGTGGATCGATCGTTCGTGCCGCGCCAGCGTGGTGACGACATCGTGCAGCAGCTCGACAAATTCCTCGGATTGGGACTTGGCGGGGGCCGCTGTTGAATCGGCTTTCGGGCTCCCTTTCTGCATGCCGCCCTTGGCACATCGTTCCAGTTCAGCATTGCTCAGCGGATTCTTGAAACAGAGGAAGTTTCCCCATGCATCATCGGCCAATTGTTCGCCTTGGTACTCGGAGATACTGCGCCAACTGTGGGCTTGCCCGTACTCGGCAATCGGATACCACTCGCTGATCAGAACTTGATAGCCACGTTCTTGCAGCCACACGCCGAGGTCTCGATGCGAGTAGCCGAGGGGCACGGTCTTGCGGTCTCCGAACTGGCACAGTATCGCTTTCGGTGTCATCGAATCGAAAGGGAAACTCTTGAGCGCGAAGAAGTCGAAGCCCTCGATATCGATCTTGAGGTAGTCGACATTCTCGATGTTGTAGTCGGCGATGAAATCATCGAGGCGGACCGTTGTCACCTGATGTTCCGCTTGGTGGGTGGCATGAAAGGGCCGCAGGGTACTGATAGCTGCCGACACCGGCGAGACGTAGAAGTCGACCGTCTCGCCGCTGACTTCGCTGACCGCCCGCTTGTCTACGCGCCGAGGCATATGTTCTTGGTCGATCAGGCGCCCGAAGAGCTTCGACCGGTTGGCTGGGTCCGGTTCGAAGGCCCAGATGTCCCAGTCTGCCTGCAAATACCGCATCAGGCTTCCGCCGAAGTGAGCGCCGACATCAACCATCACGGACGCCGGCGTGCCTGAGCACGACTCGAGTGCGTGGAACGCCATGATGTTCTCGTTCAGGTAGCCAGAATCTTCATGCAGCGAAATTTCGGATGTCCACGGCGCGCCGGTCACAGCGCGATCTCCGGTTGCCATTCCATCACCTCGTCAACCAGAGCTTTGCACTCCTTGTCGGTCTTTGCTACCGCCAACTGGCCGTTCCAGAACTCTACCGAGCGCGAGAGCGCCGGTCGGTAGTCGAACTCCCCAGCCAAGCCAAGAGCTTCTGTCTGTTCCAAGACCGCACCAGCATCGGCCGTGTGACCACATGCGGCCAGCCTTCCGGCCAGCCGGATACCGACCTCGCGTCGCGCCCGTGGATACGACTTTCGCCAGCGTTGCTCGTCGAGCACTCGGTGTAGTCCATCGTCGACGACCGAGATGTGAGCCTCGGCGAACTCGCGATTGACCTTGGCTACCGCCTGGGGTGTCATGCGGTAGCGCGACACAATCTCGCTGTGCTGCACGACGGGGGCCTCGACTTCTGCAGCGAACCTCAAGAGAAACTCCCAATCTTCGGCCCATTTGCGCTGAACATCGAATCGCACCGTCGCTAGCGTGCTCGCTCGGAATAGGGCGGCTTTAAGTAGGAATGGACATCCGCCCAGATAGTCGTTCAGGTCTATCTGGGCTCCGTCGGGTCTCGTTCGGGCCCGAACGACACGGCCGGACTCATCGGTGCGAACGTGTCCACCAACGACGACGCCGACATCGGGAGAACGTTCGAGCATTGCAACCTGAATCGTCAGCTTTCGCACCAAGAACGAATCATCAGCATCGAGAAATGTGATGAACTCGCCACTTGCGAGGTCGAGACCAGTGTTTCGCGCCGCTGACTTACCTGCATTAGCCTGCCGTAGCAGCTTCACTCGCGGATCGTGCTGAGCGACTGCTTCGACCTTCTCTGCGGTTTCGTCGGTTGACCCATCATCGACGACGATCAGTTCCCAATTCTGATGCGTTTGCCCTTGCACGCTCCTGATGGTCTCTTCGATATAGGGACCGGCGTTGTAGGCGGGCATCACGATCGAGACGAGTGCACCGGAAATGCGAAGGAAGAGACTGTTGTAGTCGACTCGCGGCACTTCTTCGAGCTCGCCTCCCACGGTTGCGTTGCGCAAGACGCCTCCCGCATCCTCGATCGCCTGGCCACACGCAGCAAAACCGCGTCGCATGGCTGCCGGATCAGGATTGTGCCATCGCCGCCCCTCCCCGAAGTATCGGGGATCGAAGTGGTTGTCGTCGTCCTCGGTGCTCACCAAGAACTGGCGAACACCATTCTCGAGGAGTCTTCCGCTCTGCTTCACCGTGGTGTCAACGGAGTAGTTCACATCGGTGCCGATGAGATAGATCGGTGAGAACCCCATGTACTGAACGAGCTGAAGCACCGGTGCGAGCACCGTGCCGCCCATCACGGTCCCGCCAGTGATGTCGAGCGCGAAAGCATCGGTCTTGCTCTCGGCGTTGCGGGTGTTGTAGTGATACACCCGATCCGAGGCAGGAAGTGCCCCGCGGAATCGAGTCGGCCAGAAGATCGTCGAATCGGCCGAGTCGACTTGGTCGACGATCTCAGCCAGGTTGTCGGCGGCAACTTCCCAGTCGTTGCAGGTGAAGAATGTTGGGCGCCAATCGATCTTGTCGTACATCAGGTAGAACCGGTTCACCGCAAAGGTGAACTCGTTTTTGAGCAGTGACAAGTCGGTTCTGTTCAGGCTCGGACCGTTGCCAATGACGAAGATACGCTCACCGGCGTAGCGGCCCTCGAGCTCTCTGAGACGCTCGTTCTCTCGATGCGATGTCGGAATGTTGCCAACCCGCTTGATGAGTTCGCGTCGATCCTTCGCCCACACCTGGTAGGTCTCTTCTGCGGGTCTCGTGGCCCAGTCAGTGCCCAGATGGTCGAGCTGCCAGCGGGCATCGGCGAGCAAACCATCGGTTGTCGTCGCATTCAGTGGCACGCTGTGCTCCAGTTCAGCTCAACAGACGCCGCACGATATGAAGTCGCAACAGCGTCGCAATCCGTCGTTCCAATTGCAGATGCTACCCCGCCGATGCAGTAGCGGGCCCGCTCACCTCGACGCCGATGGCTTGCCTGGCTTCTTGGCGCTGGCGATGGAAGTCTCGTACCGGGCAATGATGTCCTCGGTCTCGCCCTCGGCGACCAGCTGGCCATCATCTATCCACACCACCCGTGTAGCGGACCGCCGAATCTCCCGCAGACTGTGGCTGACCAATAGCACGGCTCCTGCCTGTTCCCTGATCTCCTGAACCCGTCCGATGGCCTTGGTTTGAAAGGATGCGTCTCCCCCGGAGAGGATCTCGTCGAGCAGCAGGATCTCGGGCGTCCGGGCGGTGCACATCGTGAAGTTCACCCGCGATCGCATGCCGGTCGAGTACGTAAACATCGGCATATCGATGGCATCCCCGAGGCCGCTGAATTCGACCATGTCAGCCATGCGCTCATCGACTTCGCCAGCGGCGAGACCCAATGCCATACAACCCATTTTCAGGTTCGCCCGTCCCGTCATCTTCTGATTGAGCAAGCCACCAACGCTCAGCAGAGTGGGCCGACTCGATGCAAGGATCTCGCCCGACCGCAATGACAGCAGTCCAGCGCACGCCCGCAAAAGCGTCGACTTGCCAGAACCGTTCAGACCAATGATGCCGACGACGTCGCCTTGACCAACAGTCAAGTTGATGCCCCGAACAGCCTTGATCTCCTTGAGCTGCCGATTTCGACGAGAAACCATATCGCGAACGGAGTGCTTGGGGCCGATCCGATAGGAGATGTGCGCGTCTCGCACCGAGAGAACGACGCGGTCTGATTCGTTACTCGCCATAACCGGGCTCACCCTGCCAAAAGAAAACGAGTCCAGCTATCAGAGTGCCTACGGCCCAGGCCGTGGCACCGATCCACAGGCCGGTCGATGCAGGTTGCGCTTCGATGAAGGCCCCTCGCACGATCGACAAGATCTCGAAGAACGGATTGGCGTCGAACAAGCCGAGCACTGTGGAATTCGAGGTGAAGGAACTCGGTAGATAGAGCACTCCGGAGCCGTACAGCAGGAGTCGAATAAAATGTGGCACCGCCAAGCCGACATCAACGGCCATCTTTCCGATACGAGCAAAGATCAGGCTCAATCCGAGCATGAAAATGTAGGCGATGAGCAGCGCAGGAATCAGAAGCAGCCAGGACCACCGCACGGATTCTCCTCCAGCGAGGACGAACAAAACCATGACCAGGATCGACGGAAGGAAGCGAATCATGTTCTCGATCGAAAAAGCGATCGGCAACACGGCTCGGGGGAAGTACACGGACCGGATCAACGTGATGTTCGATTCGAGCAGTCGGGACGCTCCTGGGAGCGGACGCGCCAGCAGGTTGAAAACCAGCACGCCGATCGCTAGGAAGGTGATGTAGTTGCCAGCACCCCGACTTATGTCGAGCAGTTTCCCGAAGATCAGCCAGTACACGATGATGTTCAACAGAGGCGTGAGCAGAAACCAAAAGCTGCCGATTGCCGCCTTCACGTTCTCGGATCGCAGTTGCTGCACCGCCGAGTACCAGGCAAAGCCTCGCTGGCGGGCCACGAACGCAACATATTCGATGAATGTCGGACGTCCATGAACCGACCGCAATGTTTGTTCCGCAGGCATTGCGCCCGACTGCTCTTCAGCGGCAGGATCCATTGATGCTCAGGCTAGTCAGGTCTGCGACCAAGCAAACCCATGCACCAGATCCAGATACCGAGCACCCAATGCGTGATGTCGAGCAACCGATCGGGCAGACTTGGTGCATGGCCCCGACCCGTCAATCCGTCATCTTCTTGGCGATGCACAAAGGTGGTTCGTCGTTCATCGCCAACGTCCTCGCCAAGGCGATCGACCAAGAGATCGTCGGAATGCAAGCGATGAACATCGGAAACCAGGTAGACGATGATGGCCGATCCTTCGATGAACTCGCCATACCACCCGTCGGCACCGCGGTCGTGCGGGTGTACCCACGCGAGTACGACCAACTGGTTGAAAAAACACCCAGCCAAAACGGCAGATTGAACGACATCAAGATGATTGTCCTTCAGCGAGACCCGCGGGATGCGGCGATCTCGCGATACTTCGCAAACGCGTTCAGCCACTCACCGCCCAAGGGCAATGAGGAGAACTTTCTCGCCAGACGCAAGCAGTTGGTCGAGTCCGGACCCCACAACGGCATGTTGCGAATGGCCAAGCCAACGATGCGAGAATTCGCACACCTGCACCGCATCATCGTCGCAAGGCCGGAGGCGCTGGTGACAACCTACGAGGCAATGGTGACCGACTACCGCGGATGGCTTGCCGACATCGGACGCCACGTCGGCTGGACAACGGCTGAGCAAGAGGCGCTGTTCGCCGGAACCAAGGACAACCTGGAATTCCCGATCATCGGAAATCCGAATGTACACGTTCGTCGCGTAACGCCCGGCAACTGGCGCCGATATGACCGACCAAAGCTTCGCCGCACCTTCGACGAACTCGGCGAGGAACTCATGAAACAGTCCGGCTACACCTGGCCGACAACAACCTGATTGCCGGGCGAATCCTTAGGCTGGCGTGATGTTGCACGACCACCTGGGGGCCTTGCTCGGCGCGACCCAACAACGCGAACCGGGAGGTTGCGCCGCGCGGAGAGTGCCGAGACCATGGCTCGCTCGATCGCCAACTGACCAATGCTGGTAAGCCATCCCAAGCGGTT
>ENA-ORXM01003349-ORXM01003349.1-marine-metagenome-genome-assembly--contig:-NODE-3349-length-16141-cov-3.903884_pt1 | contig 16141 bp, 18 predicted proteins | sample MGYA00237867_ERZ511480 | MGnify/ENA primary metagenome ERZ511480 (study PRJEB26309, sample SAMN06266103) | marine metagenome | isolation source: Algal blade | place: United Kingdom:Sidmouth, United...
ATAGTATGGAGAAACTGGGGTGATGGTCCGCTTGTGGCCAGAACCTGCCTTTCGCATCTGCGAACACCGCTAACGTTGTTCGCCGATAGCGACCGTTTCGTACTTTCTGAATTATCGGATGCGGGTCCAAACGAGCAAATCTGATCGATCACACCAAACGAAGCTATTTCCCGACCAAGAAAACCCGAACGCTACTGGTTTGGCGTCCCGCGAGATAAGGTGATATGAAGCGTCCTTCCCGCAATTGAGCCATTTCGGGTAGAGAAAATAAATCGAAGTGTTTGGCGGTTGAACGATGCAGTAGCAACTCGGCCAATCAATTTCCAATATGTCCGTTGACCATCCATCGAACGTGCCGGCCAGCAGTCCACCGCCATCTGTGCCTGCCATCAAGAACGGCTCCGCATCGGGTTTATCGAGCCTGCACCCTTCTAGCAGTAGAGGAATGTATCCATCCTCGTCACGGTTACGATATATGCGTTCGCCTGAGACGCAGTTGAAAACAGCTTGGCCGTTTGATGAAACAACGAGCAGCGTTTCCGACTTGCGGTCGAAACCAACCGCCGACAATCCACCGGCTGATGATGCAATAGACTGTTTCCACGGGCCGAAGTTTCTCTCGGCGTCTGCTTCTTTTAGAGATGACAACAGAAAGTCTTTTTGTTGTTGCATTGGAAATGTATCTCCGAGCGTTCTTTTCGTTGTAATGTGCGCCGTTTTTACGTGAAAACAATACACTCAAGACAGCTTTGCGTTCAAAGCCACCGTGTGCAGTGCACAACGAGATGGCTGTGTTGGGCACAATGCAGACGTTTCATACCTTGGTTCGACAACCACACTATGCCCATACCAAGAGCATCATCATTCCCGCGCCCATGATGCCACCCACCAGCCCCGCAACCACCACCGGCCACAGCGCCGTCTTCACCTGCACCACCGGCGCAGGGGATGCGAAGGGTCCGGCCTCGTCCGTACGACGGTCGAGCAGCATCACCAGCCGCTCCGCCGCCTCCGGCAGGCGCGGCCCCAGCCCGGACAGCACCTCGACCGTCGCCTTGAGGTCGCGGGCGACCCCCTCTGGACCCAGATTGCGGCGCATCCAGTCTTCCACCACCGGACGTGCAGCCTTCCACATGTTCACGTCGGGGTCCAGATCGCGCGCCACCCCCTCGACCATCACCATCGTCTTCTGGAGCAGGATGAGCTGCGTCTGCGTTTCCATCCCGAACCGCTCGGTCACGGCGAAGAGCTGCCCGAGCAGCCGCGCCATCGAGATGTTCTTCGCCCCCAGCCCGAAGATCGGTTCGGCCACCGAGCGCAGCGCCTGCGCGAAGACATCCAGCGGCTGATCGGCGGGCAGGTATCCGGCTTCGCGATGCACCCGCGCCGCCCGCTCGTAATCGCGCCGCAGGAACGAGAGCAGGATATCGGCATAGAACCGCCGCGTCAGCGGATCGAGCCGTCCCATGATCCCGAAATCCAGCGCCACGATCCGGCCCTGCCGGTCCACCAGCAGGTTTCCCTGATGCATGTCGGCATGGAACAGGCCGTCCTGCAACGCCTGGCGCAGGAAGGACTGGATCACCCGCGTCCCCAGCACCACCGGATCGAACCCCTGCGCGATCAGCGCCGCGCGATCCGAGATCGGCGTGCCGTCGATCCAGTCCGAGGTCATCACCCGCTGCGACGAGCGCGACCAGTCGATTTCCGGCACCACGAAATGCGGATCATCCGCCGTGTTCTGACGAAACTCCGTTGCCGCCGCTGCCTCCAGCCGCAAATCCAGTTCGATCCGGGTCGTCTGTTCGAAATGATCGTAGACGGCGACGGGCTTGAGCCGCCGGGAGGAGGGCAGCACCCGTTCGACCACTTTGGCGACGAAGCGGAATGCTTCGATGTCGTGCAGGAAGTCCCGCTCGATGCCGGGGCGCAGCACCTTGACGGCCACCGTCCTGCCTTCTGGCGTCTCGGCCCTGTGAACCTGCGCGATGGAGGCCGCCGCGATGGCCGGGTCGAAGCGCGTGAACAGCGTATCGAGCGGCGCGTTCAGTTCCGCCGCGACCATCGCCTCCGCTTCCTCGTCGGGAAAGGGCGGCACCCGGTCCTGCAAGGACCGCAATTCGTCGGACACTTCCGTTCCCACCACGTCGGGCCGGGTCGAGAGCATCTGCCCCAGCTTCACCTCCGCCGGACCGAGCGCCGTAAAGGCCCGCGCCATAGGCGGCAGCGAGGGATCGCCCTTTGCCCCGAACGGACGCAGCAGCCCTGCGCCGATTCGCACTCCCCAGCGCGCCCCGCGCCCCAGCCCCGGATGTGCGGCGATGCGCGACAGCGCCCCCGACCGCGCCATCGTCCCCCCGATCCGCACCAGCCGCCACAGATAGCCGGGAACGCGCAGCACGCTCATGCGAGATATCGGGAAAAGGGAGGCACGATCATCGGGGTCCGTATTCGTTGGGGCTGGCGTCAATCTATACCGGTCGCGCGGTCGGGCGACTGCGACATCACCGCCCCCTCTACCGCCCCGCCGTCCCGAGAGCCAGCGCGCCGATGACCGCACGGCCCGCCCGGACGAGCCGGAATGCCCCGGTCCGTCGGCGATCGTGGCCCCCGGCATGAAGACGCCGCGCATCCGCCCGAACCCGCCTGGGTCCTTCCGAATCGAATCATGCGCGTGGCTCGGTGGGGCTCTCGCGATCGCGCCGCGCGCCGTTCCCATTCGATATGAACGAAATAACCGCCCTTCCTCTGAATATGCTGGAAGATCGGTGTTTTAATTCCTGATGTGATTTCTTCGATCCGACAGGAATCGGGTGATTTTTTATTTTGAGTATGAAAATAAATCCGTCGAGCTGATCTCGATCTTAACACTTCGTTAATGATTTTCAGTGCTCTATCGCCCGAAGAAGGAGGCACCTGAATGCCCCATATAATAGTTTTAGAAGATGACGAGGTTCTGGGAGAAAGAATCAGCCGCGAACTCGTTTCCATGGGACATGAGGTCCGGCTCACGAAAAGTCTGCTTGCCTGCCTGACGGCCCTGAACGAAGAAAAATTCGATCTGGTGATCACTGAATTCTTCGTCCGATCGGAACGAGGCGTCACTCATACCAGTGGCGCTACCGTAACGATTGCGATCCGGTTTTCCGAAATCAAGAAAGATGGTCTGAACGTCGATCCGAAGCTGCCGATCATCGTTCTGGATGGACAGGCGGCGGACGAGGAACCGCTGGAATTCTGTGAGATGCTGGGCGCGTGTGCCACGCTCCGTCTTCCCTTCGTCAGTGAGGAGTTCAGGAAGACGGTGGATGCGGTGCTGAGACCGAAGCGCCCGGCCAGAGCTCTCCGTCGCTCGATTGCCTAGCGATTTGCATTCAGGTTGATCCGATGCATCGGGTTCGCGTTCGAGTCGCCGGGCGGGAGGCAGCGAAAGACGATCCAATTTGGATGCGAAAATACTCTGGAGCGTATCGAGGTCAGGTCGATCCGACGCGACGCCGGCGTCCTTGAGAGTCGCGCGAGGACGCCATGAAGCGGCTATTGAGACGATCGATCATGCCGGTAAGACGCCGTTGCTCGCTTTCCGTGACCGCCTGATCCCTCAATTGCCGCAACATCTGAAGCGCGTGCATGAATTGTATCTCGCAGGTGGAACGGACGAGCTGGCATCGTCTGATCGTCGCTTCGCTGATACTGGTGTCAGAGCCGTTTCGCGCAGCGTGCATGGTTCAGCCTCCATAGGGATCGTGATGTCGGTTTCCTGTGTACTGTAAAACGATGAACCAGTTCCTATCATGCCGCGCGTTCGTGGCGGAAACGCGCGATCGTGCAGGGACCGGTTTTCGGACCTACCTCGGAAAACTCACCGTCACGGCCAATCCGCCATGCTCGCTCTCCGACAGGATCAGGTCGCCCCCATGGGCGCGGGCGGTATCGAGGGCGATGGACAGCCCGAGGCCCGAACCGCCGCCCCTGTCCTGATTGCGCGCCACATCCCCCCGGACGAAAGGACGCAGGATTTCCTCGCGCATCTCCGGCGCGATCCCCGGCCCGTCATCCTCGATCACTACCCAGACCCGCCGCACTTCCGCCCGCAGCGTCACCCAGACCTGCCCGCCGCCATATTTCCCGGCATTCTCCACGACGTTGCGCAGGCAGCGCCGCACGGCATCGGGGCGCAGGGCGAGGATCGCGGCCGCCTCCGATGGCTCGAAGGTCACGTCACGCCCCTGCGCCCGCTCGTCGGCGACGATCCCCTCCAGCATCGCGCTCAGGTCCACCGGCTCCGGCGTCTCGCCCGCTTCTCCCCGCGCGAAGGCGAGGAAGCCGTCCACCATCCGCTCCATCTCGGCGACGTCGCGGGTCAGGCGCGCGGCTTCCTCCTCGTCATCCATCATGGCCAGCGACAGGCGCATCCGCGTCAGGGGAGTACGCAGATCATGGCTGACCCCCGAGAGCATCAGCGTCCGCTGGGCGATCTGCCGCTCGATCCGCGCGCGCATCGTGGTGAAGGCCAGCGCCGCCCGTCGCACCTCCTCGGCTCCCGATGCCTTGAAGACCGGCGCAGCCTGTCCCTTGCCGAAGGCTTCCGCCGCCGTGGCCAGTTGCCGGATCGGGCGCACCTGATTGCGCAGGAACAGGGTGGCCACCACGATCAGGAACACCGACACCGCCATCATCCAGACGAGCAGGAAATGCGGATTGCGCGTCGTCAGACGGTTCTTCGGCAGGGAGGCGCGCAGGACGCCGCTCGGAAGCTGGATCGCCGCATGGACGGTCTTGGCTTCCCGCTGGGTATCCACGCTGATCGGATAGCCGGTCTGGCTCTGGAGCGTTTCGATGATCGCGCGGTCGGCGATGAGATAGAAAGGGCGGCGTTCCTGCGGATCGATGAAATCCTTCGGCATGTAAGCGAGATCGTATCCGATACCGCTCGACAATTGCGTGACCATCCGCCCGATGGCCGCCGGGTCGCTCTGGGCTTCCACGACCGAGGCGAAGCTGCGCAATTCACGCGCGATGCTCGCGCTCATCTGCCGGGTAACGCCGTCGAGATGGCGTTCGATGAAGACGAGGGCGACGGTGATCTGGATCAGGATGACGGGAACGATCAGGATCAGCAGGGCGCGCCCGAACAGGCCTTTCGGCAGATAGCGTTGCCAGCGTTGGTACGGTCCCGCCGTCATTTCGCCTTGCGGAGATAGACGTAGAGCGCGCCGTCTCCGCCATGCTTGCGATGGGCCTGATAGAGTCCGACGGTCGCACCGGCAAGCGGTGGCTGGTTCAGCCAGCGCGGGACGTCCCGGCGCAATACCCCTTCGGAACGCTCCATGGAGAAGCCGCTCTCGGATGGCGGGGTATAGCGTCGGCCCTTGCCGGTGATGACCAGCACACAGCGATGTCCCCGCGCGCGCGACTCGAGGATGAAGCGGTTCAGCGCCGCATGGGCGCGCTCCGCCGTCATCCCGTGCAGGTCGAGCCGGGCGTCGGGATCGCGCTCCCCCCGGCGCAGCGATCGGGCCGTGCGCTTGTCGAGGCCGGGGGTGATATCGCGCAGCGGTTCGATATCGCTGGGCTTGGGCGTGAAACGGGTCAGCACCGGGGGCGCAGGGCGCGCGAAGGGGCGCGGGGCATCGGCGACCGGAACCTGCCGGATACGGGGCTGTGGCGCAGGCTTGGCCTCGGGGTTGTCCGGCGGTTGCACCTTGACGCGCATCCGCGAGAGCACCGTATCCGAATTGACCGCCCGCCACAGCGAGAGTTCCTGCTCCGTCGCGCGCCGGGTTCGCCGGTCTTCCCGCGTCATGAGATGGGACCGAATATCCGTTCATAGGCCGAGCGCGGCGTGAAGGCGATCAACTGGCCTCGGGTACGGGTCGCGCCTGCCGCGCGGCCCGCCGCCGCACCGGCGCCGAAGAAGAAATCCGCGCGCCGCGATCCCTTGATCGCGCCGCCGGTATCGAGGGCCAGCGTCAGGCGGCGCATCGGCCCGACGGGGGCATCGAAATCCACCCACATCGGAATCCCCAGCGCATAGAATCGCTTGTCGATGGCGATGGCGCGGGAGGTGGGCAACGGTTGTCCGAACGATCCGATGGGGCCGAGGCTCGGATCGGCGTTCAGTTCCTCGCGCTCGGTGAAGAAGACGTAGGACGGGTTCGTGCCGAGCAAGGCATCGCGCCGTGCCGGATTGGCGGTGATCCAGTCCTCGATGCTCTTCTTGGACACGGCTTCCAGCGGCATCTCGCCCCATTCGACCAATGTCCTGCCGATGGCCTTGTAGGAGCGGTTGTTCTTGCCTGCAAAGCCGACCCGCGCGATCGATCCGTCGGGCAGGCGGATGCGGCCCGACCCCTGGATGTGCAGGAAGAAGCTGGCGACGGGATCGTCCAGCCAGAAGATTTCCAGCCCCCGCCCGGCCAACGCGCCCGCATCGATGGCGGTGCGGTCGAAATAGGGGACGCCGTTCTCCAGATCGTCGGGGCGGGCATAGAGCGGATGCCGATAGGGGCCGCCCCGTACGCGCGATCCGTTCAGCTCCGGCTCGTAATAGGCCGTGAAGAGCGCCGTTCCCGTCTCCGCGCCGCCGAGGGAGACCGGGACGAAATGCCGTTCGAAGAACGCCGCCGCATCTGCGGTATAGAGCGCGTCACGGCACGGTGACGACCAGTCGGTCCCGGTTCCGAAGAGCGGCAGCCCACCGACATCCTGTCCCCCGATGCCCGAATCCGCCGGGGCATCCGAAATCTTCTCGCAGGCTTCGCGCAGGGCTATCAAGACGGGCTGATGATCGCCCTCGCTCCAGCCGGTCAGATCGTCGAACGACAGTGCCTGCACCCGATCCTGCGGTATCTCGACCACGGGTTCCATCGTCGCCACAGGCAGCTCAGGCAGCACAGGCAACGCTGGCGGCGAGGCGGCGATCGGAACGGTCCTGATGATCGGCGCGCGGACCGGGACGGAGGGCGGCTCGTACGTGGCCAGTGGAACCGTCGCAATGAGTCTTGGCTCCTGCGGCGCGACCGTCAGATCGACCTTCGGAAGCGGCTCGTAGGGGGCGACCGGCAACTGGCCGGCCACGACGGCGGGTTCCGGCGGGGCGGGTGTCGCGACCGGCGCGGGATCGATTCCGACGGGCGCGGTCCCGGAGGAGAGCGGGGGCGACGGACGCGCCGCACACGCCCCGAGCAGGATCAGGAGTGACAGACTGGCGAGAGGGGCACGCATCCGGTCAGTCGCCGGTCTCGACCAGAATCCACGACGGATCGTCGGTCCCGAGGGTCCGCTCGAAGGTCCACAGATCGTTCATCCGGCGCACCATCTCGGGATCGCCCTCGACGATCTCGCCATTCGCATCGCGCACGGCCACGATCATCTCGGCATCGAAGCGCACGTCGATCTGGATGGTATCGCTGGCCTCGTCCAGCCGCGCATCCATGATCTTCGAGGAGCGCAGGCCGATGAAACGGGCATCGACCGACAGACCCTTTTCCTTACGCTCGTCGATCGCGCTTTCGAAGCTGTCCATCACATCCGGTGCGAGCAGCGGGCGCAGCGTGTCCTTGTCGCCGGTCTCGTAGGCCATGAGAATCATCTCGTAGGCGGCGCGCGACCCTTCGACGAAGCGTACGGCGTTGAAATCCGGTTCGATGCCCTTGGCGGCGATCAGGGTCTTGCCCAGCGGGCTTTCGAGATCGGCGACGCTGGAAACGTCGCTGTGATCGTCGGGGATCGGCTGGGACTCCATGTCGCGACCGGGAAACTGCACGACCTTGTCGGCAGGATCCGTCGCCGCCCCGTCCCGTGGGGACGATCCGCCGAACCATTCGTCCGGATTTTCGTGGCCCGTCTTGCGGCCCAGCGCGTCGCGCAATCGCAGGAACAGGAATCCGGCGACGGCGGCAAGGACGATAATTTCGATCATGGTCTTCCCGCACAGCTGATGAAGGTACGCCACGCCGTACGCGGGACACCTTTCGATAACCTTTGCATCCAATATAGGGCGATCGGACGGCAAGCGATAGGGGTGTTGCGTTGCAAAGCCCGTACGGCGCATGTTAGCCGGTTCCGAAAGGCGCTCCAGAAGGATATCCGACAATGGCCGAAGAGACCCCAGAAGCCGCCGCGCAGCAGGCGCAGCCGCAAGCCCCGAACATCAGCATCAAGGCACAGCTCGTGCGCGCGATGACCTTCCGCAATGCGGGCGCGCTCCAGACTCCCGAGGGCCCGCCCAGCGTGACCGTCAACATCCACGTCGATGCGGGCAAGCGCACCGAGACCGATTTCATGGTCGGCCTGCGCATCGAGGCGTCGTCGAAGACCGAAACGCAGGAATTCTACGAAATCTCGCTCGATTATGCCGGGGTCTTCGAGGTCACGAACTACGAGGCGCGGATGCTGGAGCCGATCCTGCTCATCGAATGCCCGCGCATCCTGTTCCCCTTTGCGCGGCGTATCATCGCAGATGTCACCCGCGACGGGGGCTATGCGCCGCTGATGCTCGACCCGGTCGATTTCGTCGCTCTCTACCGCCGCGAAGTCAGCCGCCGGTCGCAGCAGGAAAACGGCGCGGGTGCCGAGGTCGCGGAAGCGAAGCCTGCGGTCAACTGAGCGAGGGGTCGTTCCGCCCTATCGTCCTTCCCGCCGCGAAACGGGGAGGGCGGGGCGGGCGGTCAACGGCTTTCCTCGCGCGGAAAGTACAGCCGGATCATGTGTTCGTCTTCGGTCGTTTCCCGTTCGACACGGCCATGTAGCTGCATCGCGAAGCTGTCGATCAACTGCGTGCCCAATCCGATCCGGCCCGGCGCATGGCTCTCCCGGACCCGCGCATTGGCGATGGACAGTTCCAGCATCCCCTCCCCCGCATCGCGCAGGACGACCCGCAGCCAGCCTTCGCCCTTCGGTCCCAGCCCGTGCTTGAAGGCGTTCGCAACGGCCTCGGTCGTGAACAGGGCCAGCGGGATCGAGCGGTCCGGCCCCTCGACATGCTCGATCAGGTCGAACGTGACCGTAACGGTCCCGTCGCGCTCGTCGCGGTTGTCCCGCGTATTGGACACGATCTCCTTCAACAGCCTGTCGATCCGTATGGCATCCGCCCATTCGGCCTCCGACAGCCGTTTGTGGACGGCGGAAAGTCCCAGTACACGGTCCTGCAACCGCAGCAGCGTTTCGCGTTCCTGTTCACCCGTTACCTCGCGAAGCTGCAGGTTCATCAGGCTCACGATCAGTTGAAGATTGTTGCGGACGCGGTGATAGACTTCCTTCAGCAGCGCGTCCTTCTCGCCCAGCGACCGGAGAAGGTCGCTCTCGCGGCTCTCGATCTCCTGCGCCATGCGGTCGAAGCTTTTACCCAGCGCCGCGAATTCGAGCGGAGCATCGCGCATTCCGCTCGCCCGCAGGCTGCGCCCGCTGCGGGCATAGGCACTCACGAGCCGGTCGAGATAGACGACGTGGCGCAGGGCAAAGCGATCCACCGCGAAATACGCGACGACCACCGCCAGCGCCCACATGATGAGCGGCAGCAACAACAGCAGCATCTGCGGCAGGCTCAGGCCCCGTGTCATCTGAGCCTGGGACCAGCTCGATACGGCGAAGATATCGCGCTCGAAGAGAGGCGTGATCGAATAGACCCGCTTTTCGCCCGACGATGCCTTCGCGATAACGGGCCTGCCGGAGCGGTCCAGCATTCTGGACAGGGCGTCGGCATCGGGCAACCACCCGTCCTCCGCGACGTCCTCCTCCCATGCGACCGTTCGGCCCTTGCCATCCACGATCGCGAAATGTGCCGAGGAATGACGTTCCGGCGCATTCGCCCAGACCATGTAGGCGCTGGGCAGAGAGACGGCCAGCGACCCTACGAGGCGATTCTCGCGCATCACCGGGATGCTGACGGTAACGACCGGCACCTTCGAGATCACGCCTTTCTGGTAGACGGTCACGGTCCGGCGCGGATCGTCGATGAAGCGTTGGTATTCCGGGGTCTGGCGCAGGTCGAAAGGGGCGGCGAGGGGATACCCGCATCGCATGAACCCATCCTCGCTCGCCATGCCGGCAAAGCTTGCACGGGACTGCCGTGCCAGGAAGGAGCGCATCCGTTCCGAGCATTCTGCGGGCGTCAAACCGGTATCCATCTGCGAGTCGAGAGCGTCCAGCGCACCGAAAGCTTCGCGGATCATGCCTTTCTCGCGCGCGCTCTGCTTGAAGGCCTCGCTGGCCAGCGCCGAGCGTTGCAGTCGTTGAGTATCGGAAAAGGAGGCATAGCCCTGAGCCACCGCCAGCACCCCGACCGGCAGGGTAGCGAAGGCGAGGAGGAGAGCGACCTGAAGACGCAGACTGAGAGATTTCGACCGGCTCGCGTCGGTCGTTCGGTTCAGGTCTTCGGCCATCGGCTCAAAGGTCCGGCGCGGCGGAGGCTTCGAGAGGTGCTTCTCTGGCGCCGAGCAGTTCGATAAGTCGCGCGCGCGCACGATTCACGCGGCTCTTGACCGTACCGACGGCACAGCCGCAGATTTCCGATGCCTCCTCGTAGGTCAGGCCCGATGCGCCCACGAGAGTCAGGGCCTCGCGCTGGTCGGCGGGAAGTTGCGCGAAGACCCGCTCGAAATCGCGCATGTCCATGACCCCGTCCTGGGCTGCACGGTCGGGCACCTGGGCGGCGAACTTGCCATCGACATCTTCCACTTCCCGGCGAAACTTCCGAAACTCGGAATAGAACGTGTTGCGCAGGATGGTGAACAGCCATGCCCGCATGTTCGTTCCCTCGCTATAGCTGTCGAGGTTGCTCCATGCCTTCAGCACGGTTTCCTGCACCAGATCGTCGGCATGGGACGCATCGTTCGCGAGACTGCGGGCAAACGCCCGGAGCGCGGGAACGTGTCCGACCAGTTCCTCCTGACGGAGATCGGGATTGCTCATCCCCGCTGTCCGTCCTGCCTCAGTTTATCCAGTAACGACTGCAAGGTATCGGGCAGGGGTTCGCTGGCGACGTTATCGTAGACGCGCTTGAGATTGCGGGAGATCGAATCCTCTTCGCGCCGACCCTCGGTCGCGCGGTATGGACGATCGTGCTTATCGCTCATCGAATGCCCGCCAGATTGCAGAAATATGTCATATGACAGGATTAAATGCATGTCGGACCAAAATGGTTCCATGCTAGATGGACCCCGTGATCGTTTGTCGATAATACTCACGGCAAGTCCTACGCAACGACGGGCCGAACGATCCATGGCAAACGATACCGCTCCCGACCTTCACGCGGCCATAGCGCCGCATCTGGCGATGCTCCGACGCTATGCCCGTGCGCTTTCGGGCAGCCAGCAGCGCGGCGATCTCTTCACGATGACGACGCTGGAGGCGCTCGTCGCCGATGCGTCCGCCTTCGACCGGACCCTGCCGCCCAAGGCGGCGCTGTTCAAGACGTTCCGGTCCGTCTGGGTCGAGATCGACGGAGCCGATGCCGACGAGGGGTCCGCACTCGAAGGGGCCACGCGCAAGCGCCTCGACCAGATCGCCCCCGAGGCACGGCAGGCCTTCCTGCTCGGGGCGCTGGAAGATTTCAGGATCGACGAGATCGCGGCGATCATGGGCGTATCGGAGGACGAGGCGCAGATACTCTACGACGCCGGGCTGGAGACGATTCGGACCCAGACCCGTGCGCGGGTCCTGGTGATCGAGGACGAACCGATCATCGCCATGGATATCCGCGCTATCGTCACGGAACTCGGCCATGAATGTACCGGCATCGCCTCGACGCGGGACATCGCGGTCAAGATGGCACGCGAGACGCCTCCCGATCTGATCCTCTCGGATATCCAGCTTGCCGACGGCTCCTCCGGGATCGACGCGGTGCGCGATATCCTCGCGGATCACGCGATGCCGGTGATCTTCATCACCGCCTATCCCGAACGCTTCCTGACGGGGGAGCGCCCCGAACCGGCCTTCCTCATTACCAAGCCGTTCAAGCCCAGCAATGTCGAGGCGGCGGTGTCCCAGGCCCTCTTCTTCAACGATGCGACGTTGATCGAGGCGTTGCCGGATACCTGATCGGGCAACGCGACCGCGTCGGGTGTGTCTGCCTATCCCCAGCCCTTGATTCCCGCATCGTCTTCGGACAGGAACTTCTCCGCTTCCAGCGCGGCCATGCAGCCCATTCCGGCGGAGGTCACGGCCTGTCGATAGACATGGTCGGTCACGTCTCCGGCGGCATAGACGCCCGGAATGGCCGTGGCGGTCTTGCCCGCCTCGACGATCACGTAACCGCCGTGATGGGTCTCCAACTGGTCCGTGACCAGCTCCGATGACGGCGAATGGCCGATGGCGATGAAGACGCCCGCACACTCGACCTCCCGCGCCTCGCCGGTTTCGGAATGGGCGAGCCGCGCCCCGGTCACGCCCTTGGGCTTGTCGGTGCCGAGTACTTCGTCGAGCACATGGTCCCAGAGCACCTCGACCTTGGGATGTTCGAGCAGGCGCTTCTGCAGGATTTTCTCCGCCCGCAATTCATCGCGCCGGTGCACGAGCGTCACCTTGCTGGCGAAATTGGTCAGGAACAGCGCCTCTTCCACGGCGGTATTCCCGCCACCGATCACCAGCACCTCCTTGCCGCGATAGAAGAAACCGTCGCAGGTGGCACAGGCCGACACCCCGAAGCCCTTGTATTTCTCTTCCGAATCGAGACCCAGCCACCGTGCCTGCGCTCCCGTGGCGAGGATCACGGCATCGGCGGTATAGGTCGTGCCGGTGTCGCCCACGGCGGTGAAGGGCCGCTTCGAGAGGTCTAGCGACATGATGTGGTCGCTGACCAGCTTGGTTCCGACCGCCTCGGCATGGGCGCGCATCCGTACCATCAGGTCCGGTCCCTGCACTTCGGTATCGCCGGGCCAGTTCTCGACTTCGGTCGTGATGGTGAGCTGCCCCCCCGGCTGAATCCCCTCGACCAGCACCGGCTCCAGCATCGCCCGGCTGGCATAGACCCCGGCGGTATATCCGGCAGGCCCGGAGCCGATGATGAGTACCCGTGTGTGCAGCGTATCGGCCATGGTCGTCGTCCCCGTTCGTATGTTCTGCGCGTCTCTAGCCCCGTAACCCGAGCAGTGCCACCACTTCCCGCGCCGCGCGTTCCGTCTCGGCCAGCGGTGGCGCGGATCGCCGGGGCAGATGGCCGGCAAACGGTTCGGCAACACCCGCCTCGTACAGTGCGTCCCGGAACGTGGCGATCCTGCCACCTTCCTGCAAGAGCGGCCAGACGGCGACCGGGGCAGGGCAGGAGGCCGCTTCCGACATCATGTTCACGCTGTCGTCGCTCACGACCACGGCATCGGCCCAGGCCAGCATCCCCGCATAGGGATTGGCCCCCGCCCCGTCCCATATCCATGCCTGCGGCAAGAGCGCCCGCAGGCGCGCGATATTCGCCTCGCCCGTTCGCCGGGAGGCCGTGACGAGCAGCGATCCGCCCAGAGCCGCCAGTTCCGAAGCAAGCGCCTCGATCCGCTCCGGCGCGACCGTCTTCCTCCTGGTCGCTCCGCCCAGTAATACCGCGATCCGAGGGGAAGGCAGGGCCGCGAAGGTCCCGCGCCATGCCTCCCGCCCCGCCGAGAGCCAGTCGGGCGTGATCCGGTTGACCGACCCGAGCGTGGCGATGACGGCAGGCCCGTCCAGCCCGTCATGGGCGGGGGTGACGACCCCCGCGAATCGGGCTGCCGGGATACCGCTGTCGAGCACCTGAACGCCCCGTGCCCGTCCCGTCCGCTCCAGCGCCTCCACCAATGGTGCGACCCGCCGTCCCGCGCCGATCACGATATCGGCATCGGGCAGCGAAACCTGCCCCAGCGCCATCCATGCGGGCAGCGTCGACCAGACGCGGGGCGGCAAGGCCGACAGCGGGCGCGGCACGGCCACGGGGACCGCATCCCACATCCCGCCCGTTTCCCGCGCCACCGCCTGCGCCAGCCCTTCGGCCATCGCCATGTTCCCCGCGCGTCCATCCGACAGGGCGAGAATGCGGGGGGGCGCGGAAGATATGTCGGAATCCGGCCCGTTTGCGTCATTTTCTTTCGCCAAGTGCACCTCGGATGTGGTCTAAGCCGTGCGAAGTCTTATCCTTCGTTCCGGTGGACGCTACCCGCGACCGCGCGCCGGAACCAGACCGGAGGGGCCATGCCCGCCTTGAAACTCGATGCCATCGATCGGCAAATCCTTGCCGAGTTGCAGGCGGACGGTCGCATGACGAACGTAGAACTGTCCCGGCGGGTCGGCATTTCGGCCCCGCCCTGCCTGCGGCGGGTCCGTACGCTGGAGGAAGCCGGGCTGGTGCGGGGCTATCATGCCGACCTCGATGCACGGGCGCTGGGCTTCGACGTCATGGTCTTCGCGCAGGTGGGCCTCAGGAGTCAGGCCGGTCCCGATCTCGTCGCTTTCGAGAAGCAGGCGCAGGAATGGCCGCTGGTCCGCGATTGCTACATGCTCAACGGCGAAGTGGATTTCCTGCTCCGCTGCGTCGCGCCCGATCTTTCGAGCTTCCAGCGGTTCCTGACCGACGACCTGACCGCCGCCCCCAACGTGGCCAGCGTGCGCACGCAGCTCGTCGTGCGCACCAGCAAATCCGCTCCCGGCCTGCCTCTCGACCTCGTCATGGATGACGGGACGTCATAGAAAAAGGCGGCGTACATTCGCACACCGCCCTTGGTCCTGCAAAAGACTACGGAAGGGATCAATCGCCCTTCGGATCACCGCCCGTGACGGTGTCGTCCACGCCGCCTTCGCCGTTCGTGCCGCTCGTGTCCCGTGCCGGTTTCCCCTGCGCGAAGCGAGGCGATCCGGTGGACGAGACCCCCTCCGATACCGGCGCGCTGGCGGCAAGCGTCATCGTATTCGGTCCGAAAGGGCGGTCGAATGCTGCGCTGCTGCGGTCATCGGCCATGGCGGGCAAGGCAAGCAGGGGGCTGGCGATCACGGCAGCGGCAAGGGCGCATCTCATCGTCTGGTCCTTTCGTCGAGAATCGATGACGGGACAATGACCGCAGGCGCAGGATGTTCCGCCTCCGGCGCAGGAAACGGGTGGCCACGGCCAAGGGGAAGCATCAGGTTCACCGCAAAAGGGAGGACCATCGTGACGATCATCTTCATTCCCATGGAAACCGCCGCCGTCCGCGCCCTGCAGGCGGGCGGAAGGGATTCCTACGGCCATACTCCCGAGCGATGCCTCTCGAATGGTCACGGCATTCCCTGTCGTCATTGTCTGGATTTCGTGCCCGAGGGTGAGTCGTATCTCGTGCTGGCCCATCGCCCTTTCGAGGGGGTGCATCCCTACACCGAGACGGGGCCGGTCTTCCTTTGCGCAAGGCCCTGCGAGGCGGGAGGCGGAAAGCGATTGCCCGCTTTCCTCGACAGCCCGTCCTATATCCTGCGCGGCTACGATGCCGGGGAGCGGATCCTCTACGGCACCGGCGCAGTGACGCCTACGGATGAAATCGTGAAGCGGTCCGAAGACCTGCTCGCGCGGGAGGATGTGGCCTTCGTCCATATCCGTTCGGCGTCGAACAACTGCTTCCATTGTCGGGTGGAGCGCGGCCCGGACGCCACGCTATAGCGAGCGTCCGGCTTCCGCGAGGCGTTCGATGGCCCGACCCGTGGCCTCCTGGGTGGCGGTGAGCGCCCATTGGTTCATCATGCGGTAGAAGGATTCCTGCATCTCAATCCCGGTCCGCACGTATTTTCTGCCGAGCGGCGTCTTGAAGAATGCGATCAGTCGGTCCAGTTCGCCCTCGGTGAAGTCTTGCACAGCTTCGGCAACCAGATAGTTTTCCAGCGTGGGAATGCGGCGTTCGAGTTCCTCTTTCAGGAATCCGAGATACATCGCCACGGCCTCCGCATCGGCGTTGGGCCTTTGCATCCGGATAATCTGTCGCTCATCCGCGAGGATGCCCGGCACGACCTGTTGGATGGCCGTGATCGAGCCGGACAGATGAACGAATTCACGCGCCTTATCGTCGGAGGAGTCGGGCCAGGCCGGAGACGCGAAGGCGATGGATGCCCCCATGACGAGGGCAGCAATCGCCTTCGGCCCCATGATGTGGCGTCCCGTCAGCGGTCGTTGCCCTGCGTGGCGAAGCCGCTCTGCTCGTTCAGGTCATCGATCAGGAAC
>ENA-ORXM01003350-ORXM01003350.1-marine-metagenome-genome-assembly--contig:-NODE-3350-length-16133-cov-3.561971_pt1 | contig 16133 bp, 17 predicted proteins | sample MGYA00237867_ERZ511480 | MGnify/ENA primary metagenome ERZ511480 (study PRJEB26309, sample SAMN06266103) | marine metagenome | isolation source: Algal blade | place: United Kingdom:Sidmouth, United...
TGAGTAACAAGCGGGGGCTTATAGCCCGAATCCTTTTAAACCCAACTCCTTTAGGTGGTGGATATCTTTAGTTTATTCTTCTCGAATAGATTGCTATTATCTTTTCTTACACAAAGCGAGCTTTTTGGTAATATTTCTGGAATATCGGTATGAAAAAAGTAGCAAAAGGTCGAAGGTGAGAGATACGGTTGGAAATTAAAAATAACCTAAAAATCGCCACCAAAAAATCAGTATCTGAGTGAAAAAAGTGAACTTTACTCAAAGAAGTAAAAATTTTGAAGTATCTACAAAAATACAACATTTCTTTTGTGCCCAAAGTTCTGGACAATGGGGATGGATGGTTTAGTTATGAGTGGATAGAAGGAGAGCACTTTAATAAGATTCGAGATTTGAGATCTGTATCTAGAGATCAGCTAGCACAAAAGTTGCTGGATCGTGCATATGATCTAGATAAGATATGAGTAATACATGGTGAGCTACTGAGACCTCGGACCAATGTGCTAGTAGATAATGAGGGTGAGGTAAAGATTTTGGATTTTGAGAGAGGAGAGATGGGTAATTATTCAGGCAAAAATATGAAACATGTGGCACAACGACTCGCCAGAGAGTGAATATTGGATATCACATTAGTTAAATCGCTCGGATGAATGTGAATGAAAGACATTCACTCATTTTTAGTTTCTTATCTACAAACGCAGATGCAAGATACACCCGCAATAGATAATTTTTGAGTATCTAGAGATGAGCATCTCATCACAGGTTTGAGCATGTTGCATATATTATTTTTGCCTGCCTTGTTGATAGCTGTAGATCAGCTGACTAAGCTATGGTACTACGATCAAGGTGCTCTTGCATCATCAGATTGGATTACTCCTAGCTTCAATACTGGTATAGCATGGAGTTTACCGATACCTATAGTGGTTATTGTATGATTTAGCTTATTGTTGTTTTTGTTGCTGGTTTGGTATTATATCTCTCAGCTAAAACTATTGGATACTAATAAATGAATCTGATCTTTATTGAAGCTAGAATATGGTACTATATTAATCTTATCTGGAGGTATTGGCAATCTCATAGATAGGATCTGGCTATGATGAGTGAGAGACTTTATCGATGTGAGTCCGTTGATCGCATTTTATAGTCGACCTATATTCAATATAGCTGATATATGTGTGGTATGTGGAGCTATACTTTTGATGCGGTATGAGTTGAAGAAGTAATCTAGTATATGTATGGAGAATGATCAAAATAATAACTTTTGGTAATTCTTTTGTTGAGATAATCACACAAAGCTAGTGTTGCATATTTCTCATCTAGTCATGCAAACTGACTCAACTCTTCTTTTGAAAATACCACTGAGTCAGGATCTCATAAGTTATTTCTTGAAAACAAAGAGACTGCACTTCTTACATTGCTATTGTAGTCATACTCTATTGCTCATGTCTCGTTTATCTTAAAGATTCATGGATATTTTGTTCATGTTTCACTTCATTCTACTGGAATTTTAGTGTCTTCAAATTCTCCTTTTTTTCAAATGCCGACATAGTTCTTTCCAATGAGTGGTGCATCGTACGATCTTTTTCTTTGTGTTATAGATTTATATCTATCATACTGAGATAGAATGAGATTTATTTTATTTGCCAACAATAAAGCATCTTCCTTATTTTGCATAGCAGGTACTCATTCAGCATCAAGTATTTTATGAGTCAAACTAATTCATGTTCTTTTTTTGTGAGTCATGAGAAATACTGCTATATGTGTGCTTTCTGGTATATTTTCCGTTGTTAAATTTTTAATTTCTTCATCATACTTATATAAATCATCCTTATTGACATAAGACGATCATGCCAATTCTCTATAACGTGAATCATTCTTATTGATCATATATATTTTTTTGTCCTTCATTTCTCCAAACAATTTGTTACCTATTTTTTCCCACTTACTATACTCATCAAATGCAGGTAATGATTCTATATTTGTATTATCAGAAATTATATCACTTTGGAGTGATGCGAGATCTTGAATAATATTCTGATCTTGAGATGAACTGTAGTCTACTGATGAGGGTAGTCACATATTATATGCTTCAGAGATAAACATATACATTATATGTAAAAGGTTGATGTATTTCAAATAATATAGTTGACAATATTATAAAATTAAGTACCATAAAGCTTCAATGAAAAAAAATTTATCACTGACTGAAAATCATACGTTGGAGCAATCAAAGAGAACTCTCAAGCTAACACCACTCGTGGTAGCTTTATTTTTGTTGTTATGATCTTGTGATACAGATACTTGCTCATCAAAAATATGAGAAAAGATGGAAAAGCTGGTAGAGATAAAATATAAAGGTAGCATTAGGAACACTAAGTATATATCAAAAAAACAAACAGCTCAAAAGATGGTAGAGAACTATTGCGCAGAATTGGCGACTCTAGAAGAAGAGTATCCCCAACTCAAAGCATATTATGCTGAGCATGATATGCTTAGATGTGATGCAATAATGCTCGTCAAGCTAGCAAGTATAGAGTCAGACTTTGTCGACACCAATGCCCCAAATATGCACTTGTTTCATAACACTTGAGACTATGTGAAGTGACAGAATAAGAAGGAATTATTGAAATGAGAAGCAAACTTTAGTTGAAACTATGCCTTGGTAGAGAAAAAACTGAGATTTTTATGAATTTCACTTGAGGATCAATTTAAAAAGCTATCAGATGAATGATTTGAGATGCTATGTGCAAAGATGTATATGTGCACTCTACAGAGCGAGCTCAAGCGCAATCATCTATCTGCTGATGATGCTAATCTATTTCTCACTCGAAATATCTGAGTACCAAATATGAAATATCTCTGCACTCAAAAATGACTAGACGATATTGATGAGATTATTGATTTTTTTGAGGATGAGTTACTCAGTCACTTCAAAAATACCTGAAGTAAATCATCATCTAGAGATATCAAAAAACTTCGCAATCATCTTTTGTGAAAAAAACAAAACGAAAAAGCAGAAGAAATCGCAGAGGAGCTGAAGGAGTATCTAAAAAAGTACCCTATTTATTTTGGTCGAGACTTCAAAACAGTATTAGATAAATGAGCTAAAAAGAAAGTAAAAGCTAAGAAAAAGAATATGTATGAGGCCTACAGACATGCCTTGTGGAGTAGGGAGTTTGGACAGTAGGATATACTTGTTTTTACATCCACAAGTTAGAAATTTCTTCATACTTTTGCTATCTCAAACCATCTTGTATAGTTGTGCGTCTAGGGTGGTTATTTAATTTATATTCAATATATAGATTGTATGAAACTTCAACGAATCTTATATAATCAACTCAATAAAGAATACTTGTACGATGACTCAGATCACTTTTTGTTGTTGCACAATACCTGAGATATACGTACTTGTACCTCAGCAGGCAATATATCACTCAATATGTATAGTAAACTAGTAGCATATGCTTGAGCAAAAGCATTCTCAGAGAGTCTTGAAAGGTCGACATTTCTTATTACAGATAGCTGGATCAGTACTTTAGTCCAAATATTCAATCAACATAATTACAGTGTCATTACTGTAATGGATTCTTGTGAGTCATATGTGTCTGATAATCTAAAAAAAATAAAAAAGACTCTGTCTAAAGAATGAATTACTCTTGAATTCCGTCCTAATAAGCAATTTCTTGTTTCTCATCAGCAATTTATTGATCAATTTGAAAAACCACCGATCATGGAAACATTCTATCGTTGGATGAGAAAAGAATATCATATCCTAATGGAGTGAGATGTGTCCCAAAAACCTGTTTGATGAAAACGAAATTACGATAAAGAGAATAGAAAATTTGATAAAACATTCGATGATGTAGAACATCTAAGTTTTGACTCAAAGTATCGAAAGCAAGCTTGTGATCATTATGCTGATGATATACAAGATCAGTGAAAAAAGCCTTTAGCATATATACCTATAACTCGTGAACAATCGTTACAGTTATTGGATCATTTTATCACTCATCATCTTGATAGATTTTGAGAACTTGAAGATGCGATGTATACCACAAGTGATTTTGTCCATCATTCTTTGTTGAGTATACCAATCAATTTTTGATTACTTACTCCTTGAGAAGTTATTCAAGCAATAGAGCAAGCAGATACAGCGATCAATAATAAGGAATGATTTATTCGTCAGGTGCTTGGTCGAAGAGAGTATATGTACCACTGGTTCAATTATTATAAAGATGATATCTATGATCAGAATTTTTTTGATCATAAACAAAAACTGCCTGAGCGATTTCGACGACCAGATATGTCTCCAGTACCAATCAAAAAAATGAAATGTGTATCCAGTGTCTTGGAAAAAGTGAATAGATTGGGATATAGTCATCATATAGAACGTCTCATGATTGTTGGCAATTTTTGTTTATTGGTATGATACAACCCACATCAGGTCAACCAGCGATTTCGAGAGCAATATGTAGATGCATTTGAGTGGGTAGTAACTCCAAATGTATTGGGTATGTCTCAGTATGCAGATGGTTGAAAACTCGCTACCAAGCCCTATGTAGCAAGTGCAAATTATGTAAACAAGATGAGTAACTACTGCAAAAGTTGTCAGTACAATCCAAAAGAGAAATACTGAGAAGATGCATGTCCATTAAATTATTTGTATCGAAATTTTGTGAAAAAAAACAAAGAAGTATTTGTAAAATGAAGACAATCATTTATTGTGAAACATCTAGAGAAAATAGACACCAAAGCGATCCAAAAACAATCTTATGATTTTATTTCATCGATCTCTTGAGATGAAGAAAAAAATGATATACACTAATCTCAAAGCAGTTTAATTTTGAATAATGTAAAAGTTCATTGCTACAAATACAGCTTGAGATGTGTACAATATCTATCTTAATATAACATATTCGGATTATTACCCCATCCGCTTGCGGTGGGGCAATCAAATATTTTTTTATCTCTTCGTGATAAGCATACTATCTAATGATATCCGAACGCGCCCCGCAGGTAGTGCTCTTGGAGTAAAAGCAACAGCTGGTCGACGAGGAACGAGGGGAAAAATCGGACGAATACATGTCCCCGTTTACACGGGACGGAGTGAGTTCGATTTAAACTTTTGCTTTTATATCACTTAATCTAATAAGTTCTACATTTATGCTTTCTCTCTATATTCATATCCCGTTTTGCAACCACAAGTGCATACTGTCTGTTTTTCACACTTCTGGGGTAAGAAAGGGATGTGAATTTCTGGGGAAACTCAAGGAGAGAAGCCTAATAAAGATCACCTAAGTACACCAACGTGTACAATAATACACATACCTTATCTTTCTGAAAAAGCATTGCAAGTCCTTTCGCAAATTTACTTATGAAGCCTTGCTATAGAGGTTTTCTTTGATATATAGATACTGCTTTAGACGATACATTAACCCCATGTGGACATTCGATCATTCCAAAATAGAGAAGCATCTTAAATCTTTAGATATCCCAGTTCAAGATTTCTATAATAGAATATGAATGAGTGATACACAAGTATATTCTCTGAAAAACGGACATGCTCAACTCACCAAAATAATCTCATTATTAGATATTTGTAATGAGTTTGATCTAGATCCAAGAGACTTCTTTGTAAAGTAATTTTAGTTGATAGAATTTTGATGACAGGTGAATGGTATTGTGTCCACATTGTAATGAAAAGCTAAGAAACAGTTTAAATATATAAATATCGAAAGTTGTAATATAAGTTGTTATTCGTATATATCAATCATGAAACTATTCAGATTCATTAAAACATTATTTCTTCTCATCTACATATATAGCAGTAGTGTCTTTTTGCATACTCAAGCTATGTGAATACAAGCTGATGGAACGATAGAATGAGATTGTGCTATGCACAATGAGATGATGTGAGAGATGGAAATGAAAACAATTCCAGCTGATTCGAATTGTTATGAAAAATGTCTATGAGCATACGATGACTTTTCATCTATTTCATTTGACGAGGTAAAAAACCATATAAAAATATTTGATAACTACTATTCACCTAAGTGATACAACTTAGTAAGTGAAGTTTCTAAAATAAGTGTATATAGCAAGTTAATTGATTGAGGTTGAATATGTTCACCACCATTCCTAGAGAGATATATTAAGATTGTTAAAAAGCTAGAGTAGAGAAGTCTAGATAATTTTATTATTGACGATTTTTTATTACTTTAGTTTTTTGTTATGAAAAAAATACTTCTAGCACTTTGAATGCTAACTAGCTTATTTGTTTTAGCTTGATGTTCATCTACTCCAGATGTAACTTGATGAGCTGTAAATGCGAACTATGAAGAAATAGCTTTATGACACGATGGATGGAGCACAATTCCAGAAACTACTACATTGCCTGCTTGAAAAAGCTATAAATTCATAATCACTCCAGAAGCAAACGGAGTTTGATGTATGTCTACTATCAAGCGAGAATGAACACAATGATGAGATATAGTAGCTGAATGAAGACCAGTAGAAATGGTTATTGATAATGCTCAACCTTGAACATATAATTTTGTATGTAGTGGAATGGGTATGAAGCAAGGTAGTATTGTGATACAGGGATAGTTTTATTATTTACTTCTAACTAATGCAAAAACTTATCTGAGGATACTTTGTCCTCCTTATATATTTTCTATGAATCTGATTTATTTCTGGTTCAATAGTTCATTTTACACTTAACCCTTGGAGATTCTGACTTATTTGATTAGTTGGTGGAGTTTTGTTTGCAATCGCAACCTATATACAAGATTTTCGATGAAACAAAGATAAAGATATAACACGAACTCATATACTTTCTCGTGTGCTTACTTGAGTATTTCTCTCAATTTGATTAGGTATGATTTCAGGTTCAATACAACATTTTGACGAAATTACTTATGAAGCATTGTGGTATATACCAATTTGAACATCTCTTTCATTAGTGTCACGATGGTTGCAAGAAAAAGAACTTCGTAAATGAATATCAGTTCTTACTTGGATGTGAGTAATTGTTTGATTAACTCTGTTAAGTATTGTTGTTTCTGGATATATTCAAGAAAAGATGTTTCCTAATTGACCAGTATGAAGTCATCATCCAGAATGAGAATGACTTGAGTCACATCCTCATTGAACTACTTTCACGCCTAGAGAATGAGCTTTAACTCGTAGTGATTTTACCAATGACGAGAAGCTCAATATACATATGTGTCTTATGTGATGATGAGAGTGATGTGATATAATCAAAGACACAAACAACAAAGAAACTTATGCTGACGCTATCCAAGAACAATGTGAAATAATGCCGTGAATGGAAGACTGTAATATATACTTCTGAACAGAATCTGAATGACCAGACCTATGAGAAGAGTTTGATACACAAGCATTACTAGAATATGAATCAAAAAAAGAGCAAGAAATCGTTGAGCTTGCTGATGGAGATAGCTATGCAATAAGTTTGGATAACATCGCTACCACACTTGATGGAAAAGAAGTAAGAATGATGTGATATAACGGCTCTATTCCTTGACCTTTGATTAAGATACAGCAATGAGCAAGAATAAACTTAACTGTGACCAATAATATTGCTGATATTGAAAGTACAGTACATCATCATTGACTTAGATGAAAGGACACAGAAGATTGAGTACCCCAAAGTATGTGAGGATTTGACGTGCCTATCAAAAAATGAGAATCAATTACGTATGCACTAGAGTTTCCAGACCCTTGAATATATTGGTATCATCCTCACGTGAGAGAGGATTTACAGCAAGAACTTGGAATGTATGGAAATTATCTCGTTACTCCAACAGATGATTCATATCGAAATGAAGTTGATGGTGAACAAGTATTGATACTAGATGATATTCAGATGGATGAAGATGGTATTGCACCATTTTATGAAGAGAGAATCAATCAAACAATTATGTGAAGATTTTGAAATACGTATCTTGTGAATGGTTCTGAAGACTACAAATTGAATCTAACTCAATGACAAACAACTAGACTCTATATCACTAACTCAGCTAATGTAAGAGCTTTTAATGTAAGTATTCCTTGAGTACAGATGAAGCTAGTTTGAGGAGATTTGTGAGCATATGAAAAAGAATCTTTTATTGATAACCTACTTATAGCTCCAGCAGAGAGGTATGTTGTAGAGGTGTCACCAAGCAAGTCTTGAGAGTTTAGTTTAGAATATAAGAATCCAGTCTTTACGAAATCTTTAGCTAGAGTACTAGTAGAAGAGAATAGCAATGAGAGCGATTCTTCGAAGACTTTTGATTCTCTTAGAAATGTTAATCAAGTGACATCAGACATAGATTCGTATAGAGAATACTTTGATAAACCTGTGGATAGAACTCTCAGACTTGATATGACGCTCAATGGTAAGACGAAAGATGACTTATCTCTTAAAATGCAACATACAAACGATTGAACAACTGCGACATTATGATGACTTGAGTATAAGCTATGAATAATGGAATGGATAGATGAGATGTTTGAGATGAATGTTGTATCTACTGACGAAACAACCAAACGACAACTCATAGATGAAGAAACAGGAAAGATAAGTATGATGATAGATGATTGGAAGTTTACTCAATGAGATGTAGTTAAAGTTCGTATTGTTAATGACTGAGAATGATTACATCCTATGCAACATCCAATACACTTCCATTGACAGAGATTTCTTGTCTTAGAAAAAGATTGAGTAAAGAATGAAAATCTCGTATGGAAAGATACTGTTCTTACATTACCTTGAGAGACAACTGATATACTTATTGATATGTCCAATCCTTGAAAGCGAATGGCTCATTGTCATATAGCAGAGCACAACGAATCATGAATGATGCTCAATTTTGAGGTTTCATCTAAAACTTCTTAAAGAAGAGTAGTGTTCTGCGTCGCTTTTACTTAGAAAAAGTATAGCAGAACATAATGAGAGTGGCATGATGTTGAACTTTGAGGTGCAAAAGGAGTAGGTATACACACAAAAACACGCAGACTTACTTTTTTAGCTTAAAAGTTTGCACAAAAATAACCAATAAATGTACAGACTTGCAATTCAGTCTAACAAGCATATAGAATAAGAGATTCGTACAGATATGGATGGAAAGAACCACAGAGGAAAACTGTGGATTTTTTCATTATCCAAAACACCATGCGTTTATGATGTAAGATCTTCTTGGGAATTGTAGTTTTTTTGCTCTTGTTAGCATTACAACTCCTGATCGACCGACTCGCTCTGTAAGAGTATATCAACCGATGATATGCTTAATTTTTGCTATTGTGTGTAATGCACAAAGCACTTCTTTCTTAGAAACATAAAACCATTTAGCACCTAAACCATGCAACTATGAAATTCACAAATCTGTACATAGACATCATAGCTCTAATAAAGACCAAGCATGATATAAGTCTATGTTTTGAATCAAGACAAACAAAGAAAGACTCCTGAGATACATTCACCAACCAAACACATATTTTCATCAATGATGATAGTATGAAACAAGTCCTTCTCCTAGAGTGCTATAACGATGACGATCCTAATGAGCGAAAGAGGATAACAAAAGATATGAGGATGCTAGAAAGAAAGTTAGGAAGTTCTAAGAAATCTGAGATTGAAAGATTCAAACCATACTTGAACGTCTACAAAACTCTCATAGATCGATCAAAACAACATAAGAGTAAGGTATTCAAGATGGTACTCCTGCAACTGAATAAATACCAAACAGCATGGAGTCTGGAAGACCTAAATGAGTCTCAACAAGAAGCACGCTTAATGTATGTAGATGAAGACCAAAAAGAAAGCTTCTATCACCTCTGAAAAACTGTAGAGAAGATCATCAACGGAAAGAAAACAGAAATAGAAGAAGATAACAAAATGGACATAATCAACTAAATACAAAAACACATACATCATCTTTACCATTAAAAATTACCCATGATAGATACACAAATAGCTCCAAAGCTAAAAATCATACAGGCAACAATAACTGACCTGATACCTTATGCATTCAACAATAAAGACCATACCAAAACAGTCCGATCAATCATGGAGAGTATAGAGCAAAACTGATTCTACAATCCCATACAGATCAACGAAGATAACATCATTATCAACGGTCATGGAAGACGACTAGCATTGAAGAAACTCTGATATCAAACTATCCCAGCGATAGTAATCAGTTGAATGCCTGAAGAACAACAAAAGCTATGCAGGGTCATCGATAACCTAACTGCAAGCTACAGCAAATACGATATGGAAAACCTTACCAAAGAAATAGAGGACAGTCCTGATGAGTTTCTCAGAAAGCTTACCAAAGAAGTCTTCAAATGATTTATGTTTATCGATGAAGCCACCAAGGAACTGATTGAAGATGTAGTACCAAACATCAAAAAACTCTGAATCATCAAACAGGGAGATGTCGTCAAGATATGAAACCATACGATCATGTGCTGAGATAGCACCAAGCAAGATGACACAAGAAAACTCATGAACTGAATCAAAGCAGACTGTGTGCGAACAGATCCACCTTACAATATCAATTACAAAGGTCATGCAGAAGCAACAAAAGAGGGGATCATGAATGACAAAATGGACTCAGGAGCATTCAAGCAATTTCTCACAGATGCATTTGCAAATATGATCACCCATACTAAAGCAGAAGCATGAACCTATATCTACCATAACCATAAAGAACAAAGCACCTTCCAAGAAGCATTAGAATGAAGCTGATACGAAATTAAATCTCAAATCATCCGAAATAAACCCTCTCTATGACTCGGTTGAGGACATTATAGACCAAAGCATGAAATCTTTTTCTACTGTGCTAAGAAATGAGAGCAACCTGAGTTCTATGGTGATAGATCGCAAAGTAGTGTCCGAGATATCATGAAAAGCAAAAACGATGCTCAAATGCTGGCAATACTCAGGAAAGCAAAAGAAGCAGAAAAAGAAGGAAAGACAACGATCCGAAGTGTCAGAAGAGATAATGTACAAGAATATATCCACCCAACACAGAAGCCAGTACAGCTGTGCCAGATAGCACTAGCGAATAGCTCCAAAGCAGATGACATCGTACTTGATCTATTCTTGTGATCAGGTGTCACCGTTATCACCTGTGAGAAGCTCAATAGAGTTTGCTATGGTATGGAACTAGATCCACACTTCATAGAAACCATCATCGAAAGATTTGTGCTCTACACAGATCAGAAAGACATAAATATCAACGGAGAGATTAAACCACGAGAAGAGCGAAAGCAATTAGCTAACAAAAATAAGAAAGCAAAACAAGTAAGCACAAATAAAAAGACTGAAACACAAAAGAAGTAAGACATCACTCTTTTATCATCTATTATTCCCATGCAAACCATCACTTACAACCACCTGATTAACAAAAACTTTAGCTCATGATTAGCAAAATTAGCGAACATGAGCAAACTCCCTGCTTCAGAGAAAAGACACCTAGCAGTAGCTATCCTACCAACGATTGAAAAGGAAATGACTGTGTACATCAAACTAGAAAAAGAAATCTTCGATCATCATGAAGACTGAAAAGATGAGCAATGAAAAACTAAATACAAAAAAACAGAGGAGTTAAACAAGAAACTAGACGATCTTCGTGGCACAGTTATAGAATGATTTCCAAGAGCAGTAAAGCTATGACCTGAGATCGAAAAAGATCTAAATGCTACTGATTTGTTTGCTCTAGCACCACTTATCCAACGAATCACACAAGAAGTCGCTACAGAAGAAAATAGTTAGCTTATCTACTAGCTTTACAGGTGTTCTTACCCATAGTGCTAGCTACAAAAAGACTTTATTCTTTATGCACACACTATGAAAACGCAATCAGAAAAAGAAATGAGTAGCTTCAAAGCTCAAATTAGAAATCTGAGAAATAGAATGGAAACAATTCATAAACTTGTCTCCTTGGTCGATTATCAAGTAGAGCTATACGAAAAAGATGCTGATGCTCTCAAAATAGATCAAGTTATACCAGCAGATGAGATAAAGCTTATTGAAGTTCGCTTGCATCATATCACCATGGTGCTTACCTCTGCATTAGATGAGAATCCTTGAACACTAAAGAAAGAGTAATGTACATGTTACTAAAATAAATCAATAAGCGATATGAGAAAAACTCATCGCTTTGCTTTTGTTTCATATATCAAACTCATGATCGACATAACCACGCCATTGTGAAGAATCACCATCATTTGATCGCCATGGATTAAAGATCAGCTTCCAACAAGAGAGTATGTTACGAACCAAGTAAGTGAATCATATAAGTTCAAGATAGCTAGTGAGAAACTTCTCCAACGATTGAGATCACATGATAATCCTAATGATCCAGAAGCGATTATTCCACTTAGATCATTAGATGCTCAGAAGTTTCGAGATCGGTTACATGTACAACTAGATATCTACAAAACAGAAACAGATGATCGTGTGACAGCAAGATCTATCAAGAGTGAAAGAGAAATACTTGTGATGAGAGAATATAATGCATTACAGGGTAAGCGATGATCGGTAGCTAAGATTGCAAGAAAGCTAGATCTGAGCTATGATAAGGTAAGAGAGGTTGTGAGAAAGTATCATAAGAAGAAATAGTCCATCAACTCCTCATGCACATCTTATCTTGTAACCTGTTCTATGCCAAAAAAGAAGCCTAAAAGCACTCAGCAAAGAAAGCAAGAGAAGAAAGAAAAAATCAAGAAAGCACAGGAACAAGCAGGAATTATTATAGAGCCATGAGTTCCTTTGCCTGACAATTATAATGCTGTAGTGTATTTAGATCCCCTTTCTCCTGTCCCCATCTCGAAGCTAGATAAAATAGAGCTTCGAGCATTTTGATTGGATGAAGACACTAAAGATAAACGAAAGAACAGAAGAGGGAAATACAACAAAAATAGGCTCAACTTTATAGAGCAAGATCCAGAGGTTGCACAAATACGCCTTTCCCACGCTAAGACATGTTTGCTATTTGATCTGCCCCTCAAAGATTCCCTTGCTGTAGCTGGTATAAGCGAAAAACAGTACTACAATTTGAAGCAAGAAAAAAACGTAGGACAGGTTTTCGACAAATGGAACAACCATGCAATTAACATGGCAAGAGTGAAAGTGAACATGGCGATCAGATGATGAAATATAAACCTTGCATATAGAATGCTCCTGCAAAGAGATCCAAGATATGATAAGAACACTAATGATGCAGAACCGTACACAAATCAGCTCATCAATCTTTTTCTGAACGTCTCTCAAGATACCAAGGATTTAATTCTTAGCAAATACACATCATGAACACTACCAGCTCCCTGACAGATCAGCAAAAATGAGAAATTAACCTGATGATCGAATCAGCAAGAAGCTCGCTGATTTCTTTCTCCAGATTTATAAAAGAGGACTACCAAGTAGAGCAGTTCCATGAGCTGATCGCTAGTAAACTGGAAGCAGTAGCAAGAGGGGATATCCAATATCTCGCTATCTCTATGCCCCCAAGAAGCTGAAAGAGCAAACTTGCCTGCATTAACTTCCCAGCACGAGTGCTTGGTCGTAACCCATACATCAAGTTTGTGATCACTTGATACGGTCAGGAACTCGTCAATGAGTTCTCAAGAGAAACAAGACAGATCGTACAAAGTGAAAAATATAAAGCACTCTTTGGGCTTCAAATAGATACCAAGCAACTCACGGATGAAGAGATTATGGAGCGAGCTCAAAAGGAACTCATAAAGCTTTGAGTAAATCCACATGAAGTCCAACTAGATACAGAAAAAATAACTCATCGGAGAACATTCAGAAAATCAGATATCAAAGAAAATCCTGACAGATCAGGATACTACCATGCTGTGTGAGTCTGATGATGACTGACCTGATATTGATTCGATATCGGTATTATTGATGATCCAGTAAAGAATAGAGAAGAAGCAGAAAGTACTGTTTATAGAGAGAAGATACGAAATCGATATAGCTCTGTCTTCAATACAAGACAGATGAACCAAAAATCAGCAACTATCCTGATCATGACGAGATGGCATAGCGATGACTTGAGATGAAGACTACAAAGAATCAATGAGGAAATGAGAAAAAAATGATTAGATATTGAATACCCAGATCGACACACAATAGATATCCCAGCACTCACTCCAAACCCAAGAGAAGAGCAGGATGGAACAGAGAAAAGTAAACGATGAAGCTTTCGACCTAGCAGATTTGATGTAGACTATCTCCTGAGGAAGAAGTACGAGATAGGTGTGAGAGATTTTGAAGCTTTGTATCAGCAAGACCCAATCGCTTCTATGGGAGCGATCTTCAAACCCCAAGATTTCAAGTATGCAAAACTGAGTGATTTCGAGGACTTCTGATGAAAAGAACCAAAATATAGAAAGGATCACATGGAGATGCGAGCATTTATCGATCCAGCTTTTTCTACAGACAAGAGTAGTGATGATGCATCCATAGCCATCATGTGAAGACACAAAATCACAAACGATAGGTTCTTGTTTGATCTATACAGCGATGTATCTGCTCCATCAGTCACAATAGACTACCTGTTCATGATGCTGAGTAAGCGACAAAATAGATGATTCAACTTCGAATGAGTGAGTTGTGAGTATGTGACGATCAACAACGATCAAGTAAGATTCTACGAGGAGATCAAGCATCAGATGAGTCTTCGTAATGAGTTCTACCCATTGTATAAACGGAAGCCAAAAGGGAAGAAAGATGATAGAATTAAGTTCTCCCTCGAGCCGATCATAGCAAACCACAAGTTGTTCTTCTTGGAAGATCAAATACCACACGATCAGATGGCAAAGCTCCTGAAACAATTGCAAGAATTCCCTGAAACGGATAAGAAAGATGTGATCGATGTCCTGAGCCAATGACAGATTGTCTGGAGAGATAGAGGAGTGAAAAGAAGTGATGTAGAACCATCAAAAAACAGAACATTCTTCAATCCCCTGACTGGAGAACGTGTCAGTGTGAAGTGATCCTGAAAGCGTACCAAATTCTAGAGTATTTTGACCAAATGATTAGAATGCAATCAGTCTATCATTTCTAGATGTGTCAGCACCTTCCATCACGCTCAGGTAGCTGGCACATCTAGAGGTGCTGGATATCAATCCAAGCAATTCTAAGCAACAAACGATACAACTACCAAAAACACCAAGAGCAATACTCATCATAGAATGAAATTGCATCCAAATCTTTTCCGCTCTTGCTGAACTAACCAATCATAGTCATGTCTTACGAGATGTGGCTTATTTTTGTTTTTCTTGAAAGAGTTATTCATGTATGCAAAAAGTGAGGAACTAAAATAAATAAAGCAATAGCAAAATAGCAACTGATAACCAAAAAGTATAGGTGATCAATCGTGCTGTCTTGTATCTAGCTTCATGAGCAAGTCAAATAGAAAAATGAAGTGCTAATGGTCTAATGAGAAGAAGTCTATAGAGTAAGCTATTTATAGATTGTATGAAGTGTCAAAACCCTCATTCAACTTCTTCTTATGTATTGTTTTTTTCATAAGTCACTTATATGTATGCATAAAATGCTGTTATTTTTGACTATTTGATAAGATATTGATAATATCAATCATATAATTACATATAGAAAATACCATGAAAAAATTATTAGCTTTGTTCACAACATTATTCTATCTAATCACCAGCAGTACGCTTGTGCATAGTTTTTGTGCTAAAGCACATTTAGAAGATACTCTGACAGAACATTCATGCTGTGATGAAGAATCAAAAGATTGTTTTGATAACTGTATGTCGTCTTTTAGTGATACAGTAACACCAACTTATGAGTTTACCAAAAAATCTACTAATGATGTTGATTTCTGATTGCAGGTAAGAGTTTTTAAGAATACAACATTACTAAATACACAAAATTATTTTCTAACAGAATTTGTATACGATCCAACTTGGCAGTGGAATTATGTTTGAGTAACAAAAAAGGTAGAATAGTTTAAAGATTCGCTTATATCATGTTTAATTAAAAATATGATTAATGAATTTTTGTTTTACTCTTTTTTTTGATAATTATGAATAATCAAACCATATCAACAATTGCATTAGTCTTGTCTATACTTGCACTAGTTCTAGGA
>ENA-ORXM01003351-ORXM01003351.1-marine-metagenome-genome-assembly--contig:-NODE-3351-length-16131-cov-14.668930_pt1 | contig 16131 bp, 17 predicted proteins | sample MGYA00237867_ERZ511480 | MGnify/ENA primary metagenome ERZ511480 (study PRJEB26309, sample SAMN06266103) | marine metagenome | isolation source: Algal blade | place: United Kingdom:Sidmouth, United...
AAATGAAATTGAATCTTTAAGACGCGATTTAAACGTTTTTGGGATTATGCAATTTGTGCGTTCAGGAAGAATTGCAATTACTAAAGAACAAATGAAAGTATCAGAAATGCTAAAAGCATTTAATGAGCAGGATTAAATCTGTTCAATAATCAATAATTACAATCAAATATAAAATGGGAAATTATTTTAACACACTATCATTAAGAGATAAATTAGATCAATTATCGAAGTGTAGATTTATGGATGCTTCAGAATTTACTGATGGAGTAAGTGCTTTAAAAGGAAAGAAAATAGTTATCGTAGGATGCGGTGCTCAAGGATTAAATCAAGGTTTAAACATGAGAGATTCTGGTTTAGATATCTCTTATACATTACGTGATGCTGCGATTAAAGAAAAGCGTCAATCTTTTATAAATGCATCTGAAAACGGATTTAATGTTGGGACTTACCAAGAGTTAATTCCAACAGCAGATTTAGTGTTAAATTTAACTCCAGATAAGCAGCATACAAGTGTTGTAAAAGCAGTTATGCCTTTAATGAAAAAAGGAGCAACTTTATCTTATTCTCATGGTTTTAATATTGTTGAAGAAGGGACGCAAGTACGTGAAGATTTAACCGTAATTATGGTCGCGCCAAAGTGCCCAGGAACTGAGGTTCGTGAGGAATATAAACGAGGGTTTGGTGTGCCAACCTTAATTGCTGTACACGAAGAAAATGATCCAGAAGGAAAAGGTTGGGCGCAAGCAAAAGCTTATGCCGTAGCCACTGGCGGCGATAAAGCGGGTGTTTTAGCATCATCATTTATTGCTGAGGTTAAGTCTGATTTAATGGGAGAACAAACCATTCTTTGTGGTTTGTTACAAACAGGTTCTATCCTTTGTTTTGATAAAATGGTTGAAGAGGGTATTGATGCAGGTTATGCCTCAAAATTAATTCAATACGGCTGGGAAACGGTTACAGAGGGTCTTAAATATGGTGGTGTGACTAACATGATGGACAGACTATCTAATACGGCTAAAATTAAAGCTTTTGAATTATCAGAAGAGTTAAAAGATATTATGCGTCCGTTATTCCAAAAACACATGGATGATATTATTGAAGGTCGTTTTTCTGCTGGTATGATGGCAGATTGGGCTAACGATGATAAAGATTTATTGGGATGGAGAGCTGCAACCGCTGAAACGGCTTTTGAAAAAACACCAGCTGGTAATGTTGAAATCTCTGAGCAAGAATATTATGATAACGGTGTGTTGATGATTGCTATGGTAAGAGCAGGTGTGGAATTGGCTTTTGAAGCAATGACGGATTCCGGAATTATTGATGCTTCTGCATACTACGAATCGTTACACGAAACGCCACTTATCGCAAACACGATTGCAAGAAAGAAACTATATGAAATGAATAGTGTTATTTCAGACACAGCTGAATATGGGTGTTACTTATTCGATCATGCTTGTAAGCCTTTATTAACTGATTTTATGAAGCACATAAAAACCGACGTTATCGGTAAGCCATATGCTAAGGATAACGGAAAAGGTGTTGATAACGCGAAGCTTATTGAAGTCAATGCCGCTTTAAGAAATCATCCTGTTGAAAAGGTAGGAACATTTTTAAGAGGTTCTATGAAAGCCATGAAGCCAATAGTATAACAAGGCATACAACTAAACTAAACTATATTTGCTAAAACCTGTCTGGATGTTTTCATCTTGACAGGTTTTTTTATTTTAAATACTTTGGGCGTTATCACAAGGGTCGGGCTTTCCGTTCCAAGTCTTCGCACCTCCTACGTCGGGCTGTGGGCTATACATTTCAATCTCTAACGCGGGCAAGTCCGTAAGTCATTCTAAAAACCTATCAGATGTTATCACCTTGCCAAGTCTCTTATTTCCATTCACTTAACTCAAAAGCATTCAACCAAATACCTTTATACTCCTGGCCATTAAAATTAATAATTACCGGGTTTTTTCCATCTGAAGTCAATATAAATTCTCCGGTTCCAGGTAACTCCCATTGCATTTGTTCTCCCGCTGTAACTTTTACCGTTATATCTTGACTCATAGCATTGGAAGATACTGTTAAAGATTTCTCATAAGGTAATTTATGAATGGTTAATGCTTTTAATTTTTCTTTATTGGGATCCATATGATCTGAATTACTTCTAGGGGCATGATGCCATGTTTTTAATTTATAAGTGCCTTTTGGTAGGTTTTTAAAAGTTAAATTAAGACCATTTTGATCTATTGCAATAACGCCATCTGCAAAGGCAAACCCGTATTTGCCTATAACGTTCATTTCACCCAACCATCTGCAAATACCTTCAGAAGAGCCTGCCTCTAAAGTTGCAGAAGCATCAGTAAATTTTTCAAAATTATAGCTATTATTACCAGTATCTGTGCCATTCCAGAAGTTCCAGCCAAACTGGGTTAGCTGGTCAGGTCCGCCAATATCAACACGCTCTTTAGTAAAATCATAAATTACGTTTGCATGCTTAAGAATATAGTTTGAGTTATTGGGTATCAAGGTTATTGATGCTTGAGCGGATTTTAAGCCTTCCGATTTTGCATATACCGTAATGGTTTCGGGTGTCATTCCTGCCCTAATGAGTGCAGGTGCAACACCATACTCTGTAAACATAGGGTTGGCGTTTATGTTCGCACCATCTCCAACAACATAACCATCGCCTTTTAGCGAAAAAGTAATTAAGTTTTTAGTGTCAGAAACTAGGGTTCCGTTCTTATCAACAACAGTAGCATAAGCCATTAAAATATCGTTACCATCTGCAATAAAAACTCTTCCTGATGTATCCAATTCTAATTGAAGCGCAAAAGGTTCTCCCGGTGTTTGTTTTTTCGTTTGTATGCTATTTCCATCTTTAAAATTTCCTTTCGCTATTAATGTACCAGACTTGTATTCAATATTTTTAAAATGAAAAGGAGGATGGTCTAAACCATCGTAAACAGTGTCTTTGCTTGGTTTATTTCTTGCTATGCGTTCGCCGTTCAAAATTAATTCAACCTCATTTGCATTACTAAAAACAGTTACGGCATCTGTTTTTGAAACCCAATCTTCTTGAATAGAAATAAAAGGGGCTTTCAATAATTCAGATTTATACCACTCAAATTCTGGTCGCGAATGCCTAAAAATAGTCATCATACCACTTCGGGTTCTGTCAATAGTGCTTTTAGCCTTATCATGAGCGGGATGGAATGTGTAATAGGCATGTGCTGTCCAAGAAATTAAACCAGTCATCATGGGGTCTTTTTTATAGGGTGCAACAGCTGCTGCACCCCGGCCGCCTTCCATAGCAAAAATAGGTTCTGATCTATCCCATAAAAAGGGCCCGTATAACATATTTGCATTTATATCGGTTAGTCCAGATGTTTGCCAGCCTGTCCACCGTGCTCCTTGAGAAGCTGTTAATCGAATGGGGTCTTCTTGCTTTATAGTATTATGAACTCTTGGAACATACCCGCGATGATTTACACCTGCACCCCACATGACTATGGAGGCATGGTTTCTATGGTTACGCACCATCGTTCTTGCAGTCTTTTCTAAATTATCCCACCATGCATCTTCTTGAGACATAGAAATCCATGTTGGTGCTTCTTCATAAACTAAAATCCCTAACTCATCACAGGCATTAATTAAAGCATCGTCTTGCGGATAATGTGCAGTTCGCATAATGTTAAATCCAAACTCTTTAAATTGTAACATATCTTTATAATGCAATGCATTTGGAACCGCATCACCTATATATGGATATTGTTGATGGCGATTAAAGCCAATGAGTTCTATAGGTTTATTATTAAGTATAAAGCCTTTTTCGGGGTCTAATTCAAATTTACGAAGACCTATTTTGTTTTCTACAAAGTCAATCGCTTTACCGTCAATCATAATAATACTATTGACTCGATATAAATAAGGATTATCTATATCCCAAAACCGGACATTATCTTCTAAACTTCCTATTTGATTGAATTGGTACTCTATTTCAGGGGCAACCTCTTTGTTGTCAATAATTTTTAAAACCACAATCCCTTCTTTATCAATAATTCGAGTTGCTATTTCTATATTTTGAGATTGGGAAGTTTCGTTTTTTACTGATGTTTTAATATTGATCGTTGCGTTTTTATTAACAGGATCAATGGTTGGTGTTGTAATGTTTACTCCGGAATTTATGGTTTCCCAATTAAATGTAACGTGAACTGGATGCGTTTCTACCAGATATACATCACGATATAAACCACTAAACTTAACATAATCAAAAGGGCCTGGGTCTGGTGGTACAATTTTATTTCTTCTGTTGTCGCAACGTACGGTTACTTGATTGTTTTCTCCGCGTTTAATATGGTTTGTAATATCAAAATGAAATGGTGTATAACCCCCAACACTATGCTGCCCGACATGTTTTCCGTTTATCCATAAGTCTGTAACTTGATGCGCACCTTCAAATTCTAAAAACACTTTTTTGTTAAAATTACTAACTTCAATAGCTTTTCGATACCATCCAACGGTTCTATGAAATTTCAACTGTGTTTTTTCATCGTTTAAACCATCAAGCGTCAATGAGGTTAACTTCAATGTATGTGGAATAGTTACGCTTTCCCAGTTTGAATCATCCACGCTCGGTTTGTAATTTTCAGCATCAGGGTTACCTAATTGAAATTTCCAACCTTGATTTACTGTTTTTTTTGTTCTATCTGTATCAGGAAACCCATAGGGTAATTTCTGAGAAAAAGAAAAATTATAAAGTATGAGACATATAAACAAAACTATAGGATGATTTCTGAACATATCTGTATGCATTAAAGTTGATGCCTAAAGCTAAATATTAATTTTATATAGTGTGTAATTATTTTTGAAAATAATTTTACCAGTCTTTAGTAACTCCTAAGCATCTAATAATATTTTATTCTGTAAATTGCAAGTGACTTTTATTATGGTATTATAAAAAGAATTAAAAATGAATCAGGAAAAAAAAATTTATTTTCCTAGTATAGAAAATGTAAAAGCTGCTGCGGAAACTATAAAAAAAGTATCAGTAGTAACGCCTTTAACTCAAAGTTTGAGGTATTCAAAACAATTTGATGCAAATATTCTTTTAAAACGTGAAGACTTACAACAAGTACGTTCCTATAAAATAAGGGGTGCTTATAATAAAATAAGCTCTTTAACACCTGCGCAATCTGAATGTGGTGTAGTATGCGCCAGTGCTGGAAACCATGCTCAAGGAGTTGCGTTATCTTGTAAATTACTGAAAATTAAAGGGACTATTTACATGCCAGCGCCCACCCCAAATCAAAAAGTGGAGCAGGTTAAAATGTTTGGCGAAAATTTTATAGAAATAAAGCTAGTAGGAGACACGTTTGACGATTCTTATCACGCAGCTATATTGGAATGTGAGTCTTTGAGTAAAACATTTATCCACCCATTTAATGATGAAAAAGTTATTGAGGGGCAAGCTACTATTGCGTTAGAAATTTTAGAGCAATCTGATGTTCCTATTGATTATGTTTTTATTGCCGTTGGCGGTGGTGGTTTAGCTGCGGGTCTATCAACTGTTTTTAAAATACTATCCCCAAACACAAAAGTTATAGGCGTGGAGCCTGAAGGTGCGCCATCTATGTCAACTTCAATGGGAAATAATAAAAACACCACATTAAATCACATTGAAAAATTTATTGATGGAGCAGCTGTAAAACGTGTAGGGGATTTAAATTTTGAAATTTGTAAAGAGAATTTAAGCGCTATGATAACGGTTCCTGAAGGTAAAGTTTGTCAAACTATTTTAGACTTATACAATAGAGACGCTATTGTAGTTGAACCTGCTGGTGCATTATGTATCTCGGTTTTAGATTTTTATGCTAAAGACATAAAAGGGAAAAATGTGGTTTGTGTTATAAGTGGAAGTAATAATGATATTACAAGAACTTCTGAAATTAAAGAACGCGCTTTATTGTATGCCAATTTAAAACACTATTTTATTGTTAAATTTCCACAACGTGCAGGAGCGCTCAAAGAGTTTGTTGTAGATATTTTAGGGGAAAACGATGATATAACTTATTTTCAATATGCTAAAAAAACCAATCGTGAAAATGGGTCTGCGGTTGTAGGCGTACAATTAAAATCGGCTTCAGATTTAAAACCTTTAATTTCCAATATGAAACAAAATAATTTTTATGGTGATTACTTGAATGATAAGCCAGATTTATTTCAGTTTTTGGTATAGCCGGCGCGTTTATTTTTCCCGCAGTATTATATTCTGGAACAAAGTAAATTTGGGTTTTTCAGCAAGAACAATTCGGTTCAGTAATTCCTATTGTTTCTTTTCAGATATTGAAGAACTTTTGGATGATATGGCAACATCAAATTACGGACAGCAAGTAAATTTGTTTGGTAAAAAGGGACATACACTTTCACCGTTAATTGATACTCGGTCAATTTAGTTTGTCGTGTTAACTTAAATAGTTCATGTCAACGCGAACCAGATGTGTATCCGTTTACAGGCGGAAAAGACTTAGCCTTTGGTGTGTTAAGTGTTTATGAAGCATCACGTTCATTTTCTATAAGAACATTTGTAGCTCCAAAGGATACTGATTGTAATAATATCATTCTTGAAGAATTGTTAGAAAAGAAAACTTCAAATTTTATTAGTACAAATTATATTTTATAAGTAATAAATATTAATTTTATAGGATAAATCATTAAAGATGAAAACATTAAGAATTATAGTAATGACCATTTTTTCAATAGCTATTAGTGGTTGTGGAGGGAAGGAAGAGAAGAAGAAAGAAAGATTTAGTTACGAAAGGACATCTGAGGTTTCTAAAAAAGCTGAAAGCAATCCAAATGACGTAGTTATTACATCCAACGATGCTATGCAATTCAATAAAAAAGTAATTAAAGTTAAAGCAGGCGAAAAAGTAAAAATCACTTTAAAGCATATTGGCAAAATGGATAAAAATGTTATGGGACATAATTTTGTGCTGCTTAAGCAAGGTGTTGTATTAACTAAATTCGGAAATAGTGCTGCTACTGCTCGTGATAATGATTTTATTCCAAAAGGTACACAAGATGTTATTGCACATACCAAATTGATTGGTGGAGGAGAAACCACAGTTGTTGAGTTTGATGCTCCTGAAGTTGGAACTTATCAGTTTTTATGCAGTTTCCCAGGGCATTATGCCATAATGAAAGGGACTTTTATAGTTGAATAGACGTATGCTTTATAACTTAATTTCTTTACGCTATATTCAACAACAAGCGCGTGTATTTATAATCCAATTATTTAAATATAATTTGCTGTTTTAAGGTGCTTTAATACTTTCTTTATTATCAAGGTTTTTGTTGGAACGGATAAAGCAATTTACTAAAATTATTACAAGAGATTTTAAGGTGTTTTTAAGGGTTATAATTAGAATGTCACCAATTTATAATAACCAGACTCTTCTCTTAACTACATCTTTAATCGGCATGCAGCCTATATGGTTCCTAGATATTGGATCGTAATTCAATACCTTTTCTCCAACTTTTTCAGAAGTAAAATATCCTAACAATGTGTAATTTTTAACAGCTAATAAAAATTTATATAAAACATAGTTTTCCATTTGAGAATCTTTAACATTTTCAATAGAAAGTCTTTGTTCTGAAAATAAAGTTTCTTTAGCTCTCTAAGAAATTTTGAAAACCTTCTACATCGGCGTAAACGCCAGATTTTGAAGTATGACCCATAATATTATGTCCCAACTCACCACCGTAATTGCCTAATCCGTTTGGAAATCGTTCAGATTTGGATTGCATTAAAATACTTGCAGTGCCTATAATTAATGCACAAATAAAAATGATAGATGCTTTAATTTTTTTTCCTTAGTTTCAGCATTAATAACTCGCACTCCAGAGGCGATGCCTTTTTTTTCATCATAAACAATTTCGTAAGCAATAGAATTAGGGCTTATGTGTATATTCACTGTGCGTACTGCGGAGGCAGCGTTGAAGAGTTGCTACTAAAATAATTGCCAAATGGGCAGCATCTTACACATCTATTTCTAAATTGGCAATTGGATCGTCCTTCATCAGAAACATGCCCTGTTTTATGCGCAGCTGTACCAATAGTTAATAAACGATTATTAAAGATTTCTTTTATTTTTTTAAAATTCTATTTCAATACAATTTAACTCCATGGGTTCAGATAATTTTCCGTCTGGTAAATGGGGTAGGACCAAATTCTCTCTAGATAAACCAATAAATTGTTCCACTTTATCATACCAAGGTGCTATGTCTTTGTAATGTATGGGCCAATCAATATCATGTCCATCTTTTTTATTAGCTTCAAAGCCCACATCGCTTAAACGATAGGACTGTCTTGTCCACACGAGCGATCTTCCACCTACATGATAGTCTCTAATCCAATCAAAAGGTTCTACTTCGTTATAAGGGTGTTTTAAATCATTAACGAACCAGTGTTTGCTGTTAGGGCTTAAAATGAATGATTTATTTTGTTTTTTGAGTTTTAACATTTTTTGGTTTTTTTTCTTCTCTATGTTTTAAATCCCAAGGATCTACATGCATGGTCGGATAATCTTCAATATGCTTTACCATGCGTACTCTTTAAAGAACTAAGGTTTTTTAAACCATTTTCACAAAGTTCTTTAGCTGCCAAACCACCACTAATTCCTGTGTCAAAAACAATAGTATCATAAGTTGCGGGGTATTTTGTAATAGTTTCTTTACCCATGTTTAAAATTTTAAAATAGTATAATAAAATTCCCTAAAAACAGAGAAATTTATAATTTACCTTTTAAGTATTCGAAAATTAACTAATTTGCATGGTATTTATATTATAGATTGCTTCTCTTGATAAAAAACTTAATTATAACTTACCATGAAAAGAAGACAATTCGTAAAAAGAGCAGTTCAAGTAGGTGGCACATTATCATTATTGAGTTTTGCAGCTTGTAAAAACGAAAAAAGACATAAAAATTCTGAATTGCAGGCTGACTTAGTAACTCATCCAGAGTTGTTTTTTAAAATATCCTTAGCACAGTGGTCGCTTCACCGAACTCTGTTTGATAAAAAAATGGATCATTTGGATTTTGCCTCCAAATCTAGGGGTTTTGGTTTTGAAGGTTTGGAATATGTGAATAGTTTTTTTAAAGATAAGGCTAAAGCTATGCCCTACATCAAGGAAATGAAATTGAGGGCAGATGCTGAAGGACAAGAAAATGTTCTTATAATGATAGATGGTGAAGGCGCGCTTGCAAACTCAAATACCAATGAACGATTAAAAGCTATTGAAAATCATTACAAATGGATTGAAGCAGCTCATTTTTTAGGCTGTCATGCTATTCGTGTAAATCTTGCAGGAAGTTTGGGTAAAGCTGAAGCTGTAAAAGTTAGTATTGATTCCTTGGAAAAATTATCAGATTTTGCGATAAATTCTAATATAAATATTTTAGTTGAAAATCATGGCGGTTTTTCTTCTAATAGCGAATGGATGACTAGTGTTTTTTCACAAGTAAAAAACGAAAATTGTGGAACGCTACCGGATTTTGGGAATTTCTGTATTACAAAACATAAAGACGGACATTGTCTTGAAAAATATGATAGATACAAAGGGATGCGGGAATTATTACCCTATGCAAAAGCTTTAAGTGCTAAATCTTATGATTTTAACGAAGCTGGGGATGATACATTGATTGATTATTATAAAATCATGAAAATGGTAAAAGATTCCGGTTATAAAGGTTTTATAGGCGTAGAATATGAAGGTGATATTAAACCTGAAGAGGAAGGCATCAAATTAACTAGAAATTTACTAATTAAAGTTGGCAGACAACTCTCGTTATAAGCTCGTTCAAGCTTTTCAAAAATTTAATACTTTCATAATAAAATTAACCAAACTAAAACGATAACGTGGAGAATATTAATACGAATAGACTCTTTTTAGCAAGCTACCTTGCTTTAATAACTACGGCCATGACCTTTGCAATTAGAGCAAGGTTGGAAACCGTTTTTGGGCCAGAAGGCGTTGGCTTAACCTTAGAGCAAATTGGTTATGCTTTTACGCCTGCTTTTTTTGGATTTATATTAGCTATGATTTTCGGTGGCCCTTTAGAAGATTTTTTGGGGATTAAAAAAAATACCTGGATCGCTTTTGTAACACATGCCATTGGTATTGTTTGGGCGATAATAGCAAATTCAATAAGTTCTCTTTTTTTAGCAATTTTATTTGTTGGAATTGGAATTGGTATGGTTAAAGCCGCCTTAAACCCCATGATTGCGTCTATATATACGGATGAAAAAACAAAAATGCTTAATAGATTTCATGTGTGGTTTCCCGGTGGCATTGTAATTGGCGCCATTGTAGGTTGGTTAATAATGGATGTTGTGGGGCAAAGTTGGCAAATTATGGTAGCCACTTTGTTCATACCCTTGATTATTTATGGTATATTGTTTTATGGTCAGAAATTTCCAGTTACCGAACGTGTTCAAATGGGAATTAGTAATAAAAAAATGTTTACGAGCATCGGTAAGCCATTATTCTTGTTTACGGTGTTTTGTATGTTTTTAACAGCATCTTCAGAATTAGGAACAAAACAGCGAATAGAATCACTTCTAAAAGAATCTGTTGCTGTTCCGCTTTTAGTTTTGGCATTTATAAATGGAATTATGGCTTTAGGGCGACAATTTGCCGGTCCTGTAGCTCATAAACTTAAACCAGCTGGGATGTTATTATATTCAGCAATATTCACGTTTATCGGGTTATGTTTGCTTACTATAACTAGTGGTGAAATGACTTTTATTACAGCTGCGGTTTTTGCTATTGGAGTTACATTCTTTTGGCCAACTATGTTAGGTTATGTAGCAGAATACCTGCCCGAAACAGGGGCTTTAGGCTTGTCGATTATGGGTGGTGCTGGTATGTTTTCGGTATCACTGGTTTTACTCATTATGGGCAAATTGATGGATAATGTGAATGCCACAGAAGCTTTTAGAACGATGTCAATACTTCCGGAAATACTTATTATTGCCTTTATCGGACTTAACATTTACATGAAAAAAGAAGTAAAACAGAACAACTATAATTTTATATGTCTAGAAAATTAAGAATGGGAATGGTAGGTGGTGGCGCAGGGTCTTTCATTGGCGATGTTCATAGAAAAGCAGCTGCTATTGATGGGATGGTCGAATTGGTTTGTGGTGCATTTAGTAGTACTGCTGAAAAATCGATTGCATCAGGTATTGCGTTGCATTTAGATAAAAGTAGATGTTATGGCACTTTTATGGACATGATTCAACAGGAAAAAGAATTGCCAAAGGATGTACGTATGGATTTTGTTGCAATTGTAACGCCGAACCATATGCACTTTCCACCAGCTAAAATGGCCCTTGAAAACGGGTTTCATGTAGTATGCGATAAACCTGTTACACTTACTTTGGAAGAAGCGGAGGTACTCCAAAATGTGATTGCCAAAAGTGGAAAACTATTTGCGTTAACCCATAATTATACAGGGAATTCCATGGTTAAACAAGCTAGGGCGATGGTGGCTAAAGGTGAGTTGGGTACGATTAGAAAGATTCAATCACAGTATTTACAAGGGTGGTTATCAACATCTTTGGAAAAAACCAATCAGAAACAAGCAGCTTGGAGAGTAGATCCAAATAAATCTGGTATTGGTGGCGCTTTAGGTGATATCGGTACGCATACTGAAAACTTAATTGAATATATTACAGGGCTAAAGATAACTGAAATAGCTGCTGATTTAGGACGATTTGGCGAAGGCAGAGTTTTGGATGATGATGGAAATATGCTGATACGAATGGAAAATGGTGCAAAAGGCAGTATTTCTATTTCGCAAATCGCATTAGGCGAAGAAAACAACTTGGGAATTAGGGTTTATGGTACAAAAGGAAGTCTGGAATGGCATCAAGAAAACCCGAATGAATTAATTACGCGTTGGTTAGAAGAACCTAAAAAGATTTTCACGTCAAACGGTAAAGGTTTACATAAAGAAGCGCTTGATGTTTCAAGAATTCCAGCAGGACATCCTGAAGGGTATCTAGAAGCTTTTGCTACTATTTACAAAAATTTTGCAATACATATAACGGCTATAAATAATGGCGATACTATAGTGAAACCAGACTATCCAAACATTGATGATGGTTTACGTGGTATGAAATTTATCTACGCTGCGGTTGAAAGTGATAGGAATAATACGGCTTGGACGAAAATATAATTGATTATAAAATAATTGTTGGCGGACAGGTGCGTTAGGGATTGCTGGATAAAACCCATAGCTCGACTAAGGAGGTGCGAGGACTTGTAACAGAAAGCCCGCCCCCTGAGGTAACGCCCAAAAATTAATAACTAATAAAATCCTCTCTTTTGTGGAGGTTTAAAGGGGAATGAAAACAATAAAAGGACCAGCAGTATTTTTAGCACAGTTCGTTGATAACAAAGCACCGTTCAATACGTTGGACGGGATGTGTAAATGGGCTTCCGATTTAGGATATAAGGGAATTCAAATTCCAACGTGGGAAGGTTTCTTGATCGATTTGGACAAGGCCGCCGAAAGTCAAACCTATTGCGACGAGCTCAAAGGAAAGGTAAACTCATATGGATTGGAAATCACCGAACTTTCGACACATTTACAGGGTCAACTGGTCGCGGTGCATCCGGCTTATGATCTTATGTTCGACAGTTTCGCGCCCGATAACGTAAAGAACAATCCGAAGGCGAGAACCGAATGGGCGGTCGATGTCGTAAAAAAGGCGGCGACCGCAAGCCGTAGACTGGGTATTTCCGCGCATGCTACCTTTTCTGGCGCATTGTTGTGGCACACTTGGCACCCTTGGCCTCAGAGACCTGCCGGATTGGTGGAAATGGGGTTTGAAGAACTTGCAAAAAGATGGATGCCCATTTTGAACCATTTCGATGAAGAGGGTGTCGATGTCTGTTATGAGATCCACCCTGGTGAAGACCTTCACGACGGCGACACCTTCGAGCGCTTTTTAGAGGCTACCGGAAATCACAAAAGAGTGAACATACTATATGACCCAAGCCATTTTGTTTTGCAACAATTGGATTATATCGAATATATCGACCATTATCATGAGTTCATAAAATCTTTTCACGTGAAGGATTCTGAGTTCAATCCGACCGGAAAGAAAGGTGCTTTCGGAGGCTATAACGATTGGGGCGATCGCGCCGGTAGATATCGGTCTTTGGGTGACGGACAAATTGATTTCAAGACTATTTTCTCGAAATTGACCCAGTACGGCTGTGACGTTTGGGCGGTAATGGAATGGGAATGCTGTATTAAAAGTCCTGAGCAGGGAGCTAGGGAAGGTGCTGTTTTTATTCAAGACCATATCATCGAGGCCACTGAAAAGACATTCGATGATTTTGCGGGTTCTGCAGTAGATAAAGAAATGTTGAAAAAGATTCTAGGAACATAAACCATATAAATAATTAGGGAAGAATGAAAAAATTACTTTTCACAACTGTTTTGGCAGTAGCCTTTTTGGGCTGTAAGGAAAAAACAAAAGAAGCTACGGCAGATGAGAATGCCGCTATTACAGAAGCAACTACGGAAACCATGGATGCCGAAGATGAGTGGACCGAACTTTCACTAGATCATTGGGAAGCCTTTCGAGGTGGGGAAGTTCCAAAATATTGGCAGGCAGAAGATGGTGCTATTGTATTTAATCCGCCAACTGCTGAAGAACGAAAAGGTGACGATGGCAAAAATAAGTCTTTCAACCTTGTGACGAAAGATGACTATTCCAGCTTTGTACTTTCATTGGAGTGGAAAATCTCAGAAGCTGGAAACAGCGGCATTCTTTGGGGCGTGAGTGAAGATGAAAAGTTTAACGAGCCGTATCATACCGGTTTGGAAATACAGGTGCTTGACAACGAAAAACATCCAGACGCCAAAAATGGCACCACCCATCAGGCAGGGGCCTTATACGATTTGGTCGAACCATCACAGGATGCTACCAAACCCATTGGGGAATGGAATACGGCTGTCATAACGGTGGATCATAATACGAATAGCGGTAATTCGGTTTTAAATGGAGTAGAGGTAGCCACTTTTCCTGTAGGTGGAGAAGAACTTGCTGCCATGTTAAAAGGCTCAAAATTCGAAAACTGGGAAGGTTTTGGAACTTTCAAAACCGGAAAAATTGCCCTACAAGACCACGGTGATGTTGTGGCCTTTCGTAACATTCAGATTAAGGAGTTAAAATAACCAAGGCTCAACCCCTAAACCAAAATAACCATTATGAAAAAATTATTTTGTATTCTGGCATTAGGCGCGATTACCTTTTCGTGCAAGGAAGCTCCACATACCGAAACGAGCGAAGATACCGTAGAAAATGCTGAACCCCAAGACGAGGTCATAACCTACGAGGAATATTCGGGCACCGAACCGACCAAACCTGAGGAAACGGAATATTACGAAACGAAGGTTCCCGTAGTCACCCCCGGAAAAGATGGTGCGACGCCCCCAAGTGATGCAATCGTTTTGTTCGATGGAAGCAACTTGAATAACTGGGTGAGTGCTAAAGATAGCACCTCAGCAGCCCCTTGGCATTTGAATAAAGATGGTAGCATGACGGTAGCCGACAAGACAGGAGATATTATTACGAAGCAAGAATTTGGCGATATGCAATTGCATATTGAGTGGCGTTCTCCACTACCTGTTCAGCGTGACAATCAAAATAGGGGCAATAGTGGTATTTTTCTTAACGGAATTTATGAGATACAAGTGTTGGATCAAAACGATAACCCCACCTATGTCAATGGACAAGTTGGTGCTATCTACAAGCAAGGGCCACCTTTGGCTATGGCTTCTGTGCCCACTGGTGAATGGAATGTGTATGACATAATCTACCATGCCCCGGAATTCAATGCCGATGGTGGTAAAATCAAATCGGGCACAGTGACTGTATTACATAATGGCGTGTTGATTCAAGACCATACCGAAATCAAAGGCACTACCCCATACATCGGTTGGCCCAAGAACGAACCACATGGTAAAGGCCCAATAAAACTGCAAGACCACGGTGATGATAGCCGGGTGAGCTTTCGTAATATTTGGGTGCGGGAATTATAAAATTATGCATTGGGAGTATTTGATAGCGTCGACCGTAACTAGTTTAGCCTTTATTATTGGAGGCGTTTTATGGAAGGTATATCCGCCAAAAAAGATCAACTATTTATACGGATACCGTACACGTCGTAGTATGTCAAATCAGCAGATATGGAACTACGCCAACACTATCGGGGCTAAAATGTTCTTATACTTAGGTATATCTCTTTTTGTCTTGAGCTTTTTGGCATACATCTTAATTCCTGAAAAGTCACCTATGATTGCTTTATTCGCCATGCTGGTTGGCGTTGGAATTGGAATGTATTGGTGCGAAACTCAATTGGACAAGCGATTTGACAAAAACGGTAATCCAAAAGAAACGCCTTAATTTTATTTACCTTTGACCTCTAATAAGTCCATTCTATGATCCAATCCATGACCGGATTTGGGAAGCATGTCGTACAGCTACCCGCAAAAAAAATAACAGTCGAGCTGAAATCGTTGAACAGCAAAAGCCTTGACCTCAATGCCCGTATGCCCTCGGCCTATCGTGAAAAGGAATTGGAGCTTCGAAAGGAAATTGCAAGTGCCTTGTCAAGGGGAAAAATCGATTTCAACCTATATGTAGAATTGACCGGCGACGAGACCTCGGCCCAGGTTAACGAGGGGGTAGTTCGCCAATATATCAAACAATTGAGATCTATTGCCGATGGCGACAACCTTCATTTACTTGATATGGCGTTACGCCTGCCCGATGCTTTGAAAACTGAGCGTGAAGACCTAGATGAAAATGAATATCTGGCAATACAAACTGCACTTAGGGAGGCATTGAAGGAAGTAACAAAATTCCGCTCGCAAGAAGGTAATGTTCTTGAAAAGGATTTTTTGGATAGGATAAAAAACCTGGAAGATTTATTGGCACAGGTATTGGAAATGGATCCCGATCGTACCGCAACCATACGTGAGCGTCTTGAGAAAGCCGTCAAAGACATACAGGCCGAAGTAGATGCCAATCGCTTTGAGCAAGAATTGATCTATT
>ENA-ORXM01003353-ORXM01003353.1-marine-metagenome-genome-assembly--contig:-NODE-3353-length-16123-cov-4.443974_pt1 | contig 16123 bp, 19 predicted proteins | sample MGYA00237867_ERZ511480 | MGnify/ENA primary metagenome ERZ511480 (study PRJEB26309, sample SAMN06266103) | marine metagenome | isolation source: Algal blade | place: United Kingdom:Sidmouth, United...
TAAAAAATATATGTATATGCTGTATTTCTACTGCACACTAACGCATAAATGATTGTAATGCCATCATCACAGGTAGCTCATCACTAGACCAACTTCTCTCACCAAAAAATCTCTCATCGCCACGATATGGTATCAACATACCCTGGATCAGCTTGGTATATGCGTCTGTTAGATAGTGTATAAAAAATGGCTGGTCGATCAGACGTGAGCTAAGATACAATATCTTGCCGCTATCTAGATGTGAATGGAGTCGCTTTACCACAATCTGTGAGAAGTTGGTATGCGCTTCTTCCAAAAGCTTGCCTCAGACGGTATTGGTGGAGATATCTATCTGATCGACACTCTCTGGATCTATACCTGCTTGCTCATATGCCTGTCGTAGGAGATCATCACCACCATTGAGCGAGTGTATCTGATCGTACCATCAGTCGCGTATCTGTATAAGATGTGATGTGTGTGACTGTATATCTAGAAGTGCTGCCTGTGATATATCAGCAAACAATGGATGCTGGAGCAAGAAAAATCGTCTAGGATATACTGCTATATGGGATCGAATATATATATCAGATCGCTGCTCATCGAGTATATAAAACACAATATCAAAGCATATATCACCCACCTCTCACAAAAAGAAGTTTGCTTTTTTTCATTGGACAGTCACATTTTTGGTCGCAAAAGAAATTGCTTCTTTTTTTACTCCATACTGATGTTGGATCTCATCGATTTTTTGATTGATGAGTTGTTTGTGCTCAGATCGTGAGTATGGGGTTTTTGTGTTTTTGGTGATAGAGAGACGATGATAGAGAAAATATGACTCATCCAGCAGGAGAATGGTCTTGGTCTGAGAGGGTTGTAATATATGTGATCTATATGCTGACCGAGGCATATGGACAGTCGCTTTTTGTACCGTATGGGTCGCGGTATATATGTCTATCTTGGTAGGATATATGTCTAGTACGAGCACGATATATTGGGGCGATTAATTAAAACGATCTATGTGTTCTCTATCGTATTCTGTCTGGAGGAGCTGTTTTTCTGATCCATCGAGCTTGTCTATAGTAGAGATGAGTGGTCCATACTCACCTGACTTGGGATATACATAGGTGATAGGATCCAGAAGCCCAGTAGGTCTTATCACTTGCTGCACTACTCTCTTGGATAGCTCGATCTCAAAATTTGCTGGGGTAGCAGACACAAACAAGGTCTTGGCTTTTGGTTTTATGTGGTCCTTGAGGTCTGGATGATCCATCTCAGCGTCAAATCATCTTCGACTCAATGATGTCTGGAATTCATGATTTGCCAACGGCCTGTGATTGATAGCGCTTGGGAGACGAAATCCATGTTCTATGAGTGTGCCTTTTCTACTCGCGTCTGCGTTTGGCATTCCACGAAACTGTGGCACTGTCATATGTGACTCATCGATCAGTACTAGACAGTCTTCAGGAAAATAATCAAATAAGGTGTTTGGTGGCGCTCCATCCAGACGATTTTCAAAATACGGAGAGTAGTTTTCTATCCCATTTACAAATCACGTCTCACGTATCATTCTGATATCGTAGCTTACTCTTTTTTTCAATCTCTGTGCTTCGACCAGTTCTCATCTTTTTTCATAATATTTCAATCTCTCGTCTAGGTCTATTTTTACTGCCGCTATCACTTCCTCGATTTTTTCCATATTTTGGAGATATTGGGTAGCGGGTCGAATAGTGATCGCCTGCTGCTCTCCTTGATGTTCGAAGGTCAGAGCATTCTTTTTTTCTATCATCTCTAGTTCATTGAAGTTGAAATAGAGTCTGTAGAGAAATTGTTCGGTCGAGATATAGATATCGATCTTGTCTCCAGATATCTCAAACATCCCTTGCTCAATCTTGGACTGGACGGGCTTGTATTGCATCGCAAGCAGATTTTTCTTGATCTCATCAAAATCATACTCCTCTCAGACCTTAAAATTGACTGAGTTGTGCTCAAAAAACTCCCTAGAACCCAGTCCATACAGTGCCGATACGGAAGCCACCACGATCACATCCTCCCTAGAGAGCAATGATGCCATTGTGCTGAGTCTATACATCTGTATCTCCTCATTTATCGTTGCTTCCTTCTCGATATATGTCCCCTTGTCTGGCAGATATGACTCCGGCTGATAGTAATCAAAATACGACACAAAATAATGAACAGCATTGTCAGGAAAAAAATATTTGAACTCCGTCGCGAGCTGTGCTGCCAAGGTCTTGTTGTGAGACAATATAATAGTTGGTTTTTGGACGTTTTGAATCACGTTGGCCATCGTAAAGGTCTTACCTGTACCTGTCGCTCATAGCAGTGTCACCTGATTTTCTCCTTTGCGAAAACTCTCAGTGATCTCCTTGATCGCCTGTGGCTGGTCTCATGATGGGGTAAAAGTGGAGGTGAGGTTGAACATAACCATGGGAGTATAGTTATGTTTAAGATATTTCAAATGAAAAACGTATTATTATTAGATTAATCTCAAATATGCCTGATTCCAATAGTAAAAGAACTAGCGTCACTAGAACATTTATATTCTCAGTAGTATTTATTGTCTCCTGCTGTTCATCAAACACCGAAAACAAATGTTTCTTTTCAAAAAGATTTTTCAATAAAATACCATTTATGATTGCCCAGCATAATAGCAGAAAAAATTTCCATATCTTCTACTTTAGATTCTCATGGACATACATTAATTATCTTTTCAAACTCAATTCAGGTGGGATATCAGTAATATCAATCATATCAATCCATCACTTTTTTTGACTCTTTCAATCCCTTGAATCATAACAAAGGTTCTGATAAGAAAAATCATAATTTATTAAAGTAAAGCTCAATTGATCAATTTTCAACATTTTTTCTAAATACAATGTCTTGTAACTGTTCAAGTCTCTTTAAATCTCATTCTTTTTTATACTTTGCATATAGCTCTCTATAGCCATCAGTAGCATATCTCAATAATTTCTTTTCTTTTTCTTCTGTAGACATTTTTTCTTGTAGGAGTTCAGAAATTTCTGCTGCTAGAGGTGCTAATTTATGAGAAGTTTTGAGTAATCAATCTATTTCATTAAGGTCATCATTAGATATTCACTCTAAATCATACTGCTTCTTTTTTCAAAAATAATTTACTTCCAGAGATGATAAAAGTTCACTAATCATGAAAGCATCATACTTCTTTTTTCATCACTCTTCTTTGAGAGAGGTGAGATGTTGTCAGATATCATTCAATACCTTTCCCTCCAAATCATCACTGATCTCTTTATATTCTCATGTCATTCATGTTTGTTCTTTGATCACTTGCAAGATTTTAGCAAAATTAATATCTCCTGGGCCAGGAGCTTCCATATTACGAAATTCTACTTCCTCAAGAACTCTCAAAAATTCTTTTTTTATAAAAGCGAGTGCTTCTGGATTTTTAGATGGAATTTTTTCATTAGATAATGACTGATCTAGAGATGACATTATAAAAGCTTATAGATAAATATATCATAAGTATAGCCAATGCAATGGTATTCGTCAAATTTTCAACAAACAAAAAAACCCAACGTCAGTTGAGTATCTTGTGTATTTTCTTGATTCTTGAGTCTGTATTCTTGCTTCTCCCTATCTCTTACTCCACTGAGGACTCTTTCTAGCTTTCTTGAGACCTGGTTTCTTTCTTTCTTTGATTCTCGGATCTCTTTTGAGCAATCCATACGGTTTTAGGATTTTTCTGTTATCTTCGTTTTGCTTGACGAGTCATCTAGCGATACCAAGTCTGATAGCTTCTGCCTGACCCATGAGTCCTCCACCTCTGACGACGATTTCTGCATCGTATTCTTTGGCTACCTTGGGTCCCATGACAGCAAATGGATACATGATATCCTCTATCATATATCCATGACCACCAAAATACTCTTTGAGAGTAATTTGTTCACCATTTTTTCTGACAGTAAACTTACCAGTTCCGTTGGGAAATAGTTTGACTACTGCGCTAGACATTTTTCTTCTTCATACAGTACCGAAGTACTTCTTTGCTGATGTTTGAGCCATTTTTTTGATACTTTTAGGATAAAATTATATTATATGGTCACCATATAGTGACAATTATTCTTGACTTTGTTGCTCTTCTTGTTGTTCTTGTTTAGTTGCAGCTGGTGCAGAGTCTTTTTTTGGAGCTGGAGTAGATAGTGCTGCTCCAGTGAGAGATTGAGGATTTTTGTCTGCATACGGATGTTGATCATCGGTGTACAGTTTGAGTCTTTTCATTCTCAATTTTCTCATCTTGTTTTTTGGGAGCATTCCTCTGACGGCTAGCTCTAAGATTCTGAGAGGCTTGTGCTCCATCATCCACTTGAGAGTAAATGTCTTGAGATTACCTTTGTAGCCACTGTATCTGTAGTATTTTTTGGTAGCGAGCTTATTGCCTGTGACGACGATCTTGTCAGCATTTGTTACTACTACATAATCACCTGTATCTCGATGGTCTGCATAGTGCGCTTTATGTTTTCCTTGGAGTTTTTTTGCTATCTCTACAGCCAGCCTACCCAAAGTCATACCAGTAGCATCTACTATCCATCGTTTTCTATTTTCTTTTTGTCGGTCGGGATGCACCCATACCGTCTTATTTAGATCTGTTGTTGTAAATTGCATAAGGGTTAATTAAGAATTAAGAATAATTATTTCAACTTATATAAGTCTTACAAGTACCTTCTCTGCTGCATCTCCATGCCTAAATCACATTTTGTAATTTGACACAAAACCTGACTTTTTTCCATCTGCAAGCATTTTTGGGAGGATATCTTCCATCACCTTTTTGCCTGCCGAATCAGTATATAACATAGATTTGATATAGCTTATTGCTTGTCTCTTGGCATCAGCAGCATCACTATTGTTGCTATGTATACGCACCAAACGAGAAAAAAATGAATCAGCAAAAGCTTTTAAGACTCTCGATTTTTTGCCTGTGGTAGTGATCTTGCCTGAGTCGATGAGGCTCGTGAGCATATTTCTCAATACAGAAGTAGTTTTTACTACACCTGTATTCATCTCCAATATTCTTTTATGCTTATGTCTCATAATAATAGTTTAATGTGTAAAGCGCTGCATCTCATAGTATCTAATTTATCCTTCTAGGCTTCTTCCCATATTTTCCAATGAATCAATTATCTCATCTACTGCTTTTCTACCAATACCTTTCATACTCAATAATTCCGATTTTCTCTTTTTTTCGAGATCTTCTACATAGAGCACTTCATTTTTGATTAGCGCATTTCTTGTTCTCTCACTAAGCGGCAATGCATCGATTGGTATAGTCTTGATATTCATATCCTCCACCATCTTGTCGGTAGTCTCTGCGATATCATAGTAGTCTACGAGGAGTGATTTGTCGATGTATACATCATCAAATATGAACAACTTAGCATATGATGCCACCACTTCACCAGCAAATGAGATGATTTCTTGTGGTTTTATATCAGCTGAGATTGTTTTTACTTCTATGATGAGCTTATCTTTTGAGTTTCCTGAGAAATCATCAATTACATCTTCTACATCATATTTTACATAATCTACAGCCTTAAAATCATTGTCGATAAGAAGGATATTGATCTCTTGTTGATCTGCTTTTTCTTCACGACTTCTGAGAAAGTCTAGTGAGTAGTAGCCATATCATTTTTCTAGTCTGTATTCTACTACAAGCTCTACAGAAGGATCTGAAAGCTCCAGAAGATACTCGTCAGCATTGAGAAGTTCTATGCCACTAGGGAGATTGAGATCTTTTGCTGTATATTGATTTACTCATTTAAATCTTTGTGAGATCCATTGAGATTTTTCTACATTTTCATCAGCCTTGAAACGAAGTTTTTTGAAGTTGAGCATAAGGTCAATTATAGACTCCTTGAGTCCATCCATACTATGATACTCATGGGAAGCACCATTGATCTTGAGTCCAGTAATAGCTCCTCCAGCACTATATCATAGGATAGCTCTCCTGAGAGCGTTACCTAGAGTGTGCCCAAATCATCTTGGTAGATACTGAAGTTCAAATACTGTTGTTGTAGCATCTACTTCGTTTACGACGATTTTTGGAGTTCAAATAAATTTTTGTATATCCAACATAAGTCACGAATGAACAATTAAAATAAGAGAAATGTGAAGTTATGATTTTGACTTTCAACTTTAGGTTTCAAGCCTTATCTTATGCTCTAGCGTAGAATTCTACCACTTTCAATATATCAACAGGAGTAGAGATTTCATCAGGATTTGGTAGATCAAGAACTTCTACCTCATATTTTTTCTTATTTACTTTGAGCCATCATGGAGTATTGGTATCTCATACACTGATAGGAGCGATACTATACAATGGAGAAGATTGTAATTTTGTTCTAATACTGATGACATCTCCTGGATTGACGTAGGTAGAAGGCACATTGTGTTTTACTCCATTGAGGAGAAAATGACCATGTACTACTATCTGTCTCGCCTGCATGATGGTATGTGCAAATCCAGCTCTAAGCACTATTACATCTAGTCTTCTTTCCAAGAATTGGAGTACAGCCTTATCATGAGCCATACCTTTATTTTTTGCATGACGTGATGCAGTTTTTACCACTATTCTCTTAAATGATTTTTCTGTAAGAAGATACATTCTCTTGAGAACTTGCTTATTTCTGAGCAATTTACCATATTCAGAATGCCTAATATTGGAAGCTCCATGCTGGCCAGGAGCTGATCTTCTTTTTCTCACATCATATTTTGCAGGACCAAAAAGATTAATGCCCTCTCTCCTACATAGCTTAAATTTAGGTCAGTTATATTTCATGAATAAGAATTATGAATTAAGAACATATTTTATATGGTCGTTGAGACCAATATCTAGAGTCTAAAATCTATATTCTAGAGTCTACTTTTCTAATTTCTCTTTTGTCTCTTACCTTTGCATCATCAGTGCTGTATTCAAGTATCTTCCTTGATCCAGAGGATATCTATACCTCATATATCGTTGATACCCTTAAAAGTACCATCTCTTCCTAGACCAGTTCATCTAGCGATCACACCAATTTCTTGCAATCACATATTATCCTTTGCCTCTTGCATGATACTCTTTGTAAGTTGTTCTGCAGCATATGGTGTGCTTTTTTTTGCACCCTTAAAACCAAGAGAACCAGTTCCACCTCCCAATACTTTATTTCACTGCTTATCAGTAAGTGTGATATGCGTATTATTGGATGTAGTCTTGATATGCACGATTCAAGATGATATCTTGGTATTTTTTTTCTTCTTTTTTACTGCCATTAGATAGGAGTATAATAGGTAAAATAGCGCTTCGCAACTATTTAGGATCTTTAGGAGAGTTGCTGACTTCTCTCATAAAGTTTAAGTATCCTAAATATCTAAAATTTGATATATAGGATTATTTCTTCAATACAGGTCTTACTCTAGATCTACCGAGAAGTTTTTTTGCTGTAGCACCACGTTTTCTGGTGTTTTGACCTCTTACTGGTAGTCATAGGTTGTGTCTCATGCCTCTATAACATTTGATCTCCTTGAGCCTCTTGATATTGCTAGCGACTTCTCTCCTGAGATCATTTTCTAGCACCATTTCTTTGAGATGATTGGTAAGAGTTTTTTGATCTTGTTCTGTGAGGTCAGCAACCTTTTTCTCCAAAGGTATTTTATACTGTTCCAATATTTTTCTACTAGTAGAGAGACCAATACCAAATACGTAGGTCAGACCTATTCGTATAGACTTATTGTCTGGTATTACATGTCATTGGATTCTAAACATACTACATAAATTTAATAATTAAAGTGAGAAACATCAAAAATATTTGCTATCAAGGATTATCCTTGTCTCGCTTTTACTCTCGCATCCTTTCTTCAAGTTTTTTTTCTATTTTTTTGTACCAAATAGAGTCTACACTTGGTGCGTGACTTATTTCGTCTTTTTACGATTACATATCATTTTTGTGGCTTGATAGATGATCCAACTTTCATCGATAATACAAATTAATAACTAAAGTACTCTATTGTGATGCTGGACCAGGTGGTACTGCATCATCACTTGTCATTCATGTAGCTTCATCCTGAGAGACAATATCGCTCCCAGATTTTGATTTTTTTGATTCTTTATTGATCGTTCTGTATACGATACGACCTTTGGTAGGTTCGTATGGATTGAGCTCCACAGTCACCAAATCTCCAGGTATGATCTTGATACGAAACTTTTTCATCTTGCCTGCTGCATACGCTTCAACTTCCATATCCATATCCATCAATTGCACTTTGTACTTCCCTCATCACAAAATCTCTACTACAAGACCTTCTACTTCTATTGCTTCTGCTTTTGCCATACATACTAATGGTAGTAAATACGCTGCTAGATTATTACTAGGCAGCAATTTTTTCAATAGACAACACTGTTTGGTGTGGTCTAAATCATTTTATTCTTTGATATCTCTTTTTTCACTGAAACTTAAGAACTCTCATCTTCTTACCTTTTTGATTTGCAACCACCTTAGCAGTTACTTTTGCTCATTTTACATACGGCTTGCCCACTGATACTGTTTTTCCAGATTTATCAAATGAACACAAAACCGTATCAAATGAAACTGAAGATCATTCTTCAGTATCTTGGATCCTATCTACAGTGATCTCAACGCCTTCTTGTACTATATATTGATGTCATTGTATAGCTATTACTGCATACATTATACCTATATTTATCAAAATTAAAGAATACTTTTAAATTATATATTTGATTATATCTTCATACCAAGATGTGAAAGCGTGTTGTACTTTTTCTTGAGTGATCTATATGTGTGAGACACAATAGCTTTTGTTCTTTGGTATCTTCTCGCTGCAGGGAAATTAAAAGACACAAATCTTCTATACCACTTTGTGTTGTAGTGTTTTTGCTTTCTTGCAGTATCTATGATATGAGAAGCCTGAAGCTCTTTTTTATAAAAAGCAACAAGTCTTTCATTGGTATTTAGATCGCCTGTCTTGTGAATTGTAAATCACATAATATAAGATGTAAGAATAAATTTAGAGTGCCGGGAACCGGAATTGAACCGGTACGAGCTATTAACTCGGCGGATTTTAAGTCCGCTGCGTCTACCAATTCCGCCATCCCGGCCTGACTGATAGGAGATGAAGTCAAACTATTTTACTGCTTCATCATAGATCTTATCAAAAACTTCTGGAAACACGATTGCTATATTTGATAATACCTTTCTATCCAACTTTATGTCTGCTTTTTTCAATTGATCAATAAATACACTATATTTATTTCATTTGTTTCTCACGGCTGCAGAGATTCTTTCTATCCAAAGTCTTCTAAAATCTCTTTTCTTATTTTTTCTACCTATATATGCGTTTTGTCATTGCTTGACCAGCGCACGTCTCACTTGAGAGTACACGTTCTTTCTACCAAGCCTAAATCATTTAGCAGCCTTGATAAATCTCTTGTGTTTTCTTTGTCTAGCGAGACCATTTGATATTCTTACCATTTCGCGTACTTATTAACTAATTAAAAACAAAAATCACCACACTCACTCGGAGAGCGATTAAATCATGAAGTTCTTGTGTTTAAATTTTTGTTTGTTTTTGTGAGATATATATACACTGCCAGGTCTACACACATCACCACTATAGATAAAGATGTAACGCAAAGTTGGATTTGGATAAGCTACACATGCTGTATCGATACCAATAAGGTAAGAAGAAGATCATAGTGTCATGATATTCTTTTTACCTCATCTGTACTTATAACAAGTGTCGCTAACATATTTTATCGACTTTATTTGTAAGGTATCATCACTTTCATTCTTTTTACTTCTACTTTTGCCAATTCTTTACCAAATTTATGCTTCTTGGTTGTTTTACCTTTTTTGGTAAGCAAGTGACTTTTGCAGGTCTTACTATGTCTCAGCTTGCCGCTTCCAGTCACTTTGATTCTCTTTGCTACTGATCTGTTGGTCTTTATTTTTCACATGTGTTCAACAATAATAAATTAAATAGTTTATATCTCCTTGATCTATTCTTTTTCTTTAACTTTTTCTTTTGTTTTGACTGAAGATGAGTCAATAACATTAGTTGTTTCTTTTCATTTTTTTGATGATATTGATTTTGTGGTCTTCTTTTGGGTGATCTTATTATCTGGGTTCTTTATTGTTTTTTTGCGAGTATCCTTAGATGGATCAGATGATTTTGGTGCTATTTTCTTTTTCTTTGGCTTTTGTGATTGGGGTGTTTTTTGTTTGTATGCAGCTATCACTAGTGTAAATCAATAATTTTCTCTTTTGACTCATTGTGATTTGCCGTGTTCCTTGAGCTGTTCTTCTACTCCGTCTAGTTTTACACGCACTATTTCTTTATACATTTTCTCTCTTCATTTGAGTACTACATTTACTTTTACAGGATGTCACTTAGACAAAAACTCAATTGCTTTTTTTACTTTCATATCCAGATCATGATCTCATATATTGTACCCAAACTTAATTTCTTTTTGCACTTTAGATTTCATTTTCTTTCTTTTCTCTGATTCAAGCTTCTTATTTTCATATTGATACTTACCAAAATCTATTACTTTTGCGGTACATATTTTTGTCTTAGGATCATAGCTTACTTGGACAAGGTCCATTCATTTGTCAGCTGCTAGCTCGAGAGCCTTTTTTCTTGGCATGGTTCATAGCTTTTCTCATTCCTCATCTACCACCAATATAGTAAACGCCTTGATATCTTCATTCTTGAATATTCTCCATGATTTCTGCTGACCTCATCTTTTATTAAATGCCATGCAATTTTTAATTTAAAAATGTGCTTCAAGGGAAGCTGACAATTTTTAGGTATTTTTTGGGCAAATACAAGTTCAAATTGAACTAATATATGAAAAAGTACCTATATCTAGGTAATATGACTTATTTACGTACTCCCAAGAGTTTCAGAACGAAACATGAGCCATCTCTCTATCCACACAATTGCTTGGTAGTAGGAGAACATATATAGTAAATCGAATTAGAACTTATACTGTAAGATATCCGATTTCCTAAGTAGCGTATTGAGTTTTGATTGAAACGCATGGTCTCAATTTAAAATCAATTACTATATTTGGGTGAGCCCTTTTGTGGTATATAATGTTTGAAACATCCCCAGGGGGATTTAAGAGACTATAACGAGATTCTCATGTATCCTCTATATAGTCAATGTAATTTTTGATTTTTATTGTCACTCTGACAGCAATCAATGGTCCCTTACTTGAGCTCAAAGAGCTCGCAAACCACTTGCCTCACTCGAAAGAGTTGTATTTTTTTGAAACATCCCAAGAGGATTAAACTTAAAACCTACACAGGCTACATTTATCTCAAGAAGTACTAGCACTATACTAAAACTCACACCATATATCAATGCTATCTGGCGACAGATGGAATTTTCTGATTATGCCGAAAAATGGAGAAAACATAATGCACACCAACTAAAGATATAAAAATACTCTACGAAGCGGAAATCAAAATATAGATACAATGATTAAAACAATCACTTCTTTATAACCTTATACAATCCAATGATCACATCTCCAAGCACTAAGAAAACTATTCAAAAAATGATGAGGAGCCAAGCTAAGAAACAAGAGATAATGGACTATATGCAAGAGCATACACCACACCTACTGAGCAACCCTAATAGAAAACAAAGGATTAGAGACTGCTGTAATGTGCTAAGATTTGTAAACTATGGAAAATGAGAAGTGAAACTTATGAATGCAAACTTCTGTAAGTATGATAAGTTCTGCCTTGCCTGTTCTACAAGGAGAGCTATTAGAAAGATACAGCACTTTGTGCAAGGTATAGAGAAATACTGATTGGAAAAGAAAAACTGGTATCATATCACGCTTACTATTCGTCACCATAAATGACATAGTTTGGAAGAAAGTATGGATAGAATAATGGCATATAAGAAACAGCTAGGTCTTGCTGTAAGAAACAGTAAAAGAAAAAATCAAAAGAAACAATCATTTTTCTCTCAGTTTGATGGTATGGTATCTTCTGTAGAGGTTACTCATTGAAAGAATGGACGACATCCACATATACACGCTCTTGTATGCACAGATAATGACGTAGATATAAAATACTTCAAAAAAATATGAACAAAATCCAATAGGCAACTTATCAATGAGCGATACAACATAACTAAAGATAGTTTCTGTGTAGCAATGAGAAAGGTAGATGTAAGTAAAAATCACTTTGATAGGCAAGGAATAGCTGAAGTATTCAAATATGCTGTAAAGTTCTCTACCCTTACTACTCCTCAGTTAGTAGAACTAATAGCATTACAAAAAAGAAAGCAATATAGGTTCTACGCTACTACAGCTATATTTAGAGGACGAAAAATAGATAAGCCAAAAGCTAAAGAATTACAAAAACTTTGAACAGCTGAGAATGAGAGAGTGACTAAATTTTTGTATGAAGATTATAATTATGATGAGAAAGGATTGTTGTATCGTGCTTCACAACTTTCTGTTACAGATAATATCTTACTGCAAGATAGCAATTCAACTCTCATCTAACTCTTTTGCATATCAATATTCAATGAGTTTTTTAGCAACATTCGTACTAATTCATCAATTACATTTACCAATATTATTTATTACACTTTCAGCAAGGTCGGGATAGTAATCACTATAATATGGAGTGCTTTTATTTGGGTTAATTGCAAAAAGTCTCTCTAGAAAACTATTATCAAATTCAGTAACTAGCTTTATTAATTTCACTCAACAATTTTTCTCATTTCAATTTGGCTTAGTTTCAGCAATAGTCACAATAGCTTTTGCAGTTTCCAAAGAAATACTATCTGGTCTAACCCTAACTAAATTATTATTTAACTCATAACTCATTCAAACTTCTATTATTTCAGCTATTATAACATTAAGGTCAACATTTTTGTAAACTTCATCGTGTTTTTCATTGTAGGTGTGGAATTTCTTCAGAACTTTTTCAATAAGCCTATAATGCTTAAGCTTTATTATTTCAAGGAAGATATTTTCATAATCTTTAGCATCAAAAGAAGTAATGTTTTCGAGTACAGTAGTCGCTACTCAATGCTCTATGAGATGTTTTGCATTTTCAAACGATAGTCCTTTCACACTTTTCAATGAGTTATAGATAGTAACCATTTCTGTATCATCAGTTCCATTTTCTGTAACCAAATTATAGATTACTGAACTTTCAACTTGGTCTAAATATTTAGATAATACAAATAGCGACCCTTTATCTCACTTTTCATTTATCTTTTTTGCTAGCTCTAACTGGTTAATGTTTCATAACTTATCAATATTTGCAAGGAGAGCTCTACTTCAATTTCCTTCTATAGCATTATCAATTAGTTTCGTGGTATCTATGTCCTTGAAATGCTCAATATTCCCTATGATTAAGTTAAATTCTCATTTCGCACTCAAGTGATTATATAGTTCATCATTATCTATTTGAGTAAAATCGGCGAAATTATTATATACATTTTCATACATTCACTTATTAGCAAGAAGTTCATCTAGAGCTTTTATGGTGAAACCATATTTTGCAGTGATATATTGATAAGTCTCTTGTTCTCTACTCAACTTTTCATCTGCTAACAGTTCTCCTATTTCATCTTCACTCCTTTTGGTTTTTAGCTCACTAGCTAAATTATCACGATATTCTTGTTGTTCTGATGTCCTATTATTTTTATTTAGGTTTGTATCACTCATTATATAGAATACTAAAAAGATAAAAAAATTACTTATTACATCATTCTATCTATTGAGAACTGTTTTGTCAAATTTCTATGTTTCTGTTCTGTAGCTGTACTTCGCTATTTGAGAGACAAACAAGAGACAAACAACAAATTGAGAACTCCATTCATTTACCTATACTCAATTTCAATTATTAAAAAAGCAACTAACAATAGAATATACTTTTACTTTAGTAAAGACTAATGAGTAAAAAGAAATTACTAACAAGACCAACTTCCAAAGATTGACGATATCCAGCATTTTGGGATTTTTCAAGGTCTGATAATTATGATATATTTCAAGGTAAGTTCTACAGTGACCTAGACCATCGAACTGATATGCTAACAAAACCTCGTCGATGGATGGAAGATAAATGACGTAAAAAACTCCTGAACTTTCTATGATATGAGGTTGAAGAAAAAGATGAAAAGATTGGAGTATCTTTACTATATGCACATCTATTCGGTATATATCATACACTTATTAAGCTCATCGGCAAAGAAAACGGCAAAGAAAAAATACGCTTACTCAAAAAGCGATTAGATTTCCATAGGAAAATCTGAAGCAACCCAATACCACAATTAGAATACTTTTTATGGCTATCAATGACCTATGAAGTAAGTCTGTATATCTATGAAGATACAATAGATATTGACTGTATGGTTGAACAAAATAGCAATAGATTTCTAGGTACATACAATGAACTTCCTTATATCAAAATACCATTACATACTCAACGAGAATGACTTATCAAAGAACGAGACAACGTATGGAGACCAAATCTATTCTTACTTAATGACAAAGAAAAAGAATTGCTAGTAGAAATAATGGATAACCAAACAGATGAAGGTATCTGAATAAATGCAGTAATAAAAAAAGGAGAGTTCATTTGAATAGATAGCATTAGAAGAGCGAAAAAAGAAGAATTAGAAAGCCTGTGAAAAATCTGAGAGAAGCATCATTTTGCAACATTAGAAGATGTCAAAATTGTTCATTGAAATACAGTATCTGGCAACATCAGGAAGGAAATAAGATTTGATAAGACGAAGTATATGGATATACAGTAAGTACTATCTAAAAACGGATAGATTATTCAGTCGGAAAAACAGTAGTGAAAGTACAGTATGATACCAACACACTGTGGTAACCATCATAATAAATGGTTTCTCTTCCAGAAGCAAGAGAGCTACTGTGAGACGTGTTTGCTGATATGTCAGATGAGACAGTCCAGCACCTTATCACTCTCATAAAGTCTATATGCGACTTTGTTATCAATGCTGATAGCAACTCTATAGATGAGTAGCTTGCTCTACACAAATCACAGTCTTTCGGGATTGTGATTTTTTTATTTGCATTTTTTCTTAAAATTATTAAGATAAAACTATCTTAGTATTTACTAATAAGTTATAAACTAACTTATAAAGCAAATATAAAGTTTTATCTTATATATATTATGATGATCAACAGAAGCGAGAAGTCACACAAAGAAAGGGTTCTAAACTTCGATACTGAGAAGTGAAGTTTCAATGAGAAAACAGAAATTGAAGATTTACGTGAGAAGAAAGCTGTTATTTATTGCAGAGTATCTAGCTCAAAACAAGAAAAAGAGTGAAATGGTCTCTCTTCTCAAAAGAGGAAGTGTGAAGAACGATGTGAATCTAAGAACATCATCGTAGCCAAAACATTTAGTGAAAAATGAGTCTCCTGAGCGCAGACAGAACGTAAAGCATTGAGAGAATTATTAACTTACCTCCAAGAAAAAAACAACAAATACATAAATATAGGATACTTTGTCGTCTCAGAAGCTAGTCGTATTAGTAGACCAAATGATATTGCAGAGGCTTTTACTATCGAAGCTGAGATAAAGTCCCATTGAGTAGAAATAATAAGATTAGACGCTCCCTCTATAGACGATAGCACAGATGAGTGACACCTCTTTAAGACTATCCAATATGCGATTGCAGGATATGAACGTAAAAAAATTGCTAGGAGGTCAAGTGATTGAAGAAGAAATAGATTATTGGATTGATATCGACCATTCCCAAAACCACCAACAGGATATCTCAGAAATCGCATATCTAAGAAAGACTATGAAGATTTGATAGACGAGGATAAATGACCAATAATTAAGAAATGATTAGAGATGTATGCAACAGATGTAATTCTGAGTGATGCAGACTTACGAAGATATCGGAGCGAACAAGGTCTACTCTCAAAAGCAAAAGGAGCAAATAAACTACAAAGAACCTTTGTAGAAAAGACTATGCAACTACATAGGATACTCTTTTATGCGTGATATATATAGTCAATAGATTATAAAATTAGTAATTTAAATATCTATTGACTACGTAGTAAATTCGCTTCATTTAGTCA
>ENA-ORXM01003354-ORXM01003354.1-marine-metagenome-genome-assembly--contig:-NODE-3354-length-16123-cov-4.078524_pt1 | contig 16123 bp, 13 predicted proteins | sample MGYA00237867_ERZ511480 | MGnify/ENA primary metagenome ERZ511480 (study PRJEB26309, sample SAMN06266103) | marine metagenome | isolation source: Algal blade | place: United Kingdom:Sidmouth, United...
ATGCCGCATCCCGAGCGGCACATCGACCCGACCCATCATCCACGGTGGACGCGGAGCCGCGAATTGCCGCCGGCGGGCGATGGGCTGGCAATCTTTCGTAATGCGGTGAGCTATTTCGAGTGAGAATGACCGTCTGGATTTCAGGATCTGCAAAACGGTCCGGACCGCCGCGAGAGAGTAAGGTTATCGCGAAATTTCGAACGCAAACTTTCGAATTTCAGCATCAAGCCACGCGATGCAGGGCTCGCCCGGTTCACTCCGGATTATTTGCAGGTTCATCGGCCTGATCGTCTTCGCTTAACGATTCATTGAGTTCAACGTCGGACTTCGCCGCCTCGCGGGCGACCTTCTCAAAATCGCCAGCCATGACCGTCACCAGACGGTCGGGCTCGATCAACGACCTGAGCGCGGCGTTGACCCCGGCGGGCTCAAGTTCCTCAATCCGCTCATCGCTCGCAGCGTAAAACGCCATCGTCCGGCCCAGCTTCAGATTCTCGCGTAGCAACTGCGCCAACCTCGCTTCATCCGCCCGCTGGCCCTGTCGTGTCGTCAGATAACTTTCTTTGGCGCCGTTCAACTCTTCCTCGCCGATCATGTATTACAACGTCGATGCGCTCGAAGCCGCCGGCGTCGATCAGCTTCGAGAGACGCCGGAAGTGACGATCGTTGACGATGCGGCCGAGGTCCGGGGACCGCTCGGGATCGTCGCCGTAGAACTCGTCGACGGCCTCGACCATGTGGGCGACGAGCTCACGGTGCGCGTCGCGGTGCACCAGCACGTGATCGGGGGCGACGCAGGTCTGCCCGACGTTGAAGAACTTGCCCCAGACGATACGCCTGGCGGCGACCTTCAGCTTGGCGTCACGATCGACGATCGCCGGGCTCTTGCCGCCCAGCTCGAGGGTGACCGGAGTGAGGTGCTCGGCCGCGGCTCTCATGATCACGCGACCGACCGTGCCGTTGCCCGTGTAGAAGATGTGATCCCAACGCTGCTCGAGCAGGGCGGTGGTCTCCGGGATCGCGCCCTCGACGACGCGCACGACGCGCTCGTCCACGTAGCGGGGCAGGATCTCGGCCATCGCTCGTGCCGTCGCCGGGGCGAGCTCGCTGGGTTTCACGACCACGGAGTTGCCCGCGGCGACGGCAGTGGCCACGGGCAGCAGACTGAGCTGCAGCGGATAGTTCCACGGCGCGATGACCAGCACGAGACCCTTCGCCTCCCGCTGCACCCACGCCTTGCCCGGCTTCGATGCCATCGGGATCTTCACCGATTCGGGCGCCATCCACCGGGCGAGGTTCTTGTGCATCACCTTCAGCTCGGTGATGGTGAGCGCGATCTCGCTGGCGTAGGTCTCGATGTCCGGCTTGCCCAGATCGGCGTGCAGCGCGGCGGCGAGCTCGGACTCGTTCTCCTCGAGCATTCGGATCATCCGCTCGAGCTGAGTCCTGCGGAACTCGAGCGGCTTGGTCAATCCGCCGGCGTGCTCCTCTCGGAGCTCGGCGACCAACGCGGCGGCAGCGCTCGCGTCGAAGGCGCCGAACCCGGTCGGTTCGGGGGCTACGCCGGATCTCTCGGCCGGTCGATCCTCAGTTGTAGGCACGAATACCCCGGAAGGGAATGGAACACCCATGCTACCGCGAAGGGCGTGTGCCAGCTCGTCACCGCATCCGACGTGCTCGCGCCGACTCGCCGATCACGTCAACCCGTTCGCCGACTCGTCGAGTAGCCAGCGGCGAGCGGCCGCTGACTGCTGTGGGTCACGCGACGCGGACATGCTCGTCTTGACGGCTATCGCGAGCCGATGCTAGTTTGTAACTATATGGTTACCTTGCGGGTCTCGCGGCGCGGACGCCACGCACCGCGCATCACTGCACGGAATGCCGTCGCACGAGATATGTCACCGCGCAAGATGATGAGCTGAATCGGCCGTGGAATACGACTTCGTCATCGGTGGAGGGGGATCGTCCGGCTGCGTTCTGGCGAGCAGGCTGTCCGAGGATCCCGACACCCGCGTGCTGTTGCTCGAGGCCGGTGGGCGCGATCGCAATCCGCTCTACCACTGGCCTGCCGGTTTCGCGAAGATGACCAAGGGGGTGGGCAGTTGGGGGTGGTCCACGGTGCCGCAGAAGCACCTACAGGGACGCAGCCTCTGGTACACACAGGCGAAAGTCATCGGCGGTGGATCTACCATCAACGCGCAGATCTACACGCGCGGCAACGCGAAGGACTACGACTCGTGGGCCGACGAGGCCGGCTGCGACGGCTGGAGTTACCGCGAGGTACTGCCGTACTTCAAGCGTGCGGAGGGCAACGAACGCTTCCACGACGATCGGCACGGCTCCGACGGCCCGCTCGGGGTATCGATGCCGCGCGGCGCACTGCCGGTCTGCGATGCGGTGATCCGCGCCGCGCAGCAGTTCGGTATCCCCTACAACCCGGACTTCAATGGCAAGCGTCAGGCCGGCTTCGGCTACTACCAGCTGACGCAGCGGAACGTTCGCCGGTCGTCGGCCGCGCGCGCCTTTCTCGAGCCTGCCGAGGCGCGGCCCAACCTCACGGTGCGGACTGGCGCCCAGGCCACTCGGATACTTCTCGACAAGGGACGCGCCACGGGGCTCGAGTATCTCGCCGATGGCCGCAAGTCGACGGTACGCGCCGCGCGCGAGGTCGTGTTGACCTCGGGGGCGATCGGCTCTCCCCGGCTGCTGATGCTCTCCGGCATCGGCCCGGCCGATCATCTGCGTTCGGTCGGCATCGATATCGCTCACGACCTCCCCGGCGTCGGCGGCAATCTGCAGGACCATCTCGACCTGTGCACGATCTGCGAGTGTACGGGACCGCACAGCTACGATGGCGTGGAGCGGCTCGATCGTACCGTGATCGCGGGGCTGCAGTACCTGCTGTTCAAGAGCGGCCCGGTGACCGCCTCGCTGTTCGAGACGGGCGGTTTTTGGTACGCGGACGAGTCGGCCCGCGCCCCGAACGTGCAGTTCCATTTCGGGCAAGGTTCGGGGATTGAGAAGGGCATCGCGAAGATCGATGGGGCGGGCGTGACGCTGAACAGCGCGTTCCTGCACCCGCGCTCTCGCGGCACGGTCAGGCTCGCCTCGGCCGATCCGCTCGCCGCGCCGCTGATCGATCCCAACTACTGGTCCGACCCCTACGACCTGGAGATGTCGCTCGAAGCTCTGGCGATGGCCCGCGAGATCATGCACCAGCCGGCCCTGAAGGAGTTCGTTCGCAAGGAGGTGCTGCCGGGGCCCGAGGTGCAGGGCGGAGAAGCGTTGTTCGACTACGCTTGCAAGGTCGCCAAGACCGACCACCATCCGGTCGGCACCTGCCGGATGGGGCACGGGAGAATGGCGGTCGTGACCCCCGAGCTTCGTGTCCACGGTATCGAGTCGCTGCGCGTCTGCGACGCCTCGATCATGCCGACGATCAACTCGTCGAACACCAACGCGCCGACAATCATGATCGGCGAGAAGGCGGCGGATCTGCTGAGCGGGCGTGAGCCTCCGAAGCCGGCGGTCTTCGACGAGGAGCGCAACGACCTCGAGTACCGCGACATCGTCTGAACCGAGCTTCCGCTGCGAATGCTCGTGCGATCCGTAGCGATCTGATGGGTCGTGGCGGGCGGCGGCGGACAGTTGACCACGCTTGAAGGAGCTCGATATGACGACCGAAGTCTACCGATCCGGCCCCAAGGGCCTTCTGCCCAACAGCCGCTTGCCACTGCTCATCCATCGCGGCGCGGTTCCCGGCGGCGACAAGGAGGCCGTGCGCGATCGCTTTCGCGAGAACGGCTGGCTCAACAACTGGTTCTATCCCGGCATCTACGAGTACGCCCACTTTCATTCCACCACTCACGAGTGCCTCGGGTGCGCCGCCGGCTGGATGGAGGTCGCGATCTTCGGCGAGGGCGGAGAGAAGGTACGTGTCGAGGCAGGCGATGTCGTGGTCATGCCGGCCGGCGTCAGCCATGAGATGGTCGGTCATTCCGACGACGTGATGATGGTCGGTGGCTACCCGGAAGGGCGCGACTGGGACAACATTCAGGAGGCGTTCATCTCTCGCGAGGACTACCGCGCCGCGGCCAAGCGGATCATGATGCTTCCCGTCCCCGCGCGCGATCCCGTGACCGGCGAGCCCTTGCGCGAGTGGCTCGACGCACCGTCATCGGTCGATGGCGGGTGGAACGACTTCCGCGACGCGCTGGACCCTTCGTCGTGACCGGTCGCGGTCGCCAGGAGCGGTCAATGGCGTGACCGGAGAACGGCGTGACCGGAGAGAGGAGGGGGCTCGCCTTCAGGGTTTCACGCAGACCAGACGCATGACGGTCTCGATGTTGAACGTGAGCCGCTCCTCGAGCGCTGCGGGTGCTGTCAGGTCGCGCTCGAAAATGATGGAGCCGGTGAAGCGGTTGGTCAGGTAGTAGTAGCCGATCGCGGCGATGGTGATGTTCAACTGGATCGGGTCGATGTCCGGGCGGAAGACCCCCGCCTTCGCACCGCGCTCGAGCAGCGTCCCGACCATCTGCACGAACCCTTGGCTGGCGATGCGTACCAGCTCGGACTGCTTCAGGTGACGCGCCTTGTGGAGGTTCTCGCTGTTGACGAGCGTGATGAACTCGGGGTTCTCCAGGTAATAGGACCAGGTGAAACGGACCAGCTTCTCGAGCGCCTCCCTCGGCGGCAGGTGCTCGAGCGCGAGCTCGCGCTCGGCCGCGCGGATGTCGACGTAGGCCATCTCCACCACCGTCTGGAACAGCTTCTCCTTGCTGTCGAAGTAGTGATAGATCATCCGCTTGTTCGCCTTGGCGCGCTCGGCGATGACATCGACGCGGGCACCGCCGAGGCCGTGCTTGGCGAACTCCTTCTTCGCGACGCCCAGGATCCGTGCCTTGGTCGCCGCCGCGTCGCGCTGCCGGGGCTTGAGCTTGGAGCTGCGCCCGAGCGCGGATCCGGGCTCCGTCTCGGTCGCGGCCCGTTCGGGCGTTGAGATGTCCTTGGACAAGTTCGCGCTCCGCACGCTCGTGACGGGGGACACCCGTCGGCCGCGACACTATCGCACACCGGGTGTATCCGATCGCTCCTCGAGGTCGCTCCGCGCCGCGACCGTGCACGTGGCGCTTGACATTCGCCACTCTGTAAGTAAATATATAGTTACTTATCTGGAGCGGATCGGGGAGTGCGGCCATGTCGTTCATCAAGAAGCACATCGAGGAGGCGGTGACGAGCCGCCGAGACTTCCTGCTGGCCTCCGCCTACGGTCTCGGCGGGGTCGCGGCCGCCGGTCTCCTCGGTCCGCGGCTCGCGCGGGCGGCGATCGAGGATCCCGCCGTCGCGTGGAGCTATCGCAACCGCACCAACCCGTACTGGAACGAGATCGTCTCGGGGGGCGAGGCTTTCGCGCAGAGCCTGGGCAAGGACAAGGACTTCCTGACGCACCTGATCAACGAGGGCTCCTCGGAGAAGTCGCTTTCGGACGTGAAGGGCCTGCTCGCCAAGACCGGCGGGAAGCTCGCGCTCGCGATCGACACCAACGACGCGCCGAACGCGCGCCCCGTGGTCGAGGCGGTGTCCGCCGCGGGTGCCTACGTCTCGACGATCTGGAACAAGACGGACGACCTGCACCCCTGGGACTTCGGCGACAACTACGTCAGCCACATGACTTGGTCGGACGAGGGGCCAGCCGAGCAGACGGCGCGCATCCTGCTCGACGCGATGGGCAAGCAGGGCGGCGTGGTACACCTCGGCGGCATCGCCTCGAACAACCCCGCCATCGAGCGGCTGCAGGGGCTCAAGAACGCGCTGGCCGACTACCCCGACTGCGAGCTTCTCGATGCGCAGCCGGCCGACTGGGACACGCAGAAGGCCAACCAGGTCATGTCCTCGTTCCTGACCCGCTACGGCGACGAGATCGCGGGCGTGCACTGCGCCAACGACACGATCGCCTACGGGGTGCTCGAGGCGCTCCGGGCCGAAGGCATCACGGACATGCCGCTGGTCTCCTATGACGGCAATCCCCAGGCGGTCGACCTGGTGAACAAGGGCGAGATCCTCGCCACCGTGTTCACCAACCCCCACTGGGGGGGCGGCATCACCGCCTCGCTCGCCTACCACGCGGCCATCGGTACGTTCAAGCCGTCCGAAGAGCCGAACGAGCACCGCGAGTTCTACGGCCCGGCGATCCTCGTCACGCCCGACGATGCCGCCGAGTTCAAGACGAAGTACATCGAGAACGTGCCGGAGTACGACTGGATGGACTTCTGGGGCCCCACCAACGGCCAGATCCAGTACGACTGATCCGGACTCGTGGACGGGGTGTCCGTGCAGGGAGGAGCCGCGAGCGGCCGGTTCGACCGAGAGACCCTGCTCCTCTGGGCGCCTCTGATCGTGCTGCTGGTACTGGTGGCGTTCTTCACCGCCGTGGAGCCGCGCTTTTTCTCGACGCGCAACTTCGGACGCATCGCGATCGCCTCGGCGCCGGCGCTGATGGTCGCCGTCGGGGTGACCTTCATCGTCATCATGGGCTCGATCGACTTGTCGATGGAGGGCACGGTCTCGGTCTGCGCGGTACTGTTCGCGCAGGCCTTCATCGCCTGGGGGGCGACGCTCGCGAGCACGGCGTGGCTGGCGTTGCCGCTGGCGCTGCTCGTCGGCGCCGTGATCGGTCTGGTCAACGGCCTCGTGCACGTCAAGCTCCGCATCCCTAGCTTCATGTCCTCGCTCGCGATGGGGTTCGTCGGTACCGGGCTCGCGCTGATCCTGACCGGTGGGGACAGAATCCGGGTCGAGGACGAGCTCTTTCGCGGTGCGCTGACGGAACGCTGGTTCGGCTACCCGATCATGGTCTACGTCGCGGTGCTGTTCCTGCTGATCGGATGGTTCGTGCAGAGCCATACCACGCTCGGGCGCAACTTCTACGCGGTCGGTGGTGGCGAGGAGCTCGCGCACGCCTCGGGCTTGAACGTCGAGCGCGTGCGACTGCTCGGCTTCACCCTCGCGGGGATCTTCTACGCGGTCGGGGCACTGCTCGCCGTCGCGCGCATCGGCATCGCCGAGACCGCCACCGGTGGCAACTACATGTTCCTCTCGATCACCGCCGTGGTGGTCGGCGGCACGGCGCTCTGGGGCGGAATCGGCGGTGTCTGGAACACGCTCGTCGGCGTGCTCATCGTCCACGTCATCGGCAACGGCATGGTCGTCATCGGACTGCCCGGCTACCTTCAAGACGGCGCGCTCGGTCTGCTCGTCATCGTCGCCGTGGTGCTGTCGACGAACCGTCGCCAAGTGGCCTTCGTCAAGTAGCGGATCGGGGGCCGACGTGTACGAGTTGCGAGAGGTCGACAAGACGTTCCCCGGGGTGCACGCGCTCAAGGCGGTCGACTTCCACGTCGAGCGTGGCGAGATCGTCGGACTGGTCGGGGAGAACGGCGCCGGCAAGTCGACGCTGATGAAGGTCATCTACGGGGCCTATCGGCCCGACGGCGGCGCGATCGTCATCGACGGCGAGGAGAAGCGCTTCCAGTCGCCTCGGGAGGCGATGGATCACGGCATCGGCATGGTGTTCCAGGAGCAGTCGCTGATCACCAACCTGACGGTGATGGAGAACATCTTCCTCGGCTTCGAGCGGCAGTTCGTTCGCCTCGGCGTGATCGACTGGAAGGCGATGGCGCGTGCCGCGAGGGCACAGCTCGAGAAGGTCAGGCTCGGCATCGATCCCTCTACCGTCACCTCCAAGCTCTCCTTCGCGCAGCGTCAGCTGGTCGAGCTCGCCAAGGTGCTGACCCTCGAGGACCGCATCGAGGGGCATCTGGTGATTCTGCTCGACGAGCCGACCTCGGTGCTGTCCAAGGAGGAAGTGGAGCTTCTGTTCTCGCTGGTGCGCGAGCTGACCCACCGCGCTTCGTTCATCTTCGTCTCCCACCGCATGGACGAGGTGCTGGCGCTCTCCGATCGGGTCTATGTCATGAAGGACGGTGCGGTGGTCGATGTCGTGACCCGCGCGGATGCCGACGTGGACGCCATTCAGCACCGCATGGTCGGGCGCGATGTCGATACCGAGTACTACCGCGAGCAGAAGCAGAAGCCCTATCGAGGGGACACGCCGCTGGTGCGTTTCGAGGCGGTCAGCCTCGGTTCGCGCTACCGCGATGTCTCGTTCGAGCTGCACGCGGGGGAGGTGCTGTGCCTGGTCGGTACCGAAGGCTCCGGGCGCGAGGCGATCCTGCGCACGCTGTTCGGGCTCGAGACGCCGACGAGCGGCAGCGTCGAGATCAAGGGCGAGCCGGTGCGGCGCTTTCGCGCCCGGGAGGCGGTGCGTCGCGGTGTCGGCTACGTCCCGCGAGAGCGCAAGGTGGAGGGCATCGTCGGCGGCATGGACGTGCGCGAGAACATGACGCTCGCACAGCTCGGCAACTACTCGACCCGCGGCGTGCTGCAACTCGCCCGCGAGCGGACGTTGGCCGAGGACTGGGTCGGGCGGCTCTCGATCAAGACGCCGTCGGTGTTCAAGGACTGCGGCGGGCTCTCGGGCGGCAACCAGCAGAAGGTGGTGCTCGCCAAGTGGCGCTCCGGCGGCTCGGACATCATCCTGCTCGATCACCCGACGCGGGGGCTCGACATCGGTGCCAAGGAGGATGTCTATGAGCTGGTGCGCGAGATGTCGGCCGCCGGTGCCGGCATCATCCTCGTCGCGGACACGCTCGAGGAGGCGATCGGTCTCTCGCACACCTTGCTCGTGATCAAGGACGGGGAGCTGCAGAAGCGTTTCGACGGTACCCCCGGCGACAAGCCGTCGCTCTACGATCTCGTCCACCACATGATCTAGGGCCCATGAATCTCGAGAGATTGAAGACGCACCTCCCCTGGATGACGCTCCTCGGGCTGGTACTGGTCGTCGGCGCCGCCGACTCGAACTTCCTGCGGCCGGTGAACCTGATCAACATGGTCGCCGACATCGTGCCGCTGCTGATCATGGCGCTCGGCATGACCTTCGCCATCTACATCGGCGGGATCGACCTCTCGGCTCAGTCGATCGCCAACATGACCACCGTCATCGCGACCGTCTCGCTGCCGCTGTTCGGCGTCGGAGCGGCGCTGCTCTGCCTGCTTGCCGGGCTCGTCCTCGGGGCCTTGTCGGGGGCGGTCACCACACGTCTTCTGGTGCCCTCGTTCATCTCCACGCTCGCCATCGGCGGGCTCGCCTTCTCGTTGGGGCAGTACCTCTCGGGTCAGCGTGCGCTCTACATGGACGCGACGGCGCGCGATGCCTCCTTCGGTTGGATGGTCGGACGCTCTTTCGGTATTCCGCACGAGATCTTCATCGGCGGGGCGCTGGTGCTCGCCGCGGTGTTCGTGCAGAAGCGCACCACCTTCGGGCGGGCGCTGAAGGCGGTCGGAGCGGGGGAGCCGGCCGCGCTCGCCTCGGGGCTGGACGTGGCCCGTATCAAGATCCTCGCCTTCGCCGTGTCCGGAGGGCTCGCGGCGCTGGCCGGGCTCCTGTTCTCGGTCAAGCTCTCGGGCGGCTCGCCGACCATCGCCAACGGTTTCCTGCTGCCGGCCATCGTCGCCGTGTTGGTCGGCGGCACGCCGCTGACCGGTGGCGTGGGCGGCGTCGTCAACACCCTGATCGGCACGCTGATCGTCGCGGTGATCCGCTCCTCGATGCTGTACTTCGAGGTCGACGCGACTCACCAGCAGATGCTGTTCGGCATCATTCTGATCGTCGCCATCGCGCTGACCATCGACCGCGGCAAGCTGCGCGTGGTCAAGTAGGCGGTGATCGAGTTGCGAGAGGCCCCGCCGGTGGGCGAGAGTCGGCCAACCGCCAGGAATCGGAGATCGCGATGAACCAGTCCCAGACCCGCTCCTTCCCGCCACCCGAGCTCGGCCTCCGGGTGAACGGGCGATGGATCGAGAGCGGCGAGCGCAGGCACCGGGTCGATTCGGGAGCCCGATGATGGTCGAGCGCGACTACGATTTCGTCATCGTCGGCGGCGGCTCGGCCGGTTGCGTGCTCGCCAACCGCCTGAGCGAGGACGGTGACGTGCGGGTGCTGCTACTCGAGGCCGGTGGGCAGGACCGCCATCCGTTCATCCACATGCCGGTCGGGTTCGCCAAGATGACCACCGGCCCGCTCACCTGGGGGTTCGTCACCGCCCCCCAGAAGCACGCCGACGGGCGCACCATTCCCTATGCCCAGGGCAAGGTCATCGGGGGCGGCAGCTCGATCAACGCCGAGGTGTTCACCCGCGGTCACCCTTCGGACTTCGACCGTTGGGCGAACGAGGAGGGCTGTGCCGGCTGGTCGTTCGCCGAGGTCCGGCAGTATTTCCTCAAGTCCGAGGGCAACACCCTCCTCTCCGGCGAATGGCACGGCACCGACGGTCCGCTCGGGGTGTCGAACGTGCCCACCCCGCAGCCGATGACGCGCGCCTTCGTGCAGTCCTGCCAGGAGCTCGGCATCCCCTACAACCCCGACTTCAACGGTGCGGTGCAGGAGGGCAGCGGCGTCTACCAGACGACCACGCGCGACGCGCGCCGCTGCTCCGCGGCGGTGGCCTATCTCCGGCCGGCGCGCGGGCGCGCGAACCTGTCGGTCGAGACCGGTTGCCGGGCGCGGCGCATCCTGACCGAGGGAAACCGCGCGATCGGCGTCGAGTACGTCAGCGGCGGGCGAAGCCTCCGCGTCGGCGCGGCTCGGGAGGTCATCGTCGCCTCCGGGGCGATCGGCTCGCCGCATCTGATGATGCTCTCGGGCATCGGGCCGGCGGCGCACCTTCGCGAGCACGGCATCGATGTCGTGCACGAGCTGCCGGGCGTCGGCGAGAACCTCCACGATCACTTCGGCATCGACATCGTCGCCGAGCTCACGGGACACTACAGCCTCGACAAGTACAACAAGCCGCACTGGGCGCTCTGGGCGGGGCTGCAGTACCTCCTGTTCCGCTCCGGACCGATCACGTCCAACGTCGTCGAGGGCGGCGCCTTCTGGTACGCCGACCGCACCGGGACGGTTCCGGATCTGCAGTTCCACTTCCTCGCCGGGGCCGGTGCCGAGGCGGGCGTGCCGAGCGTCAGCCACGGCTCGTCGGGCATCACGCTGAACTCCTACACGCTGCGCCCGAAGAGCCGCGGCACGGTCCGCCTGCGCTCTGCCCGCCCGGACGACCTGCCGATCGTCGACCCGAACTTCCTCGCCGAGCCCGAAGACCTGGCGATCTCGATAGAGGGGGTGCGGATCAGTCGCGAGATCTTCCGCCAGCCGAGTCTCGCCCGTCACATCCGCGAGATCCGCTACCCGGACGCCTCGGTCACCTCCGATCGCGACCTCGAGGTCTACGCCAGGCGCTACGGGCGCACGTCCTACCACCCGGTCGGTACCTGCCGGATGGGCGACGATGACCTGGCGGTGGTCGACCCGCAGCTGCGCGTGCGCGGCATGGACGGGCTACGCGTCTGCGACAGCTCGGTGATGCCGAGCCTGATCGGCTCGAACACCAACGCGCCGACGATCCTCATCGCCGAGAAGGCGGCGGACATGATTCGCGGTAACCGGCACGCGTGAGGTGAGCCGCCCGATCTCGCGAGCGTCGCGCCGACGATCGATTCAGTCCCAATCCGGCGCCCAGGGCACGAGATCGGCGGTGACGACGCGCAGACCGGTGGCGGTCTTGGCATCGATCCGGGCCATGTCGACGCTCGACAGCGTGAAGCCCATGACGTCGAAGTTCGTCTCCATGTTCGCCCGCTTGGTCGACATCGTCGTGATCGGTACGCCCTTCTGCAGTATCCAGCGGAGCACGACCTGTGCGGCCGACTTGTCGTAGCGCTCGCCGATCGCGGCGAACTCGGGGTGCTCGAACACCGCCCCGCGGGCGACCGAACAGTACGAGGCGAGGGGAATACCGGTCTCGGTCGCGGCCGCCAACAGCGCGCTCTGATCGAGCAGGGGGTGGAACTCGACCTGGTTGGCGACGATCGGCTCGTCGATCAGCGACGCGGCATCCCGCATCATCCGCGCCGTGTAGTTCGAGATCGCGATCTCGCGCGTGAGCCCCTCGCGGCGCGCCCGCGCGAGCAGTTTCAGCGATGGAGAGATGTCGCCGTCCGCCGGCGGCCAGTGCAGCATCAGGATATCGACCCGATCGACGCGGAGCCGCTTCAGGCTCTCCTCGACGGAGGGCAGGAACGCCGATTCGGAGAAGTGATCCGGGTGCACTTTCGTCGTCAGGCAGAACGCCTCGCGCGCGAGGCCCGTCGCGGCGAGCGCCTCGCCGGTCTCGGCCTCGTTGCCGTACATCTGCGCCGTGTCGAAGGAGCGGTAGCCCGTCTCGGCCGCCGCGCTCACCGCTTGGTGCAAGGCGCCGCCCTTGAGCGGAAAGGTACCGAAGGTGCGCTCGTGTCCGTGACGGAAGAGTGTGTTCATGGGCGATTTCCTGCAGTGGCGAACGCGTGATCGCTCCGATGCCCCGCGGCTCGCGTGCGCGCGACGAGTGACTCGGGTACAAGACGGTAGCGGCCTGCTTGATCGAGCGTTCCGCTCGTGTCATATTATACTAACTGGTTAGTTACTTAACGCCAGTTAGTTACTTAATGCTGGTTAGTTACCTAATGACCGCTCAACCAACAACTGCTCAACGGGTGCCGATGTCGAACAACGAGCTGATGTCGAAAGTCAGGACGGCGGAAGAGGCGGCGGACATGATCGGCGACGGGATGGTCGTCGCGGTCAACTCCTCGAGCGGGCTGTGCTGCCCCGATGCCGTGCTCGCGGCGATCGGCGCTCGTTTCGAGCGGGAGTCGGCGCCGTGCGATCTGACCACGATTCATCCGATCGCCGCCGGCGACATGTTCGGAACCAAGGGGATCGATCACCTCGCTCGTCCGGGCCTGCTCGCCCGTATCATCGGCGGCTCCTACCCCTCCGGTCCGACCCGGGCCGAGCCGCCGCTGATCTGGCAGATGATCGGCGACAACAGCGTCAAGGCCTACAACGTCCCCTCGGGAGTCGTCTTCGACATGCTCCGAGAGGCCGGTGCCAAGCGCCCCGGCGTGCTGACGCGGGTGGGTATGGAGACCTTCGTCGACCCCGAGCTCGAGGGCTGCGCGATGAACGCGGCCGCCGCCGAGGAGCCGGTGGTGCGGCGGGTGAGCTTCGAGGGCGAGGAGTGGCTGTTCTTCCCGTCGATCGTCCCGGATGTGGCGATCATCCGCGGTACGACCGCCGACGAGAGGGGCAACCTCACGTTCGAGCAGGAGGGGGCCTACCTCGGGGCGATGGAGATGGCGCTCGCCGCCCGCAACAACGGCGGGCGCGTCATCGCCCAGGTCAAGCGCGTGGCGATGGCCGGCACGCTCAAGCCGCACGACGTGCACGTGCCAGGCATCCTCGTCGACGCGATCGTCGTCGCTCCCGAGCAGCTCCAGACGACCGCGACCGAGTACGACCCGGCCATCTCCGGGGAGGTGTTCCGGCCGCTCGAGACGTTTCGCCTCCCCGGTTTCGATGTCTCCAAGGTCATCGCGCGGCGCGTCGCGCAGGAGCTCCGCGTCGGCTGGGCGGTGAACATCGGCTTCGGGGTGTCGGCGAACGTGCCGCGCATCTTCGTCGAGGAGGGCCTGCACGGCGCGGTCACGTGGATGATCGAGCAGGGGGCGGTGGGCGGTATCCCGCTGCTCGACTTCAAGTTCGGTTGCTCCTCGAACGCCGAGGCCTTCGTCGCCTCCCCGCACCAGTTCTCCTACTTCCAGGCGGGCGGATTCGACGCCTCGCTGCTGTCCTTCCTCGAGGTCGATCGCCACGGCTCGGTGAACGTCTCGCGGCTCGCCGCCGTGCCGCACCGCACGGCCGGCGCGGGCGGCTTCGTCGACATCACCTCGCGGGCGCGAAAGATCGTCTTCTCGGGCAACTTCAATGTCGGGGCGCGGACGTCGATCGCCGACGGAAAGCTCGTCATCGAGCGCGAGGGGAAGGGGGCGAAGTTCGTCGAGGAGGTCGATCAGGTATCGTTCTCGGGGCGCCGTGCCCGGGCGCAGGGGCAGGATGTGAGCTACGTGACCGAACGCTGCGTGATCCGTCTGCGCGAGGAGGGGCTGGTGGTGACCGAGATCGCCCCGGGGCTCGACCTGCAGCGCGACGTGCTCGATCAGGCGGCCACGCCACTGAAGGTCGCCGAGGACCTGAAGACGATGGAAGCCGCGCTGTTCGCGCCAGAGCCGTTCGGGCTGCGTCTGGAAGCCGCCTCGTGAGCGACGCCTCGGCATCGCTCGCGCTGGAGGTTCGCGACGGCATCGGTTTGCTGACCCTGCGCCGGCCCGAGCGGCTGAACGCGCTGGACGCGCCGATGATCGCGACATTGCTGGAAATCTGCCACCGCATCGAGCACGACGACGGCGTCCGCGTCGTCGTGCTTTCGGGGGAGGGGCGGGCGTTCTGCGCCGGAGGCGACATCGACGCGTGGAGCGCGGAGACGCCCGCGCGCTTCGGCCGTCACTGGGTGCGCGACGGTCATGCCGCCTTCGACGCTCTCGCGCGGCTTCGCCAGCCGCTGATCGCGGTGCTCGACGGTCATGCGCTCGGCGGCGGGCTGGAGCTCGCCGCCTGCGCCGACTACCGCGTCGCCGAGGCGCAGGTGAAGATCGGTCAGCCCGAGACCGGGCTCGGGGTCATTCCCGGCTGGTCGGGCACGCAGCGCGCGGTGCGGCGCTTCGGTGCGCGGACCGTGCGCCGCATGGCGCTGTTCGGGGAGGTCTTCGAGGCGGAGACAGCGTACGCGCTCGGCCTCGTCGATCGGGTCGTCGCCGAAGGGGAAGGTCGGGCAACGGCGCTCGAGGTGGCGCAGTCCCTGCTCGGCCGCGCCCCCGAGGCGACCGAGCTCACCAAGATGCTGATCAACGCCGCCGAGGGCGAGGAGCACGAGCGCGTGCTCGAGTCCCTCGCCGGACGCGTGGCCGCGGGCGGAGCGGAGCTCGTCGAGGGGCTCGCCGCGTTCCGCGAACGGCGCGGTCCGGACTTTCGGACAACGCCTACCGACGGCCGCGATCGAGAGGCGTCTGCCGGCGACGGGTGACGCGACGGCGCGCGGCGCGTCGACGAGCATTCCGTGGCGACGAAGGGCAAGCTTTGCCTCGGCCCTTGCTCTTCGTGTCGGTGAGGCGGAGGCTGAGGCCAATGGCACTTGGTTAAGCGATCTAGCCTACTCGACGCCATGGAAAATCGACGAGTTGCGGGCGTCTAGACGACGGCTCAGGGCTTAACCGAGTGCCATTGGGATCTGTACCGATCCACCACTGCCGCCGGGAATTTGGCGGGCGTCTGAGCATATCCCTGAGTGTTCCCTATTGGGTTCTTCCGGAGTCGGTGCTATTGGGTGATTGCCGAACCTGGGGATGTGGGATGTCCGAGAAACGCTCGTGACCAGCAACGCCTCGAACCGACGAATTGGCGCCCGCACGTACGTTGGCAGGGGCGGGGTGTGGAGAAGAGGGCTGTCGCGAGCGGCGCTATCGGTTACCGACTGAGTCGTTCGCTGCCGGCTATGCACGAGTCGGATATCATGTGATATGACCGACTCAAGCTAATACTTGTTGAACTAAACCGCTTCGCGGGGCTGAGTTTCGGCTGCACTTTCGTCGAGGATCGGCGACGCTGACTTTACGAGCGGTGGCATGAAGGTTCTCGCTGTCGGACAGACCACTGTCGGTCTGTCTCGGAAGTCCAGCGATGAGCCCTCTACGCCAGAAGATGATCGACGCCATGCGTCAGCGTGGCTTCTCGAACCGCACCCACGAGAGTTATCTCGGGGCGGTCACCAGTTTCTCACGGTTTTACCCTCGTGCGCTCGAGACGGCCGATGCCGAGGATGTGGCGAGCTATTTCGAGCATCTCGTTCGCGAGCGGGAAGCCTCCGCCTCGACGTGTCGCGTTCACTACGGCGCGCTCCGGTTTTTCTACGAGAAGGTGCTCGAGCGGCCCGCCGCGATGGCCAAGGTCGTGCTGCCCAGGCGAGGACAGCGGCTGCCGGGATTGCTGAGCACGGGCGAGATCCGGGCGCTGGTCTCGGCCACGGACAACCTCAAGCATCGCTCGCTCTTGTGCACCTGCTACGGCTGCGGA
>ENA-ORXM01003355-ORXM01003355.1-marine-metagenome-genome-assembly--contig:-NODE-3355-length-16122-cov-3.752384_pt1 | contig 16122 bp, 10 predicted proteins | sample MGYA00237867_ERZ511480 | MGnify/ENA primary metagenome ERZ511480 (study PRJEB26309, sample SAMN06266103) | marine metagenome | isolation source: Algal blade | place: United Kingdom:Sidmouth, United...
ATCTCCGGCGATAGAGCAGACTTGCCATTGAGCAGGTTGCTTAACGCAACCCGCGTCACACCCAAATGCTGGGCCGCCTCGGCTTGCGTCAATCCGAAGGGCTCAACGAAGTTGCGCCTGAGCCAAGGTCCGGGATGAAGCGCGAAGCTAGTATGTAGCTTGATAGCCATCAGTGATAGTCCTCCAGATCAAGGTCGCCGATTGTTCCGTCGTCGATCTTAGTGAAAGTCAGCCGCCAGTTCTTGGTGACGGTCATTGCGAAAGCCCCCTTCCGCAGCGAACCGCGTTACGCCCGAGGGCACGATCAGGAGTAGGCCGGTAACCCAGTGGCGCGGAGCAACTCAGTCGCGCGGCTTGACTTCCAGCGCCGTCAGGCGGGGAATCGCCTCACGAGACAGCTCGAAGTATTCCGCATCCGCCTCGACCCCGACACTGGTGTAGCCGATTGCGTTGCACGCGGCGAGGGTCGACCCCGATCCCGCGAAGGGGTCGAGGATGCGTCCTCTACCGAGCGGCAGACATCCGCGGGCGAGCTGTCTCAGGAAGTCCTGCGGCTTGAGAGAGGGGTGCGGCGCCAGCTTCTTCTCGGCAGCCGAGGTCGGCGCCGATCGAATCACGTCGCCGAACGGTCGCTCGTCGGAGACTCGGCGGAATCCCCCTGTTCCCCATCTCCTCAGGTTGTCCTGCACCCGTCCTTCGAGTGGCTTGCGCAGTATCACCCACGGTTCGTATCGAGATCGCGGCATCACGCTCACGTCACTGAACTCCTCGTGTGCGTTCTTCGGCCGATCTCCGCCGCGCATCGTCATGACCAGCCGGATGACGGTCCCGCGCATCTCCAGTCCACTCTCCGACATGGCAGAGGCGACGATGTGGGCCAGCAGCGGGTTGCTGGCGACGATGACGTTGCCGCCGGGAACGACGACTCGGCTCAGCAAGGTGCCGAGCTCGCGGAAGAACCTGTGCATGTTGACGAGATCGGCGGGCGTCAGCGTGGTGAAGCGCGGCAACGGCGAGCGGGTGCTGCCGTCGAACGATGGCGGAATCCGCCACACGCCGCCCTTGCCGGAGCGCAGTTTCCGCTTCTCGATGTCCGTGTACTCGACCAGGCCGTAGGGCGGGTCGGTCAGGACGGCGTCGACCGAGCTCTCGTCAGCCTGGCGCAGCCAGTCGAAGCAGTCGACATGATGAACCGCCGCCTTTCCGATCGTCACGATCGGCCACGTTTCCGCAGCCTGGAAGAGAGGGAGACTCGCCAGACGGTAGCGGCCGCGAGACATCCGCTCGAACAGCTTGGGGGTGTTCAGGTTCAAGTAGGAGCGTACCGACGACGCGCCGATAGTGTCGCCGATCTTCGCTCGAACGACTGCCTCGAGCTCGGCGATGGTGGCACCCTGTCGGACGATGGACAGGTGGTTCATCAGCACATCTCGGATGGCGCCGCGCTCGACGGTAGGGCGGCGTGGCGGGGCGGCGCCGGCAGCGTCGACATCGCCGAACATCTCCGTGGCCTCCATGCTCTCCCGGTCGTGGCTCACTACGGTCTCGCGCGAAAACTCCGATGATAGTGTCGAGACGTCTAGACGTCAAAGAGAGCGCGCCGACGTGATGGCCGTGTCGAGGCCGGGCCCGAGTGAGCGGCACACGGTGCGAGATTCGTCTCCGGCGGCGCCGATGTCCGTTAGGTCCTCTCGAGGACGCGGCCTCCCGCCCCGTCTTCGGCAGAAGCCGATCGTACCGATGAGGACAGCCTGGGATGAGCACGAGCCGAAGGACCAACGAGCGGATTGACGCGGACGAGCGTCGTCACGAACGAGGGCGCACGGATGGAATCGGTGCGCGGACGGCGATCCTCGCGCTCCTCGTGGGGGCGTTTCTCGCGGGGGGATGCGCGGGCGGCGGTGGTGTCGACAGCCGGATTTCTCGATGCGGTGACAGTAGCGATCCCACTAGCGCTCCGTGTGAGGACGAACTGCCCGCACCCGTGCCTGCGACGAGTTTCTCCTTCGGGGTCGATCCGGCCTTTGCAGAGAGCGTGAGCGAGGGTGCCCTCGAGGCCATCGACCGACAGTTCGGACGAGCCGTCCGAGTGTTCGACCGCATCGACAATATCTTCGACGGAACGACGATTCCCGTCACCTACAGCAGCTGCGGCGAAGCGAACGCGTTCTACCGACCCCGCTTCCGCGACATCACGCTGTGCAACGAGTTTCTCGACGTGATGTTCACCCAATTCACGTCGAACCAGCAGGGTGGAACGGACGAGGCGGCCCGCCGAGCGTTTACCTACGCCCTCGAGGCGATGACGTTCACGCTCTATCACGAGGCGGGTCATGCGCTGGACGACATTCGAAGCGTGGGCACCGGCGGCAACTTCGAGTCCGTTGCCGACACGATCGGCACGGTGCTCTCGGTCAGCACCGACCAGCCTCTCGGTCCGATCTTCGCCGGACTCTTCTTCAGCATGAGCGCACCTGCCACCGGCTCATCCGGCATCCACGGCAACGGTCTCGATCGCGCCTACGACCTGATCTGCTGGGCAACGGGTAGCAGCTCACGTCTTGCGGCGCTCGTACCGGAAATCTCCGCCCAGCTCGTCGGAAGCGGCCGCGACTGTACCGCCGAGTACGCAGACGGCCAGGCGTTCGTACAGAACTTGATTCCGGATCTGCGACAGCTGCCGCCGGCGGCCTCCGTACGCCGCGGCGTACGCGCACCACAGGCGTTGTTGTCCGCACTCGAGAAGAGATTCATGCAGACCGTACGCGCAACGCGAGCTCAGAGGCAGACGAGCACGGGCGAGGCGAGCGCGACGACCAAGCGATAGGAGCACTCGAGGCGGCGGCGACGCCGGGCATGCCGATCGAGACGCGTGGGTGCCCTTTCGGATCGAGATGTCGACGCGCACCGGTGCCGCGACCGGTGTAGGGCACGGGTGCGGCAGAGTTACGGATAGTGCACGCCGCCCTCGGCCCGCTGCACCGCGCGGCCATCCTCGGGCAGCGGGATGAATTCGGATTCGTCCCCGGGCACGGTGTCGAACTTCCCGGCCGCCCACTCCGCCTTCGCCTGCTCGATGCGTTCGGGTCGGGACGACACGAAGTTCCACCACAGGTAGCGCGGTCCCTCCATCGGGGCGCCGCCGAACAGCATGAAGCGCGCGTCGTTCCGGGCCGTGACGACGACCTGTTCGCCGGGGCGGAACACGACGAGCTGCCCCGGCTCGAACGCGTCGCCGCCGATCTCGACGGTGCCCGAGATCGTGTAGATCGCCCGCTCGTCCACACCGGGCTCGACGGGTGCGCGGGCGCCGGCGGCGAGCGAGATGTCGGCGTAGAGCGTCTCCGAGGCGGTCACCAGCGGCGAGCTCGCGCCGAGCGCGTCACCGGCGATCAACCGCGCCCGCAACCCGCTCGCCTCGACGCTCGGCAGCGCGTCGGCGGCGTGGTGGATGAAGTCGGGGTCGGACTCCTCCTCCCCCTCGGGCAGCGCCATCCAGGTCTGCAGCCCGAACAGTCGCTGCCCCTCGCGCTTGCGCGCCTCGGAGGTGCGCTCCGAATGCACGATGCCGCGCCCGGCCTTCATCCAGTTGACCGCGCCCGGCTCGATCGCGAGCTCGGTGCCGAGGCTGTCGCGGTGCAGGATCTCGCCCTCGAAGAGATAGGTCAGCGTGGCCAGGTTGACGTGCGGGTGTGGGCGCACGTCGATGCCCTGATCGGTCAGGAATTCCGCCGGACCCATCTGATCGAAGAAGATGAACGGGCCGACCATCTGACGTTTGGTGCTCGGCAGGGCGCGGCGTACGGTCATCTCGCCGAGATCCACCGCGCGCGGCACGATCAGTGTCTCGATCGCGTCGACGGAGGCGGCGTCGCCGAGTACGGGGTCGGGGCAGGCAGTCCAGCTCATGGTCTCGGTTCGCGGGTGAGAGATACGGAAGGGGGGATGTCCGGCCGCGCTCGCGCGTCACACCGCGCGCGGTCGGCGCGGCACACCCGGCTCGCCCTCGAGCGCCGCGCGATCCCAGTCGCCGGTGACGGCGGCGGCCTCGTAGGCCGAGCGCAGGAAGGCCGCGAGCGCCGCGGGGGGGTCGTCCGCGGTGCGCACGGCCTCGTAGGGCAGCACGAACTCACCGAGCGCCGCGTCCCAGCGTGCCGCGGCGGGCAAGACAGGCCGCTCGCGGAAGGCGTCGGGGGTCGGGTAGCAGTACGCGTAGAACATCGGCTCGCCGGCCCCGCCGTTACCGGGCCAGAAACCGGCCGAGAACACCTCGTGCGAGTAGGCCTCGCGCGTGATCGCGTCCGGCAGGTTCGGGATGCCGCCCGGGTGCGGTGGCGCGGGGCGGCCGGAGAAGCGCGTGACGGCCAGATCGAACGAGCCCCAGAACAGGTGGACCGGGGAGGCTTTGCCGAGCCAGGCGGTGCGCGAGTGCGCCAACACCCGATCGATGCGCACCAGCGCGCGGTGGTAGCGGCGGACCGCGTCGGCGTCGTAGGGACGAGGGTCGCGATCGTCCTCGAACGCGAGCACGGGATCGGGCAGCTCGTTCGGACGGCCATGGATGTCGAACGTGCCGCCGACGCTCTCGACCGCCTCGCGCGTGCGCTCGAGGAACTCCGCCACGCTCATCGGCTCGAGTTCCACGCTCGCGCGCCTCCCGCCTTCGGCCTCGACGAGCAGACGCGAATCGTGGACGTCGAGCGTCAGCGATACGTCAGCGCCCGGATCGGGCACCGGGCCCGTGGTCAGGCCGCGCGGCACGACGTAGAGCGTCGCGTGCCAGGAATGGATGGCCCACGGGGTGTGGGCGAGACGGTACTTGCCGAGGATCTGACACCACAGGTGAAGCGCCTCGCACGTCCGCGCCCACTCGCTCCAGGGCAGCGCCGGCCAGTCGGTCGCTCCGTTCGTGCTCACCGGACGACTCTTCGGTGGCGCGACCCCGTCCGCTGGACCCTCTTCTCGATCGGGTGCCGGTCGAAACGGGCGGTGCGGAGGTCGCTCTCCTCTCGCGGCACCCCGGAGGGCGCGGTGGCGTGGTGCAGGCCGGATACGGCGCGGGACATGGCAAGGGACGCTCGAGCGGTTCGTGCGACCATGATGCCGACAATTCTCTCGTCCCGACAGTGCTTACCGAATGGATAGTGACGAGCCGGCCCCTACTCCGCCCGGTGCGGACGACGAGTGCCCCGCGGCGCCGCTGCTCGCGCTGCTGCGCGGGCGCTGGACGACCTCGCTGATCCATTACCTCGGTGTTCGCGGGGCCGCCCGTTTCGGCGAGCTCCAACGTGCGCTCGCCGGCATCTCGCCCAAGGTGCTAACCGCGCGCTTGCGCGCGCTCGAGCGAGACGGGCTCGTCTGGCGCGAGACCAGCGCCGACGTGCCGCCGAAGGTGCGCTACGGTCTGAGCGAGAAGGGTGCCGATGTGCATCGGGCGCTGACATCGTTCGAGGCGCCGACTCGACGCTGGCTGGGCGAACGACCCGACTGAGCGTGTCGCGCCCGCCTCCGCGAAGACGGAGCGCGAGGCGACGGACCCGCCACCCGTGCAGGTCGAAGCGGTGCCCGTGGCCTCGGCCCACCCGCGGCTCGCGCTCAGATGTCGATGACGAGGTTCAGCGTGGTGATGCTGTCGGTGTCCGAGTCGAGCGGATTGCCCGGGTCCTTGAGATCGGTATTGCTGCGCGAGAAGTGCGAGACCTTCAGCGAGAAACGGTCGGACAGTTTGAAGGTGCTGCCGAGGCCGATCTCGACGAAGGTGTTGTCGCCGCTGATATCGCTGCGGAGATCGGCGTTCAGGGTGACCGTTTCGGACAGACGGTTGAGGTAGTTCAGGCCGACGTAGCCGATGCCGCCGTCGAGATCGTCGCCGAACACCGGATCGAGCGTCTTGTTGCCGATACCGAGCTCGCCCGAGAGATAGCCCGACGCGTTCCGATAGAAGCTGTAGCCGACGCCGATGATCTGCCGCGTGGACGAATCTATATTGGCCGGTTCGTCCGTCTCGTAGTCGAGGATGCCGAAGCCGTAGAGCCGGTCGTTGAAGTAGTACTTGGGCTGATAGCCGATCGTGAAGCGGTCCGAGTTGTCCCCCTCGACGATCTCGCGAACGGGGAAGCCGTTGTCGTCGCGAACGACGTTCCCCTCCTCGTCGCGCTCGGTGACGAGTACCGTCGAGGTGCCCTTGAACACCGAGGCGGTGAGCACGTGGTCCCAGCGATTGTAGTTCTTGATCAGACGGATCGCGCCGTTGATGTTGCTCGACTCGGCGTTGCCCGCCGTGAACGAGGCACCGAGACCGGCCGTGCCCGTCCAGCCGGACAGGGCTTCGCCGCCGGCTGAGAACGCGCGGTCGACGACCGAGTCGTCCTCGGTCGGCGAGCTCTGGGCATGGACGGCTCCTCCGCTCGACAGGAGGGCGAAAGTGACGGCGACCGCGATTCTCGTACTCATGGAACGGCTTTCCTTCAGTCGTGGCAAGAGGCGGAAGGCTCACAGAGCTTCCGTGGCAAGAGACGGAAGCTTCACAGACGGTTCGCCGGGTTGGTCGTTTCTCGGCGAAAACATGACAATGGTTTTCAATTACACCGGAGTTTGCAATCGTATCGGCGGTGTCGTGCCCGCTCGTTCGGAACGTGCCGCTCAGCGGCGGCCGGCTCCAGCGCGTCGTCGGGCTAGCCTGCGGTGAACGCGCTGCGTGCGCCGCCGGTGCGCTGCAGCTTGAAGATCGAGCCTGCGTCGGGGGCGGGCGGCAGCGGCAGCCGTACGGGGTTGACCTCGATGCGCGGCTCGAGCGCCGGCTCGCCGCAGACCATCCGCTCGCGCAGATCCTCCCACATCGCCGGCTGCGAAAGGCGGTTGAAATAGGCGCTCGAGCCCATCAGCGGCCAGGCATCGGCCGCGCAGGCCTCGAAGAAGAGGATCAGGCGAGCGCGGTCGCTCAGGTTCGGTGCCGAGCCGTGCAGAAGCCGTGCGTGGTGTACCGTCATGTCCCCCGCCCGCCCCGTCAGCGCGATCGCCTCCTCGCGGTGGAAGTCGGGATCGTCGGGGTCGACCGCACCGCAGAAGACCCCGTCGCGATGGTGATCGAGAACAGGCCCTCGATGACTGCCCGGGATCACCATCAGCGGGCCGTTCTCCCTATCCACGTCCTCGAGCATCAATCCGAAGGCGAGCACGTCGGCGTTGGTGTGCGGATAGAAGGCCCAGTCCTGGTGCCACTCGACCGCGGCGCCACCGCCCGGTGCCTTGGTGTTGAGCTTCGAGGTCAGGAGCGTCACGTTCGCGCCGAGCAGCGAGCGGAAATAGCCGAGCATGTGCTCCGAGCGCAGCGTCTCGGCGAAGGCCTCGTGCTGGTGGTGCGGGATCTTGATGCGGGTGAGCCGTGGGTTGTCGGCCGAGTGACCCTCGTCGAGGTCGAAACGCTCGTCACTCTCGGTCAGCTCGCGCGAGCATTCGATCAGCTCGCCCGTCACGCGCTGCAAGGTTCGGAGCTCCTCTTCGCCGACGGCGTTCTCGATCTTCAGGTAGCCGTCCCGACGGTAGGCGGTCACTTGGTCGGCGCTCAGCATCGTCCGCTCCCCTCTCGTTTACTCGTCCGCGCCTCGCGAACGCCTCGTTCGCGATGGCGAGCTCGACCCCTAGCACCGGTTCGTCGTTCGCCATCGGCACGCTACAAAGCCGAACGGGGGCTGTCAACGTACAGCGACGGCCGCGCCGACACGCCCCTCGAGAAGGCCGGAGGTCGCGGAGCTCGCCGTCGATCGCGGGCCTCCCCAGCCACGCACCGAAGCTCCAGCTCTCCCGCACGCGTCAGTCGCCCCGACTCCGGCTCTTGCGGCTCTTCGCCTCCTTGACCTGCTTGCCAAAGGCCCGGGCCCGGTCGCGACGCTGGTGCACACCCTCGGTTCGGCGCTCCCGCGTTCTCGCCTCCTCGGCCAGCCGCAAGTAACCTTCCCAGCGCCCGGGCGCGAGCGTGCCCGCCTCGCGCGCGAGCGCCACGGCACAGCCCGGCTCGCCACCGTGCGAGCAGTCGCCGAACCGGCATCCGCGCGCGAGCGCTGCGATGTCCGCGAAGCTCTCCTCGAGCGCCGTCTCGTCCACGGCGAGCGCGAGCTCCCGAAGCCCCGGCGTGTCGATCAGGCAGAGACCGACCGGGAGGCGGAACAGGGAGCGCCGGGTGGTCGTGTGCCGACCCTTCGCGTCGCCTTCGCGCACCGCACCGGTCACCTGCAGCGGTTCGCCCGCGAGCGTGTTCGCGAGTGTCGACTTGCCGACTCCGGACGGGCCGAGCAGCACCAGCGTATCGCCCGCGAGCAACCACGGCTCGAGCCGCTCGCGTGCCGTCTCGTCCCGCGCGTCGAGCGCGACGACATCCGTCGGGGCGAGCCGCGCGGCGCAGCGATCACGTTCGGCATCGGCCGCGTCGCACCGATCCGCCTTGCTCAGCACGACGACCGGATGCACGCCCCCGGTGCGCGCGAGCGTGACGTAACGCTCGACGCGACGGAGGTTCAACGAGTCGTCGAGCGCGGCGACCACGAGCGCGGTATCGACGTTGGCGCAGAGCGTCTGTCGCTCGGCGCTCGCACGCCCCTCCTGTCCCGGTGCGGTGCGCTCGAGCACGCTCGTTCGCACCAGCACGCGACGGATCGGCCGCTCGGAGCGCTGGTCTCGTCCGTCGAGCAGCACCCAGTCCCCGACGGTCGGTGGCGAGGTGTCGTCGATCGTTCCGCGCAGCCGTCCGGGCAACAGACCGGTACACGATCCGTGTTCGGCCGCGATGCCGAAGCGGTCGCGCTCGACCGACGTGACGCGGCCGATCACACAGCCCTCGAGCTCCTCGAGCGTCACGTCCTGCAGCTGCGCCGGCTTCCAGCCGAGCTCGGCGAGGCGCTCGAAGTCGTGCTCGATGATCGGATCCACGGAACGTTCCCCCGATGATTCGGGTTTCGCCGGGCACGGCGGTGACCCCGGTACCGACGACGGGATATTAACCGAGCGCGGCGTTCGGGAGCGAACGCCCGGCAGATCCGCACCGGCGACGAGGCCCTTCCGAACGGCGCCGTTGCGTACTTCGGTTCGTGAACTGCGCACCGCCCCTTCCACCGTACGGGGGATTCGGCGCCGCTCACGGAATTGCCAGCGTGGTTCGCACTCGGGCCATCCGCGACGCCGACCGCCTCACACCTCCGAGATTTTCGCAGAGCGGGCGGACGCGAACCGAGGGTATCGAGATACCTTCATCTCGCCACGGCAACAGGGTGAACGCCTGCGGCAGCACGAGCGGAGCGCGGACGAGCGGCACGGCGCCGGCGCGAGCGATAGGACATCGATCCACCAGGATCGACTCAACAGGAAGGAGTACGTCATGCCCGAGCGACTGACGCGGAGACTCGAGATGCCGCAACCGTCGATGCCTCTTGCCCAGGCGAGCGCGCCGCCGAGAGAGGAGGTGCGCCGCGGGGCGCGCGGCGCGCGAGAGGGAACACGATCCGCGCTCGCCGTGCTCGCGCTCGTCGCGGCGATCGCGCTGCCGGCCTGGTTTCCGGGCGAAGCGCGGGCGCAAGCCCTGGAGGATGTGACTGCGCCGGAGCTGATCGGCGTGACGGTCGAAACGCCGATCGTGGACACCTCCAGTGGCGACGCTACGCTGACCGTCACGGTGACGGTGACGGACGATCTGTCGGGGTTCAGCTATGCGTCCCTCACCTTTCGCAACGCCAACGACAACAGCATCGGATTGGGTTGCTCTTCCGGCTTCGCCGTCGCTGGCGAGAGCGATGTCTATCGGTGCAGCGCGACGATCCGCCAGTTCACGGAGCTCGGAAGCTACTCGCTCCGAAACGTCTCCGTCAGAGACAGAGTGAACAACAATCGGTACTACTCTCAGAACTCCACCCGAAGCGATCTCGCCGATCTCGGTATCTCCGCCTCGTTCGACGTCTACACGAACGATCGTGACAACGACGGTGTTCCGGACGAGAACGATGCGTTTCCGAACGATCCGAACGAGTCGGTGGACACGGATGGGGACGGCATCGGCGACATCGCCGATCCCGACGACGACGGCGATGGCCAGTCCGACGTGGACGAGTACGCGTGCGGGTCGGATGCGCTCGACGGCACGAGTGCGTCACAGGACTTCGACAATGACTCCATGCCCGATTGCGTCGATTCGGACGACGACGACGACGGCGTTCTCGACACGGAGGATGCGTTCCCGTTCGATCCGGCCCGATCGTCCGACGATACGGACAACGATGGTGTGAGCGACTCCGAGGACAACTGCCCGGCCGACGCCAACGCAGACCAGTCGAACGCCGACGCCGACCAGGACGGTGACGTTTGCGACACGGATGACGACAACGACGGGGTCCCGGACGTGGACGACGCCTTCTCTGGTGACCCGAGCGAGTCGGTCGACACCGACGGCGACGGGGTCGGCAACAACGCCGACGAGGACGATGACGGCGACGGACAGTCCGACGCGAACGAAGCGGCGTGCGAGTCCGATCCGCTCGATGCGACGGCGACGGCACCGGACGCTGATGGTGACGACGTGCCCGACTGCATCGATGGGGACCGTGACGGTGACGGCGTCGACGACGAGAGCGATGCCTTCCCCGGTGATCCGGCCGAGTCGGTCGACACCGACGGCGACGGGGTCGGCAACAACACCGACGAGGACGATGACGGCGACGGACAGTCCGACGCGAACGAGCTGGCGTGCGAGTCCGACCCGCTCGATGCGGCGTCGACCGCGCCGGACGCCGACGGGAATGACGTACCCGACTGCGTCGACGCGGACGGTGGCCTCGGGGGGGACGTCGACGGTGACGGCGTAGCCGACGGTGCCGATGTATGCCCGGCGACGATCGCGCCGGAGTCGGTGCCGACGCAGAGCCTGGCGAGCTATCGCTACGCGCTGAGCGACGGCGACGCGGTCGGCAGCGGGGCGCCGATCGAATTCACCACGAACCCGCGGCGCTTCTCGTACAGCACCGCCGACACCTCGGGGTGCTCGTGCGAGCAGATCCTCGCGCTGACGGAGAACACGCGACTGACGGAGCGGCGGCGCGGGTGCACGCGCTCGACGTTGGAGAACTTCATCGTCGATGTCGAGGCTGGTGTCTACGGCGTGCCCGGTGAGCCGACGATGGAGCGCGACAGCGACAGCGATGGGGTGGACGACACCGAAGACGCGTTCCCGCTCGATCCGAACGAGTCGGTCGACAGCGACCGAGACGGGGTGGGGGACAACGCCGACGCCGACGACGACAACGACGGGGTGGGGGACGAGAGCGACGCGTTCCCGCGCGACCCGAACGAGTCGGCGGATCTCGATGGGGACGGCATAGGGGACAACGCCGATGTCGACGACGACGGCGATGGGCAGTCGGACTCGGACGAGATCGTCTGTGCGGGGGATCCGCGCGACGCGACGGTGCGGGCGCCGGACGGCGACGAGGACGGTACGCCAGATTGCGTGGACGAGGGCGACGAAGGGGGCATCGACAGCGACGGAGACGGGGTGCCGGACGCGCGGGACGTGTGCCCGGTGACGGCGGTGCCGGAGTCGGTTCCGACGCAGAGCCTGGCGAGCTACCGCTACGCGCTGAGCGACGGCAGCGCGGTGGGCAGCGGGGCGCCGATCGAGTTCACCACGAACCCGCCGCGCTTCTCGTACAGCACCGCCGACACCTCGGGGTGCTCGTGCGAGCAGATTCTCACGTTGACGGAGAACACGCGACTGACGGAGCGGCGGCGCGGGTGTACGCGCTCGACGCTGAGGAACTTCATCGTCGATGTCGAGACCGGTGTCTACGGCGTGTCCGGTGACCCGACGATGGAGCGCGACGGCGACGGGGTGCGCGATCCCGAACTATCCGAACGGGTCGACGGACTTCGATGATGAGGGGGCGGGCGACAATGCCGATGCTGACGACCACGCCGATGGTCCGGTGAACCCCGGCGGGGGCGCGCTGCGCGAAACCGGCTGAGGTAGCCACTCGGTGCGAGGAGACGGCCATCGAGACCGACTCCTCCCGAGGGCGCATCGGCGCGGTCAATCCAGCCCCGGTGACGGTCGATACCGTCCCGATGAGGAATCCGTCGCTTCACACCGCTCGCCTGCTCGTCATCGCGTTCTCGCTGTTCGCGCTCGGTGCTTGCGGTGGTGGCGGGGGTGGTGGTACCGGTGGCGGCGGTGACCGTGGGACGAGTGGCGTCAGTGCCGTCATCCCGAGCGGCGCGTCGGAGACCGAGACATCGACGGGCGTCGCCCCGGCCGTGGAGCCCCCCCCGGATCCCGACCCCGCCGTCGAGCCCGCCGACCGAGCCGAGGCGGGTATCGCCGAGCCCGGTCTCGCGAGCGCCGTGCAGGGCGCGGCTGAGCCTGCGGCCCACCCGGCATCGGCCGCGACCGACGAGGCGACAGCCGTCGACCCGATCGAGCGGGCATTGGCCGACGGCGACGCGGCGGCGGTCACCGAGCGCGAGCTGGTCGACGCGCTCCTCGCCTCCCGCGCCACGCTCGACACCGAACGCACGCGCGTGCTCGACGCGCTGTTCGGTCGCACCGACCCCGCCCGCGCCGTCGGGCCGCTCGACTGGGACCTGACGCACGATTCGGCCGTGCTCCGGCCGCTCGCGCTCGGCGACACCGTACCGATCCTCCTCTCCAACACCTCGTTCAAGGAGGCGGGCACGATCGAGGAGACGCTGGCGCTCGCCGGTGTCGGCACGAAGGCGCGTCGGCTGCTGTTCGGCGGCAACCCGTTCCACGCCCTCGCGCGCGCCGAGCACCACCCCGGCGGCTCGGCCAACGCGGCGATGCAGACCTTCCTCGAGAACGGCGTGCGCTGGCTTGCCGATCGGGACGGCTCCGACACGAGCGACTTCGACATCGTCATCGCTCACCAGCAGGACAGCTATTGGGGGCGCCACGACGCGAGCACGCACGCCTGGTTCGCCGAGACCTGGCCGAACGCGCGCCTCAACGCGCCGGACACCTGCGAGAGCGCGGCGCTCGCCGGCTGCCTCGCCGGCGCCGAACTGCTGGTCATCGGCAACGATACCGGTTCGAACGATGATCACGGCGTGCCGTTCGATGCGATGGCGATTCTCGCCGCGGTGCGTGCCGCTCGGGCCGACGGCGTGGCTGTCCTCCTCGCCCGCAACGGCTACCGCCGCACCGAGCTCGACGAGGTTCTGTTCGACGAGCTCGGCATCGTCTCCGACTGGAACTACTGGCGTCAGGAAGGGCTCGCGGGGTTCGTGCCGGACGAGATGACGCTCGCCGCCGAGGCGCCGCTCGCACGGCTGAGCGGCGCGGTCGAGGCGCTCGACGGCGGTACGCTCGACTTCGACTACGCGAGCGCGGATGTCTGCACGAGCTACGTGGGGCGGACGACCTGTCACGAGAGTCGAGTGCTCGACGGCACCGGCGTCGCGCTCGCCAAGCGCATCGGCGACGCCCGCGAGGGGCTCCGCGAGCGCTTGCGTGCGCTCGATCGGCGCGGCACCGACCTATTTTCCCTCGGCGAGGCTTACCGCCCCGACAAGCTCGCCGTGCTGCTCGCCGACAAGTACCGCGAGCGGGTCCGCTTTCCGCTCGACAAGCTCTCGAGCGATCAACGCGCGTTCCAGCGCGCCCGCTTCGCCGACGCCGCCGTCCACTACGCGCGACCGAACAACCCGGTGCAGCCCGACATGGGCTTGTTCGCCGACGCCCAGCGTGCGCTGCACGAGGCCGCGACGGTCTCGCGCGCGCTCGTGCGCACGCCGAGACGGTTCTCTGAGTGGCGCTCGAGCGGACTCTACGTGCCGCCCGGACGAGCGGTCTTCGTGACCCGCACCGATTCGACCAAGGCCGCCGTGCGCGTGCGCTTCAACATGCTCCGTCACACGACGCGTCTTTGGGACACGAATGGCTACAACCGCCCGAGTGGGCTGAGCAGTCACGTCGTCGACGTGGCGCCCGGTGCTTCGGTGACGCTGTCGAGTCCGCACGGCGGGCCGCTCTACGTCTGGACCGAGGCATTCGAGCCGGCGGGGGACGAGGCACCGCAGCCGATCGCGCTGACGATCTCGGGCGTGCTCGACAACCCGCTGCTCGACGCCTTCGACGAGGCCAGCGTCGTCGCCTTCTCCGAGGCACTGATGTCGAGCGACAGCGATTGGGTCGACATTCGCACACCGCTGGTCGAGATCCACTCGCTGAAGTCACACCTGATCCGCGCGTTCGCCCGCCAGGACGGCGACGAGTCCGACGGCTACACGACAGCCGACGTGCTTGCCTACGTCGACGATCTGAGCGACTACTTGATCAAGGGCAACTACGAGTACGCGGGGTTCGCGAGCGCCTCGCTCGCCCCGCTCGATGCGCGCGTGGCCGATTGGTGCGCCGCGCGTGCGCTGACGGTCGTCGATTACGGCGGGAGGACGCTCGATCTGTGCCGAGACCGGCGAATCCACGCGCTGCCGCGCGTCCAGCACATCAACGCCGACATCGCCGCGCTCTGCGGTGGGCTCTGCGCCGGTAATCCGTTCGACAGCGGCGGCCCGATCATGCCGCTCGGCTGGGGCGAGAACCACGAGATGGGGCACAACCTGCAGCGTGCGCGGCTCAAGATCTACGACGGCCGGAGCACCGAGGTATCGAACAATCTCTTCCCGCTACGGACCACTCGCGAGTGGTCCATCGCCGCGGGGCTCGCCCGCCACCCGAGTCAGTCGCGCCCAAGCCATCAGCGGGCGTTCGAGCTGCTGCAGGCGGCGATCGCCGCCGGTAGGCCGGCCGACGCGAGCCATCCGCTGTGGTCCGGCACCGGTATCTACGATCTCGCCTTCGAACGATTGGCCTTCTTCGTTCAGCTCGTCTACGCGGCGGGCGACTGGGACGTGTGGACGAAGGTCTACATCGCCGAGCGCATCTTCGAGGATGCCTCGCGCGACGAGGCGAAGTGGCTCGCCGTGCGCGATCGCATCGGCTTCGGCGCCTACGCCGCGAGCGAGGCGCGAGCGATCTCCGGCAACGACTTCCTCTACGTCATGGTCTCCGTCATCGACGGCTCCGACTATGCCGACTGGTTCGCCGCCTGGGGCGTCGAGACGTCGGACGAAGCGCGAGCCCAGGTCGCCTCGAACGGCATCCTCAGCGACGAGCCGGTCGTGTTCCGCTATGTGGGCGGCACGTTGCCGGTCGCCCGCCCCTCCGGGGTGATCCCGCTCGACGGTAGGTCGCGGTGGGCCGATCCGGAGGGCTGAGGGAACCGCCCGTATCGACCTGCTCGGATTCGGAAGCGTTCGCACCGCGCTCGCTGATCGGTCGAGGCCACCCGCTGCCGGTCCGGATCACGCCGCACGGTTCGTAGCGGGTGTCCTGCTCGGCGGGTGTCCGCCTAAGACTCGGGATCCGATCCGCACGCCCGTTCGAGCCGCTCGAGATCGAACTCGACGCCGGTACCGGGCGTGTCGGGCGCCACCGCGAGCGCATCCTCGATGACCAGCGGACGAGACGTGTACCGATCGATCGGAAACGAGTGCACTTCGATCAGCCCCGCGTTCGGCTGCGCCGCGACCAGGCTGACGTGCAGCTCCTGCATACCGTGACTGCAGACGGGAACGCCGTGGGCGCGGGCCATCGCCGCGGCCTCGAGCCAGCCGGTGATGCCACCGCAGTTCGACGCGTCCGGCTGCAGGAACGACAGCCGCGCCCGCTCCAGAGCGTGGCGGAACTCGTGCGCGGTGTGCAGGTTCTCGCCCATCGCGAGCGGCATGCCGGTCTCCGCGGCGATGCGCGCGAAGCCGGCGAGGTCGTCCGGTTCTATCGGTTCCTCGAACCACAGGAGCTCGTACGGTGCGAAGGCGCGGCAGGCGGCGATCGCGCGCGGCACGTCGAGCGCGTAGTTCGCGTCGACCATCAAGGCGACGTCGTCGCCGATCAGGGCGCGCACCGCCTCGACCCGCGCTACGTCCTCGGCGAGCGCGTTCCGTCCGACCTTGATCTTGACGCCGTCGAACCCCGCGTCGAGGTAGCCGCGAACGCTGTCGAGCAGGCGCTCCTCGGTGAAGTTCAGGTCGATGCCGCCACGGTAGGCGCGGCAGCGTCTTCCCTGA
>ENA-ORXM01003357-ORXM01003357.1-marine-metagenome-genome-assembly--contig:-NODE-3357-length-16117-cov-2.758603_pt1 | contig 16117 bp, 11 predicted proteins | sample MGYA00237867_ERZ511480 | MGnify/ENA primary metagenome ERZ511480 (study PRJEB26309, sample SAMN06266103) | marine metagenome | isolation source: Algal blade | place: United Kingdom:Sidmouth, United...
TGGTCAAAACTCAAATATCACAGTTGTAGCTGTTGGATTAGAAAGTGATGACGAGATTTGGAAAATGGAATCGGCCAAACTTTCAAATTTTGAACATGCCATTGCACTAGGAAAATGGGAAAGTGAATATGCCAAATTATATGACATTCATAAAACACCTACATATTATGTCTTAGACCGTGATAAACAAATCATCGCTAAACCTGAATCTGATATTGAAGTTGTTGAATTTTTACGAAACCAATAACAAAATAACAGTTGTAACTATAGTGTTTTTAAGTCCTTGATGGTTTTAAAAGCGATATCAACTTGATCGTCATTTACCAAAATAGTAAATTCATTGGTAGTAGAAATCACCTCATAAAGAACAATACCCTCCCAAGCTAAACGCTGAAAGATAAAGTAATAAATTCCGGGTACGGAAACATTCTCAGCAGGTAATTTTACCGTAATCGAAGATAATTCCTCTGCTTTTTGTGTGCATTTTTCAGCCTTAAACAAATCTTCGACTGTTTGATCCATCAAATTGCTAATAACAATATTGATTTCATTCACCCCTCGTGAAGAAGTATAAAATACATCTTGATTGTGATTAATGGCTTCCAATAATTTAGCCTGTTGTACCAAAATCGTATCTGAAGCTAGAAAGGTGTAATCTGTTAAAGACGAGCGAACTGTAATTTCCCCAATATTCTTTAGCACCTTAATAATTTTATGAGTTGCTCTAAACTCTAAATCATCAGACAAACGTTTCAATGCCATAACAATGGCTCCGTTACGAATATCCTTTCCTAACTCCTCCTCTATCTCTGGTTTAACAATTCTTGAAAGTGATGTAAGGTTGATGATTCCTTGAGCCAAAGCGCTCTGTAGAAAGGGCTTTTTCTTAATATACTGCTCTACGACTGATGATATTGTTTTCATTATTGACGTTGTTTGAGACAAAAATAACATATTGTTACAAATAAAACAAATTGTCAGAAATGATAAAACGCACTTTCTAGATGTTCAATCTTAAAATGATACTTATTTTTTAGTATTGTTATGACATCAAAACGCACCTCAACGTCTAAATTATGTTCTGTAACATAATAATCAGCCCCTTGAACCAACAGCTTTATTTTTTTCTTGGTTATGGTATCAGCAATAGGAATAATAGTATCATTACTACGAGCTCGAACTTCTACTATCGCCAATACCGCTCCTTTTTGTGCGATAATATCAATTTCTGATTTCAAATAACGAAAATTTTGATATTGGATTCGATATCCTTTTTCGATCAAAAATTCGGCAGCTATACGCTCACCTTCTTTTCCGAATTCATTGTGTTTTCCCATTGCTTTATCGAAAATCCGTTCAAAAACATGCATTTCATCGAAAATATATGTCATTAAACGTCTTAATTGAAAATAAGATACGTATTTAGTTCTGTAGTTTAACGAAAACATAAAGATATTGATACTATACTCTTTATGTAAACGTTACAGTTACACCCCCAATTAAATAGTAGCCCCAAGCACTATTAAAAGAACTTACTAACGCCCAAATTGACTATGGAATATTTCATTAATTGTAATACTTCTCCATTGAGTCCGCATACTGGTACATTGACCCAGCAACAGGTGTCTCATTTGTACAGAAGATGAGGATTCAGTGCCTCTGTTGAAACCGTTAATGCAGGAACAGCCCTTACCGCAGATGTTTTGGTTGACAACTTAATCAATCAAGCCCTTGCAACTCCAGAACTCCCTGCTCCCGTTTGGGCAAATTGGAATAATAGTAATTATCCCGCAGATGATGATGCAGCGCGTCAAGTTCGCAGAGCTCAATTAGATGAGTGGGAACTTGCCTACGCCAATGCCATGTTGAATAACAATCTTAAAGATCGCTTGAGTTTCTTTTGGAGCAATCACTTCGTAACTGAACTTGACATCTATGATTGTAACTCATTTTTATATGGCTACACCGATTGCTTACAACGAAACGCAATAGGCAATTTTAGAACCTTTGTTAGCGAAATTGGCTTAACAAACGCCATGCTTTATTATTTAGATGGTGTTTACAATAATGGTAATAACCCGAATGAGAATTACGGTAGAGAATTATACGAACTATTTTGCTTAGGTGATGGTAATGGTTATACCGAAGAAGATATAATTGAAACTGCAAAAGCATTAACAGGTTATGTTGAACGAGGTGAGCTTGGTTGTGAAACCGTTCAATTTAACCCCGAACGCCATGACGCAGGACTCAAAACAATTTTTGGTCAAACTGGTAATTGGAATTATGACGATGTTATCAATATACTTTTTTCAGAACGACCCAATGAAATAGCTGAATTTATATGTAGAAAATTCTACGAGTTTTTTGTTCACCCTGATTCGAAAGATGCAGCAGGTAATGCACAAACAATAATATCTGGTTTAGCAACAACCTTTGTAAGTTCAAACTTTGAAATTGCTCCGGTATTATCTCAACTCTTTAAAAGTGAACATTTCTTCGATGAAGATGCTATTGGGGTAATAATTAAAAGTCCTTATGATGTATATTTTAATTTCATAAAGGAAACAAACTTCACGTATACCGATACTACGGTTGCTTCCATGGTTAATTATAGTGGACTTTTAAGTCAAACGTTGTTCGACCCCGTAGATGTTGCAGGTTGGCAACGTGATCGATCTTGGATCAATACCAACTTTATGATTGGTCGTTGGTTAACTCTTGAAACGATATTAGAAGAGTTTTATCAAAACAATGATGAAGAGTTCCGTGATTTTGCGGTAGCCGCTGTTGGGCCTGCCAATAGTAACACTAGTAATCCTGAAATTGTAGTTCGTGCTATTGTTGATAAGATTACTCCTAAAGGTTTACTCACACAACAAGATTTTGATAATGCATTGTCTGCCTTTAAGGTAGAAGATGTACCTGAAATATATTACAGCCCTGATCACACCGACGGCGGAACCTCACAATGGATGCTTAGTATTAGTCCGCAAGTTCCAAATCAAGTTTACCTGTTACTAGTACACCTTTCAAGACAACCAGAATTTCAATTAAAATAACCTACAATTATGTGCGATACTCACGACAAACATACATCACCTCATAAAGGTCTCGAACATGAAGGCCATGACACGGAACATAAACAATGGAGCCGTCGTTCATTTTTGCAGGCATTAGGAATCGCTGGCTCTGGCTCAATGATGTTGGGTACAAATATGCTTACAGCCTCAGCTCCTTCTGCACTAACCTCAGCCATAGCTGATGCAGAAACTGATAATATTTTAATTCTAATTCGACTTTCTGGTGGTAATGACGGTTTAAGTACGGTTATTCCTATTGAACAATATGATTCTTATGCGAATGCTCGCCCAAACATATACATTCCTGAAAGTAAAGTTCTTAAACTAACCGATGAATTTGGCGTTCCTTCATACATGAGTTCTTTGCAACCTATGTGGGCCGAAGGGCAGTTTAAAGCCGTGCATGGTGTTGGTTATGAAGGTCAGAGCTTATCTCATTTTACGGGTTCTGATATTTTCGCAAACACTGATTTAACAACGAACGGTTTTAGCGGACTTAATACGGGTTGGTTGGGTAGACATTTTGAACAGTGTTTTCCTGATTATTTATCCGATTTCCCTGGAAGTAGACCTGAAGGACCTGCAGCCGTGCAAATTGGTCAATTCGGAAGTTTAGTTTTTGAAGGTGAAGAAACAAACTATGCTTTTGTTACTAATAATGTAGATCAGTTAGAACAAATAGCAGAAACAGGCTTACAATATTCTGTTGATCAAACCTTGTTTGACGACTGTATGTATGGTGATCAATTACGATACTTAAGAGGTGTCTCAAATGTTACCAACGAATACGCCGGAACCATTCATGAAGCTTGGTTACGTGGTCAAAATCAAGTGGAGTATCAAGACAATAATTTTGCGCGTCAATTAGCACTTCTAGCGAGGTTAATTAAAGGAAATTTAGGCACAAAAGTATATATGATTTCTATGGGAGGTTTTGACACCCACGGAAATCAACCTTTAGCTCATGAACGATTGATGACCAATCTTTCGGTAGCTATCGATAATTTTTATGATGATTTAGGATTCACAGAACAAGATGATAAGGTATTAAGTATGACCTTTTCAGAATTCGGAAGAAGAATTTTCGAAAACGGATCAAACGGTACTGATCATGGTAAAGCAGCTCCAACCCTGTTCTTCGGATCAGGTCTAAATGGAAGTGCTTTCGTTGGAGAACATCCAACACTTGATGACCCCGACGGGCGAGGAAATTTAGAATACACCATGGATTTTAGAGACCTTTATGCTACAGTTTTAGCAGAATGGTTGTGTGTTGATATTCCTATTGTAGAACAACATTTATTAGATCACCCATATGCACCTGTTAATTTAGGATTTAATTGTAGTGGAACTGATTTTCCTGATATCGCTTATAGCGATGAAGATTTCACCCCTCCAACAGGAGAAGAACCTACTGATCCGACACCATATGACCCGAGTTTGTTAGATGCAGTAGTTCATAAACCTTTCTACCCAACAGATGAAGCGCCTCACATTTATTTAGAAATGCCATTTAGTGCTCACGTTGATATTCAATTGTATAATATTTTGGGCCAGAAAGTTGGTACGATTTACAATGAAATGATGATGGAAGGTTCGGTTGAAATAAACATTCGAGAACGTATGCCAATGCACTTGTCAGCCGGCAAATACATTTATCGAATAGATGTGCAAAATCAAAAAATGGCGAAATCAGTAATGGTTGCGTAATAGTTAGCAGTTAGCAGTTAGCAGTTAGCAGTTAGCAGTTAGCAGTTAGCAGTTAGCAGTTAGCTAAAATTAATTTTTAAAATATATAGAACGATTTTCGTCCCAAAAACGAACCGCTTTATTGCAAAGCCTCTGAACGTATTTCCCACAGATATGCTTCGGAGGTTTTCTTTTTCACTCAACAGTAGACCACGCGCACAAAAATCTTTATTTTTGAAGCCAAATTAATTTCTCATGGCTCAAAACGCTAGCGCACCAGAACGGTACACCATAACTGCTGCTTTACCTTATACCAACGGACCTATTCATATTGGTCATTTAGCAGGAGTATATGTTCCAGCAGACATATATGCACGTTTTCTAAGATTAACAGGAAACGATGTTGCTTTCGTCTGTGGAAGTGATGAACACGGTGTTGCCATATCTATGAAAGCCAAAAAAGAAGGCATCACTCCGCAAGAAGTAATTGATAAATACGATGGTATTATTCGTGAATCATTTCAAGACTTCGGTATCACTTTTGACAATTACTCGCGTACTTCACGTGATATTCATCATAAAACAGCCGGTGATTTTTTTAAAAAATTACATGATCAAGGTGATTTTATTGAAGAAACTACAGCCCAATTATATGATGCTGAAGCAGATCAGTTTTTAGCAGACCGTTTTGTTACAGGCACCTGCCCCAATTGTGGTTTTGAAGAGGCGTATGGTGATCAATGCGAAAATTGTGGTTCTACTTTAAATGCCACCGATTTAATTAATCCGAAATCTACCGTTTCAGGGGCAATACCAACACTGAAAGAAACCAAACACTGGTTTTTACCCTTAGATCGTTATGAGGATTTTCTAAAAGAATGGATTTTAGTCGGACATAAATCTGATTGGAAGCCTAATGTATACGGACAATGTAAAAGCTGGATAGATGACGGATTAAAGCCTAGAGCAGTAACAAGAGATTTAGATTGGGGTATTCCTGTGCCTGTAAAGGGTGGTGAAGGTAAAGTGCTTTATGTGTGGTTTGATGCGCCTATCGGATATATTTCATCTACCAAAGAATGGGCAGCGCGAGAAGGAAAAGATTGGGAACCGTATTGGAAAGCCGATGATACCAAACTAGTGCATTTTATAGGAAAAGATAATATCGTTTTTCATTGCATCATTTTTCCTGCGATTTTGAAAGCACATGGTGATTATATTCTTCCAGAGAATGTACCGGCAAATGAGTTCTTGAATTTAGAAGGAAACAAATTATCAACTTCAAAAAATTGGGCCGTTTGGCTGCATGAGTATTTGCAAGAATTTCCAGACATGCAAGATGTATTGCGATACACCTTAATAGCGAATGCACCTGAAACCAAGGATAACGATTTCACTTGGAAAGATTTTCAAGCACGCAACAACAATGAATTGGTTGCGATCTTCGGAAACTTTATTAATCGTGTTGTTGTACTAACTAACAAATACTACGAGGGTGTTGTGCCAACACCTTCAGAATTTTTAAAAGTTGATTTAGAAACTTTAAAAGCACTAAGAGCTTTCCCTGCAACCATTCAAAATTCTATTGAGCGCTACCGCTTTAGAGAAGCAGGCCAAGAATTGATGAACCTTGCCCGATTAGGAAATAAATATTTGGCAGACGAAGAACCGTGGAAGGTTATCAAACAAGATGAAGAGCGTGTAAAAACAATTATGTTTGTAGCGCTTCAAATCGCAACAGGTCTATCGGTTTTAAGCGAACCTTTTTTACCCTTTACTAGCAATAAACTCAAAACTATGCTATCGATCACATCGAGCGATGTTGAGAAACAATGGGAAGATGTATCCATAAAAGAAACACTACTTCCAGCTGAGCATAAAATCAATAAGGGAGAGCTACTGTTTAGAAAAATTGAAGACAAAGAAATACAAGCCCAGCTTGACAAATTAGAAGCTACCAAAAAAGCCAACGAAAACGCAAACAAAGAACTCATGCCACAAAAAGACACCATTAATTTCGATGATTTTACAAAACTAGACATGCGTGTAGGCACTATCGTAGAAGCAGAGAAAATGGCAAAAGCTAAAAAATTACTAGTACTTAAGGTTGATACAGGTTTAGATACTCGCACCATCGTTTCAGGTATTGCTGAGAGTTTTAGCGCTGAAGAAATTGTAGGTAAAAAAGTAACTGTTCTGATTAATCTTGCACCTCGTGCCTTACGTGGTGTAGAAAGTGAGGGTATGATTCTAATGACTGAGAATGCTGATGGAAAATTAGTATTTGTAAATCCTGATGAAGAAGGGGTAGGCAATGGAGAAGGAATCAGTTAAGCTATTCCGCTATGAAACTAACCAAATACCTAATTAAACACACCCAACTTCCTGAAAAAGGAATTAATAATACCGTTGAGTTATTAGAGCAAGACTGCACGGTTCCTTTTATTTCTCGTTATCGAAAGGAAGCCACTGGGGGTTTAGATGAAGTACAAATTGCAGCTATAGTTCAATTTAAAACACAATTTGAAACACTAGAGAAAAGAAAAAATGCAATTCTAAAAGCGATTCAAGAACAAGGTGCACTCACTGAAGAATTACAATTAAAAATTCAAGCCACTGAAGATTTAGTATCACTTGAAGATATATACCTTCCTTTCAAGAAAAAACGAAAAACAAAAGCGGAGACAGCTCGTAAAAATGGATTAGAACCTCTTGCAAAAATAATCATGGCGCAAAACCATGACCATATCGATCATGCTGCTTCTCAATATTTAAATGACACTATTCAAAATGAAGATGAAGCATTAGAAGGAGCTCGACATATTATTGCTGAATGGTTGAATGAACGCATTTCAATTCGTAATCAAATACGAAATCAATTGGAACGGTCAGCAATGTTAGTGACCAAAGTTGTTGGCAGCAAAAAAGAAGAAGAAAAAGCACAAAAATTTAGAGACTATTTTGACTGGAGTGAAGCTTTAAAGCGAGCACCTTCACACCGCCTTTTAGCAATCTTACGAGCAGAAAACGAAGGTTACATTCGCGTTAAAATAGAAATTGATGATGCATATATACTTTCTAAAATAGCAGACCGTATTATCAAATCTAATAATTCTTGTACGCCACATATTCAACTGGCTTTAGAAGACGCATATAAGCGTTTGTTATTTCCTTCTTTATCTAATGAAATATTAAAACTGGCGAAAGAGAAAGCCGATGAAGAAGCCATCAAAGTATTCTCAAGAAACTTGACACAACTTTTACTTGGTGCTCCTTTAGGAGAAAAACGAATTCTTGCTATTGATCCGGGTTTTCGAACGGGCTGTAAACTGGTATGCTTAAATGCTCAAGGCGGGTTAGAACATAATGAAACGATTTATCCTCATGCCCCACAAAACAAAAGTTCTGAAGCAATAAAAAAAATAAGTTCTTTATGTGATGCTTATAAAATTGAAGCTATTGCCATTGGTAATGGTACCGCATCACGTGAGACCGAACAATTAGTAAAGCGTATTCATTTCAAAAATCCGCCAGAAGTTTATGTTGTTAGTGAAGCTGGTGCTTCCATTTACTCTGCTTCTAAAATTGCACGTGAAGAATTTCCAAATTATGATGTTACCGTTCGCGGCTCAGTTTCCATTGGTAGGCGACTTGCCGACCCGCTAGCCGAATTGGTAAAAATTGATGCCAAGTCAATTGGAGTCGGGCAATACCAACATGATGTTGATCAAAGTAAACTACAAACTTCATTAGATGGTGTAGTCGAAAGCTGTGTAAATTCGGTTGGTGTAAATATTAATACCGCAAGTGTTCCCTTGCTTAGTTACGTTTCAGGAATCGGTCAAAAATTGGCAGAAAATATTGTTGCCTACCGAAAAGAAAATGGGGCTTTCACAAAAAGATCAGATATCAAAAAAGTACCACGACTGGGTGGCAAAGCCTTTGAACAAGGAGTTGGTTTTCTTCGTATAAAAGATGGAGAAAATCCCTTAGACGATTCTGCAGTACACCCCGAAAGCTACAGCATTGTTAAGCAAATGGCGAAAGACCAAAAAATTCAAATTTCCGATTTAATTGGAAACAAAAATGTGCTTGAAAAAATTGATTTAAACCGATACTTCTCTGAGAAAATAGGCTTGCCGACACTTCAAGATATTTTAGAAGAACTGGAAAAACCGGGACTTGACCGTCGAGAAAAAGCAAAAGTGTTCACTTTTGATCAGAATGTGCGTAGCCTTTCAGATTTACGTGATGGTCAACTGCTACCAGGTATCGTAAACAACATAACCAATTTCGGATGTTTTGTTGATATAGGAATCAAAGAAAGCGGTTTAATTCACGTTTCAAACCTTTCTGATTCTTTTGTAAAAGATGTAAATGAACATGTGCATTTACATCAACAAATCATTGTAAAGGTACTTTCTGTTGATATTCCACGAAAACGAATACAGTTAGCACTGCACAAAAAGTAAGGTTATGCTAAAAATAGCTTACCACCCTATTTACAATCACCCATTACCTGAAGGGCATCGATTTCCAATGTTGAAATATGAGCTTTTGCCTGAACAATTATTACTAGAAGGGACTTGTACAACAGCTAATTTTTTTGAACCCGAAATACCGAACGATAAACATATCGTTGCTGTTCATGATCCTGAATATTTTTATGATCTTCTAAATATTAAAATTTCCCAGCGCGATGCGCGAAAAATTGGCTTTCCACTTTCAGAAGCTTTGATAGAACGTGAACGTATTATTGCTGATGGCACGATGAAAGCTTGCGATTATGCTTTAGAGCACGGAATAGCAATGAATATTGCTGGAGGCACACATCATGCTTATTCGAACAGAGGTGAAGCATTTTGTATGCTAAATGATCAAGCAATCGGTGCTCGCTATTTGCAATCAACAGGGGTAGCAAATAAAATACTTATCATAGACTTAGATGTTCATCAAGGCAATGGTACGGCAGAAATATTTCAAAACGATGCTTCCGTTTTTACATTTTCAATGCACGGCGCTTCTAATTATCCCTTTAAAAAAGAGAAGTCAGACCTTGATATACCGCTTGAAAAAGGTACAGATGATGATACCTATTTAACTATTTTAAAAGAGATATTACCCAAAATAATTGATACCCATAAACCTGATTTCATTTTTTATCTTTGTGGTGTTGATGTTATTGCAACAGATAAGTTAGGTACCTTAAGCCTAAGTATAAACGGATGCAAACAACGAGATCAATTGGTTTTAGAAACTTGTAATAAACGGCAAATACCACTACAATGCAGTATGGGTGGTGGGTATTCCCCTGAAATTAAAATCATTGTTGAAGCACATGCGAATACCTATAGAGCTGCTAAAGAACTATTCTTCTAAAAACAAATCCTATAAAATCGCTCGAATTATGGCATTTATTACAAAGATTAATTAACTTCTAAACATATGAGAATATTAATTGCCTTATCAGTAGTATTTGTTTGTTTCAGTCTAAACGGGCAAAACATAAAAAGAGATAGCACGCAAACGCGCTGGCAAATGTTTAAATATGATGCTGGTAACATTTTTAAGGGTGTTGGTCATTCTTATGTTCGCCCTTTTCAATGGGAAGGAAAGCAATGGGCACATTTTGGCGGAGTCATGTTAGGTACGGGAGCTATTTATTTAGCAGATGATGAGACTTCTAGATTTATTAGAGCCAATAAAGAAAGTGTACCTAAGGCAATTCGTGATTACGGCGAATTTTACGGAGCACCTGAAAACAACTATTTGGTAACTTCAGGAGTTTATTTGGTAGGTTTATTCAGTAAAAACGAAAAATTAAGAAGAACAGGTGTTTTATTAATAGCTTCTGCTACTTCATCAGGACTTTTACAACAGATCGTAAAATCTGCTGTTGGACGTGCCCGACCTGTTGCTGAATTAGGCAAAGACACTTTCGACCCCTTTAATAGCAATCGTAATTTTCATTCATTTCCGTCTGGTCATGCCATGATGGCTTTTACGAATGCCTACGCCATCGGAAAACAATTCAAGAACCCTTGGGTTAAAGCTGGTATTTACACGCTTGGTGCAGTGCCTGGAATTTCAAGAATTTGGGATGGTCAACATTGGTTAAGCGATGTTGTATTATCGTGGGCTATTAGTATTGCCACTGTAGAATGTATTGATCGCTACTTAGATAAAAAGTATGACCAAAAATACAATGACAATTCAAAAAAGGTATCTTGGAATTTAAATGTTGGACCAGGAACCATGGGAGTTTCTATGAATTTCTGATACCTCGATTTAAAACCGATTTTTTTAGTTATCAATATGACGAATAACCCGACAAGGGTTTCCTGCTGCTACGACATTTTCAGGAATATCTTTCGTAACTACACTACCCGACCCAATAACACTATTGTTTCCAATGGTCACCCCTGGATTAATAATAGCTCCGCCACCAATCCATACATTATCACCAATTCGTATTTCTTTAGCGTATTCAATTCCTGAATTACGGGCTTCATATTCCACAGGATGTGTAGCCGTAAATATTTTCACTGCCGGTGCTAGCATCACATTTTTACCGATATATACTGGTGCCGCATCTAAAATGATACATCCAAAATTAGCATATGCGTTTTCACCCCAATATATGTTACTTCCATAGTCACAGATGAAGGGGTTTTCAATAAAAAACTTGGAGCCCGTTTCAGCAAACAGCTCCTTAAAAAAATGCTTTCGTTGGCGTTCTTTATCATCGGGAATAACTGCTATTTTTCGCATAATTTCTCTTGCCTTGGCGCGACCTTTCCGAAGTTCCTTATCATAGGGGTCATATGGCAAACCCTGAATCATTTTTTCTTTTTCAGTCATAGGCTATTTTTTTCCGCTATTAAAATACCACAAGGCGGCACCGCTATTTCCAGAAGTCCCTTGTTAAAGTAAATAACAGTATTCAAAGTAATCTCTCCTTGGCAATTGTATACGGTACAGGCATATTCACCAAAGTCTTCCTTATTTCGAATTACGAGCTGCTCAGAAATTTGTCCGTTATGAATATGAATTGTATGCTTAGTGGTAACTAAATTGGTAACTACATCTTCATAAACACCAATAATTACAGTATCGTCTTTAGAAACTTGTTGCGTTGGATAATTTGCTAATGGTTTAGATGGAATAAAATATCCGTTCATTAAGGTATCTGAATTTTCATTCCAATACCTCGTATAAAAAGCAATCATTGCTTTATGATCAACAGATATTTCTTGCAACATTACCGATAATTGCGGCACACCAAACAAGGTGTTTATTAATTGTAACGCAGCAATCTCAACTTTTTCTTTAGCATGCCAAGTAACCATATCAGAATGCACTGCAGTGTTACCACATAGCATTCGAATATCAGCAATTCGCACGCGATTCATAACCCCATCACCTGGGCAGTCAAATGCCCGAAACATATTACCATATTTACGCATAGCAGGACCGGTGTACTTTTGACGAAACTCAATAAACACATTGGGCTTAATAGCTCTCAGCCTTGTAATTACATCAGTCAGTAATTGATCAACAGCTTCATTTATAGAGCCAAAATCGCGACCATTCTCTGCTCCTAATGGAGTCTCAGGATATAAATGAAAATCATCAATAAAATCAAGCTTAAATCCGTCTAAATTCCAATCTTTTAAAGCATTAACATAAAGACTTATTAAATGCTCTCTTACTTCGGGATATCTAGGGTCAAATACAGGAGCCCAACGATGATCTTCAGTTAAAAATTTCCCTTTAAACTTATGATACGCTTTCGACTTTTCTCCACAAAACGGGACGGAATACCATAAAGCAGCTTTCAAACCAGTAGATTGAATATTCTTTATAAAATCTGCCATTTCAGGAAATCGGTCTGGTTGCCAATCACCAGTATAGTCATACCCACGGTTGGTATCTTTAGTTTGCCAGCCGTCATCGATAATTATTGCTTCGTAGCCGATATCACTAGCCATTTTACATTCCTTAATTAGTTGCTTTTCATCCAAATTTTGATGAAACTGATACCATGTAGAATAAACTGGTTTTTTAGCAATATTAGGTACCGGCGTTGGCTTTAAAACATCAAATGTTTCCCACCACTTTGAAACCTCCTGAATTGCATTTGAAAACGGCATTGATCTAAAGTCAAACCGAAGTTGTGCCTTAAAATGTTGTATCGCTCTTTCCTGTTCAGAAAAGAATGTTACATGGCAATAAAAGTGATTATCTTCTTCTCTAAGCCGAGCATTTAATTCTAAGGTATTGATCGCATTCGAACAGGCAAACGTCATCACATTGGTATCATCATTTCCAAAAAGTGAAATTACGGGTGCATCAATAGAAATTCTACTTTCCATATGATCAAGCTCCCAATCGGCTTGAATTCGTTTTGCAAAATCTGTGGTAGGTTTCCATATACCTTTGACATTTAGTCCAGGTATTTTCCATCGAAGCGTTACCGGTTTAGGAAATATAGCTTCCGCCGAATTAATCTCGATATTGTAAACGTAAACTCCATTATTCACTGAAGATTCAACAATAGAAATTTCTAAATTCTGATCTTCTTTATCAACCTGTATTGGTGCTGATGGTATCGTTGATGTACTATTCATTAAATATAATTTAAACCAGTATTCTTTTAACTAAGTTCGCTTTGGCAAAGTGCATAGTAGCTTTGATGACTATTCTGTTTTACGAATAGCTTTTTTACTAAAAAAATAAAAAGCTATAAAAGCAGCAAGCAATGGTATCAAATACATTAACCAAGATTGACTTTCTTTCGGTGTTTCGATTTCTATTATGGTCAATAATTGATTGGCTGGTATGTCTTTAACTGTTTGTTTTTTACCACCCACCCAGGTTACTTCAATCTCATCTATTTTTTCTATCGTAGCTAAACCGAAATGCGCAATAGTTGAATTTTGAGATAGGTGACTAGAGCCTCCTCCATCTATTTCTCGAATCATTTCAGTGCCATTGGCCTTTACTTTTATTCGAGCTCCTAGACCGTTTTTATCAGAATCAACTCCCTGTAATTGAACCTTAAGCCAATTACCGATAGTACTATCATTTCGGTATAATCGTGTTACAGATGGCACTGGATATTTAAAAATTGGTTTTTGATTTACTATCAATAAATCTAAATCACCATCATTTTCAATATCAAAAGTTACAGACCCTCTACTTACCCCATAATCAGCAATACCCATATCACGTGCTTTTTCTGTAAAGCTGGCATTTTCATTCTCGTAATAAAACCCTGGCATGGGTGTACAATTCGGATTTAAATCACCATTCGCCACAAATAAATCTACGTCACCATCATGATCAAAATCAGCAAAATTAGCACCCCAACTGATGGCAAAATTATAGGTATTTAATTCTTTAGCGCGGTCGACCAAAGGAGTTCCGTTTCCTGAATTTTGCATGAACCAATTGAATTTGATATTGGTTATGAAATAGTCCATAAATCCGTTGTTATCATAGTCCCCAACTGCGGCACCCATAGCATTAATCTTTAAATCCATGCCGGTTTCTTTACTCACATCTTTAAATTGAGCTTTGGGATATAAGTTTTCGTATAAAAAATTTGGCACTGCTTTATAGCCAAAATCTTGGTTTACTAGAAGATCTTGATCACCATCATTATCAAAATCAGTAAACACCGCTCCAAAACCAAAGCCTTTATGACCCAAACCATAGTCTTCGTATTCATTTTCAAAGTATTCACCACCATGATTGATTAGCAAATAGCTTTTGGCTGTTTGATTTGCACTTACGATTGTGGCGTCTTTAAGCACGCCAAGTTTACCTTGAAATTCTTGAAAATAATTACCAACAAACAAATCAGGGTATCCATCAGCGTTTACATCTCCAAAACTTGCCCCTGTGCTAAAAGAATTTAGATCATCTAACTTGAATTCTTTGGTGACATCGCGAAAAGTAACATCTCCGTTATTTAAAAAAAGTAAATTTTTGGCTCTAGGAATTACCTGAGAGCCATCTGTAGTATTTATCGTTGTAATAAAAAGATCACGAAAACCATCGCGATTCACATCGGCACTAACCACCCCTTGGGTAACATAATTTTTTGCAATTGCTAGTCCGGATTGTTCATAGATATTCGTAAAAGTGCCATCACCATTATTCAAGTATAATACATCAGTAGCTGTACCACTAGTGATATAAACATCTTGAAAACCATCGTTGTTCAAATCAAAAACCGTTGCGCCTCCGCCAAAAGTACCTTCATAAACCATGAATTGGTGATCTATACCAGCTTGCTCAGTAACATCTACAAAAGTAGTTTGACCACTTAGAAAAACTCCTAAACAGCTAAAAATCAACAAGAAACTAAAATCAATTCTACTCATTTCCCTTTATTTCTTCCACCTTAGGTTGTTGACATTTTTAGCAATTTTCACCCCTTCTTCCAATCCTACTCGATTATCTTGGTTGGTATGAATACCCCCATAAAACCTAGAATCAGCAGTTTCTTTAGCAGCCTGCCAAAACGAGTCAAAAGATCGTACTACAAAATCGGTATCTTTCAATTCATCACGTTCACGACCCTCATGAGCTCTATCAGTAAACTTAAATTCTTTTCCAAAGGTGTTTTCTAAAACTGTAGCTGCAGATGCGGCCTGAATAGCGTGGCCCGAAGGAAAAGAAGGAAAAGGTGGGTCAGGCCAAAAAGATTCCCATTCTTGATCAATATATTTCGGAATAAAAGTATTCGGCCGTTCAGAAAAGAAGTGATACTTATATTTCCAGCAATTGATAAAGGCGTCTGCTGTTGCTAATCCCATTTTTGCAAAAACCTCAGCGCTTTCAATAAATGACTTGCTTTGCTTTTCTAAGGCTAGAATTGCAAAGTAATAGGAATGACCAGGAGGCGTAAATGTAACATCAGGGTCGTCTCCCCACCATATTGCGGCTTCTTTTTCTTCTTTAGTTAAGGTCAGATCTTTTTCATATACCTTTTTAAATTCTTGATAATACGGAGAATCAGGAAGCGTGTCATAAGCAATAAATTCTGGTAAAGGCATATTACTATTATCAGAAACAAAAGTTCGATTCTTACCCCAATGTGGGTGTAAAGGGTGATGACTAAAAGATTGCGCAAAAAGCGGTGGTTTCCAAGAACCTGGTCTCTCTGGATACACCATAGTCTTATCAAAATTTTTAAGATAACCACGATGACCACCGTCAGTTTTAGACCATTCAAAAATTGCATTTGCCACAGACTTGCCATATGCGATTGATCTTGAAACTACTTCCGTATCTAAATCTTTTGCAAACTGATTGTGAATGACTTGTTCTAAAGA
>ENA-ORXM01003358-ORXM01003358.1-marine-metagenome-genome-assembly--contig:-NODE-3358-length-16108-cov-7.197555_pt1 | contig 16108 bp, 11 predicted proteins | sample MGYA00237867_ERZ511480 | MGnify/ENA primary metagenome ERZ511480 (study PRJEB26309, sample SAMN06266103) | marine metagenome | isolation source: Algal blade | place: United Kingdom:Sidmouth, United...
TACTTTGGGGATAAAATATTTGACAGGTTAGTGATAGCCAGCATTACAGCAACTGGACGATAAACGGATATACAATTTAATAATTTTTGATATTCTCTAGTGTTGCATAATGTTTCAGTTAAATAATGACATAGGAGAATGCAAGTTAATGAGGTTTTAGGACAAAATGTCACTTTATTGTAATTAAGACAAGACAAAATGACATTAAATATCAAATGGTATATCATTTGACTATTTACTATCAATAATGTTTAATTAAAAATAGAATATCATGAATAGTATAAAAAGAAATAGCCTGTTAATAAATCCTATTATCAACGAATTATTAAAGACAGATTGGTTAGGAGGTATAGAAAGTCCAACAGCTGAAATACCACCAGTTAACTCTAAAGAAACAGAAACTAATTTTGAATTAGAATTATTGGTTCCCGGTCGGAAGAAAGATGATTTTAATATAGAGGTAGATAAAAATGTACTAACAATTTCTACAACCGAGAAAGAAGAAGAAAAGAAAAAAGAAGAAACATATAAAATAAGAGAATTTGGATACGCAGCTTTTAAAAGGTCATTTGTATTGCCAAAAACAATAAACGAGGAAGAGATAGTAGCCTCTTATGAAGACGGAATATTACGTTTTACATTTCCTAAAAAAGAAGAAGCATTGCCTAAACCTAAAAGATTAATAAGTTTAAATTGAGAAATAATACCAAATCAATTTTAAAATGAGTCTTAAATAATTTAAATTATATAGTGCTTATATGAATACGAAAATCCAATCATAGCCTTTCTTGTAATTTTATTTTATTGTAAAATATTAGGGCAATAGAAACAATTAATAAGTTTATTTGATATAGGCTTTTAAGAGCCTTGTTCGTTGCCTTGGTTGAGAATAGCACTCTAAATTATTTAGAGTGCTATTTTTTTTAAAAAATATATTAAGATTTCTCTTGGAGCATTTTTATTTCGTCACGAAATTTGGCAGCTTGCATAAAATCTAAATCTTTAGCAGCTTTTTCCATAGCTTTGCGCTTATCTCTAATAAGTTTTTCTCGTTGTTCTTTGGTTAGGTAATCCAAATCTGGTTCTGCAGCTCTTAATTCTTCTTTTTCAAAATGATATGCAGAGACTGAGTTTTTAGTTAATGCATTATCTAAACTTTTATTTAATGCTTTTGGCACCAAATTATTTTTAGTGTTATAGGCTATTTGTTTTTCTCTTCTATATTCTGTTTCATCCATAGTTTTTTGCATGCTATTGGTAATTTTATCAGCATATAAAATTGCTCTTCCGTTAAGGTTTCTGGCAGCTCTACCAACAGTTTGTGTTAATGAACGTGCACTTCTTAAAAAACCTTCTTTATCAGCATCCAAAATAGCTACCAAAGAAACTTCTGGTAAATCTAACCCTTCACGGAGTAAGTTTACCCCAATTAAAACATCAAAAATACCTTTACGTAAATCTTGCATTATTTCTACCCGCTCCAAAGTATCTACATCACTATGAATATAACGGCAACGAACATTAATACGTGTTAAATATTTAGCTAATTCCTCGGCCATTCTTTTGGTAAGTGTAGTCACCAGCGTTCGCTCGTCTTTTTCTACTCGAACCTGAATTTCTTCCACCAAATCATCAATTTGGTTTAAACTAGGTCTAACTTCTATAATAGGGTCCAATAAGCCTGTAGGTCTAATAACTTGTTCGACAAAAACACCTTGACTTTTTTGCATTTCGTAATCAGCAGGAGTAGCACTCACATATAAAACCTGATTTTGAATCATTTCAAATTCCTCAAATTTTAAAGGTCTATTGTCCATTGCTGCGGGTAAACGAAAACCAAATTCTACTAAGTTTTCTTTTCGGGAACGGTCACCACCATACATAGCATGTACTTGTGGTACAGTAACATGGCTTTCGTCTATCACCATTAAATAATCGTTGGGAAAATAATCTATTAAACAAAAAGGGCGTGTACCAGCTTCTCTACCATCTAGGTATCTGGAATAGTTTTCTATTCCAGAGCAATAGCCCAGCTCGCGTATCATTTCCAAATCAAAATTGGTACGCTCTTCTAGTCTTTTAGCTTCTAAATGTTTTCCTATTTCTTTAAAATAAGCCACTTGCTTTACCATATCTTCCTGAATTTGATGAATTGCATTTTGCAATATATCAGGAGAGGTAACAAACATATTTGCAGGATAAATATTTAATTGCTCATATATTTCTAGAACCTTATTGTTTTTAAGTGGGTCAAAAGCTTCAATTTCTTCAACCTCATCGCCAAAAAAATGAATTCTAAATGCATAGTCGGCATAACTAGGAAAAACATCTACCACATCACCTTTTACTCTAAAATTTCCGTTTTTAAAATCAGCCGTAGTTCTAGAGTATAAACTTTGGACTAATTGATGCAAAAATTTAGTCCTAGATATAACCTGGTCTTTGTGAATAGAAATTACATTTTTCTGAAATTCTACGGGGTTTCCAATACCGTATAGGCAAGAAACCGAGGCAATCACAAGCACGTCTCTTCTCCCTGAAAGTAAGGAAGAGGTAGCACTAAGCCTTAATTTTTCTATATCTTCATTAATAGAAAGGTCTTTTTCTATAAAAGTTCCTGTAGTTGGTATATACGCCTCGGGTTGGTAATAGTCGTAATAAGAAACAAAATATTCTACCGCATTTTCAGGGAAAAATTGTTTGAATTCTGAGTATAATTGTGCAGCTAGGGTCTTATTGTGCGCCAATATTAAGGTTGGTTTTTGTACTTTTTCAACTACATTGGCAACCGTAAAAGTTTTTCCAGAACCCGTAACTCCTAATAGTGTCTGGAACTGTTCGTTGGAGTTTATTCCTTCAACTAATTGCTTTATTGCACTAGGTTGATCTCCTGTTGGCTTAAATTCTGAAACTACCTTAAACTTCATGCAGTAAATTTAAGGATAAGCAGTTAAAAATAAATATTAAATCTAAAAGTATTTTAGGGCGCTCAAGCAGGCTTTCCATTAACCCATATTGTATATTAGAACTTTGTAATGAAGATTGAAAGTACAATAAAATACAGTGAAACGGTATATTTAGTAGAAATTTCAAATTGTAATAAATTTTCTAATGTATAATATGGGTTGAACTCTTCGCTAAACATCTAAAAAAAGTTTAATTGTGGGGTATACTGCAATTCTTGACGAAGCATTATCGTTTTAAAGCAAAGTGTCCTTTAAATATTCTACCATCTTCTAAATTAACTTTAAACCAGTAGTTTGAAGCAGGTAAAGGTTGGCCGTTACTAGTGCCATCCCAGCCATTGGAAGTTGGCGTTATTTGTGTAATTAAATTTCCGTATCTGTTAAAAATAGATATTTTACTATTTGCTTGGAACATACCATCAACACCAATTATTTGCCAAGTATTATTAGCGTTATCCCCATTTGGTGTAAAAAATTTTGGATAGCCAATAACCGAAATTTTGGTTTTAACTATACCACAATCATTTTTAGTGTCTTTTATATATACTGTTGTAAAACCAGGTAATACATTTTCAAAAAAAGAACTTTGCTGGTAGTTCACTCCATCTATAGAATACTCATAATTACCATTACCTAAGACAAAAACTTCAACGGTGTTGCTATTAGATATGTCTTTAATTTCTATGTTTTTTATGCTAGCTATGCTAGAGGGGAGTACTTCAAAAGTTTTTATATCTGAGCAATTACTTGTGTAACCATTTTGTATATAAATAGTGCTAACCTTTAAGCTATATGTTCCAGGTTCAGTTATTGTTGCAATTTTGCCTGATGAAATTTCTTGAGAAGAATTAGTGTCAATTTTTAGCCAATTATAAGAGTCAAATCCGTCAGGTCCGGATATTGTTAAATTAGGGTCATCCGTACAGACAAAATAGGTAGATTTTAAATCAATTAAAGGTAAAGGGTTTACGATTAAATTTAGCTCAAAAATATCTTTACATTGGTTAGCGTTTTCTTCTCTGCCATAAATTGTAACCGACTCAGTCTTAAAACTATCAGGCAAAGGGTTTTGTTCTAAAATAGCGTCTTCAATAGTTGGGTAAAAAATAAAATTTTGAGGTTGTGTGTATTTGTTTACTGCATAAATAGCTAATTCAAAAGTAGCAGCTATTATTGTATCATCTGTATTTTCATTACATTCATAAATATATTCAGGTGCTTCTATGGTTAAATCAATCGGTTTTATATTTAATATTAATTCTCCAAAATTTTCACATTTAGAAGTATTTATAATTTTGTAGTATATAGTTTCAGTATTTGGTTTTGTATTTGTGTATTTTTTTGGGGTTTTGATAGGAATATCGGCATTTCTATCTGCTATAGTTTTATAAAAAAAATAATCATTATCAATATCGTCTTTTACAACTTCTTCTATGTTAATAGTAGTTATACCATCTGTAGGATTAGCATCTGCATCGCATTGTGTTAAGTCAATGGTACTTGTATTAGGCAATGGGTTTACTTTAATTAAAGCTTCTCCAATAATTGGGCATTCTCTTATATCGGATGGGGCTATTTTTAATTGATATCTACCAGCATCAATAGCTTCTGTTTTAGATATTTTATAGAAATAATTGGTTTCTCCTGCTATTTTAATATTATCTAATGACCATGCATAGGTTGCACCAGCAATCTCTTTTCCTTCTAAAATAAGTTCTTCCCCTTCACAAATTTCCTGCGAGCTACTAGTGGTATTGTCGGGGTTTTTTATTAAATCTATTTTATTAAAAAATGACTGAATAAAAGGAGGTAAGCCTTGGGTCGCAAATTTACCGTTTAATGATACTGAATTATGGCTATAATTTGTATCTACACCTTTTTTATCTGGATTATTTATTACGCCAAGAAAAGAGGTGCCTTCTATATAGTTGGTTGATATTGTTCTGTATATTTTACCATTACTAGCTAGTTGTAATGCTCCTCTATAGATGGGTTTGGTATCTAAAATTTCCTGTGAAGCAGCAATATTTACAGCAGATAAATCAAATTGTAAAAGCGAAGATGTATGACCAGTAAGTATTTCTGGAGCTAAATCATTATAGGAGTGTACATAAAGATACTGGTTGCTTTGGGAGAACTCTACTCCATAAGGAACATAGTTGTCAATCGGAAGTTCAATTTTCTGTTGATTAGAAACAATTCCTGTGTCGGAGTCAAAATTATAAATGTAAAGTCCACCTGTTGCATTAGCGCTGGCTATTTTTGTGCCATCAGCAGATAATTTCAAATAGCCTCTAGGATCGTATAGTTCTAAATCAGAAAAAATTGATTTAATAGCTGTTGTTACTACACCTGTTTCATTAATTTCAAATGCATGAAATGTGTTAAAGTAACCTACTTCTCCTGTTTCTGAAGCTAATGTTAGTAGCCATATAGATTTGTTAGAACAGTCTTTAATTACGCCTGTAATTTTCTCTGACGAATCTTCTAGTAAAGGGATGTTTTTCTTTATAACTGCACCATTTCCAGAATTTTGAGACATGTCTACAATAGAGTAATTAAGGCCATAGTCTGGGTCTATATCAATATCTCCGGAAGTTGTGTCTACTGTAAAAATGTAAAAGATATTTGAATCTTCTGGTTTAGGAATTATTAAAGCGGACTGTGTACTAGAGGGATCTCCATATAGCCTAGTACCATTCTCCATAATAGAATGGTTGCGGTTGTATACGGTAATACCATCAGTATAAAAAAGTAAGTCTCCTTCATTGTCAGAAATGGTGGTGCAACCTTCTAAGGTGTTTAGTCTACCATCTGTTAATACACTTACACTTCCGTCATTGTTAAAGTGCAACCCGGCACCATTACCAAAATACCAGTTAGCTGTTTCTCCTTGGCTATATACCTCAAAAGGACAGCTTATAGCTAATATAAATATTAATAATACCTTTTTCATAGCGCTCTACACCATCACAAGATACTATAAATCTCTCTTTTTTAGTAATCTATAAGAAAAATAAATAAAAATTGCAGTCCAGGTAACTACCGTCAAGATTTGATACCAGTGAACATTATAGTCAAATTGAAAATCTTCACCAATTTGGTTTGCTACAGATTGGACAGATTTTAAGCGTGAAAAAGGTTCTTTTATTAAATCGGATATTGATTGTATCGGAAAAAAACGCTTAATTCTATTAGCATTCTCCCAAGTAGTTATTTGCCAGCCCAAAATACCAAATAATAGTTGTTCTAAAATACACCATATAATTAAGAAACCCAATGCAAAGGCAGAACGTTTTATAAGTATACCTAAAAATAGACAGAATGAAAAGAAACCAACTAGTTTTACAAAAAATGATAGTAGATATTCCAAATCTGAGAAAATAATAGAGAATTCGTTGTAGTCAGAATACATTAATCCTAAAATTAGAGAAACTGCAAAAACAAATATAGTAGAAACTAAAGCGAAAACTACAACAGTTAAGAATTTAGATAAGATGAATTCTTTTTTTGAAAGTCCGTCAATTAGGTTTTGTTTAATGGTTTTGTTGCTATATTCATTTGCCATCATAGAAACAATAACGATAGCTAAGAATAGCTTAAAAAGGGCCGTTATATAGGTGTTAAAATGCCAGATGTATGGAAAATTAAAAATTCCTTGTTCTGCTAAATGAAATTTTATGGGACCAATATCAAATTTTATTGCAGCAAATAGTGTTACAGAGGTTAGCAGTACAAAATATGTAATAATTAATATTTTACTAGACCTATTATTCCAAAGTTTTATAAATTCTATTTGTAGTAAACGTACCATTAAAGAAACTTTTTTTAGTTAGATTGATTTTTTGTTAGCGTTAAGAATTGTTCTTCTAAACTCTCTTTACGTTTTACTAAATGTGAAAGAATAATTCCTTTTTCATAGAGAATTTTATTTAAATCCTCTGCTTGCATATCTTCCTTAAGAAAGACTGTTATAAGCCCATTTTCTGTTTTTATTTTTCCAAAACTTGCTGTGTTTTCTAGGTAAGAAGTAAGTGCGGCTTCATCTTTTGTTTTTAATTGAAAGAAACCAAAGCTATTAATCATTTCATCAACTCTACCAGCATACAGTTTTACTCCTTTTCTAAGAATAACAACATGGCTACATACTTTTTCTACTTCATCTAGTAAATGAGAGGCTAATAGAATAGTAGTTCCTTGTGAGGCTATCTTCTTAATTATTTCTCGGATTTGATGAATTCCTTGCGGGTCTAAACCATTTGTAGGTTCATCTAGAATTAAAATTTCTGGGTCATTCAATAGTGCAGAAGCAATAGCTAAACGTTGTTTCATACCTAAAGAATATGTTTGAAACTTGCTATTTTTTCGGTCTAGTAATCCAACCAATTCTAATTTCTCTTCAATCTTATTGTTAGAAACTTCTTTAATCTTACAGACCAGTTTTAAATTTTGAATAGCCGTCATGTAAGGGTAAAAATTAGGTCGTTCTATAATTGCACCTACTTTTTTTAAAGCATCATGCGTAGTAGTATTTCCGTTAAACCAAGCAAAATTTCCTTTTGTTTTATTTACAACATTTAATACAATACCTAATGTGGTAGATTTTCCACTTCCATTTGGACCAAGAATACCATAAACATTTCCTTTTTCAATAGTAAAGCTAAGGTCGTTAACAGCGGTTAATGCACCGTATTTTTTGGTGAGGTTATTTACAGATAGAATTGTTTCCAAAATAAAATTGGTTTTTTGATTGTTTATAGTAACTTGACGAGCAAATGTATTTTTTGTTACAAAATACATATATTAAATTTGGATTTATGTCGGAAGAAAAATTAATGTCTAAAAAAAAACCAGCATTTCCTGTGAATGAGCAGTTAGATGCTTATTTAGAGCGTTATAATAGAAAAATAGAAATTCCTATCTTTTATGAGGATTTACTTCGGTTTTCTGGTTCAGTAATAGTATATGATTCTAATGATGAAGATAGTTTGTGGGTACGTGTATATTATTCAGATTCGGAACGTCAAGAAATAGATTTGAGTCTTAAAAAAGTATATTCCATACTGCTTTCTGATGGTAGTGATAGTATTTTTCAGTATCTAAATGTAGATGCAGTAGATTATTGTACGTTTGGAAATTCAAAACCTTTTAGAATTAAAGTAAGGAATATATTAAACGATAATTTCACGTATTTCTATGTAAAAAAAACAGATGCATCTAGGATTTATGGTTTAGAATTAGAACATATGCTTTCTCCTTATAATTTAAATTTTTTGGTTTGTAAAAACACCCTAATAGAAGAACATATAGCTGGTATTCCAGGAGATACATTTATAAAAGAGATGCTTCCAAAATGTACGGAATCTGAAAAGGCACAATTAGCCAAAGAGTTTGTTAAGTTTAATGAGCGTTGTATGATTCGTTTATTAGGGGATATGCGTTCTTATAATTACGTGATTGTACCCACGCACGATTTTGACCATGTGGTGTATAAAATAAGAGCTATAGATTTTGACCAACAATGTTTTGAAGGTAAGTTAAAAGTATACCGACCCCAATTTTTCAAAGAAAATTTTTTAATGGTAGAATTGGTGCGTAACAAGCTCCAAAGAAAATCTGTGGATCAGTATAAAATTGAAGAGCGATCTATTGTAGCAAAACGAATTAAAAGTTCTGGGAATAGAATAAAAAATTTAATAAAAGCTGCATTGATAGATGATATTTCTCTGCCTGAACATATAGAAATACTTAAAAATCAAATATATGATTTAACCTTAGATCTTAATTTTAAGAAATGCGAAAATATGGGGCAAATACTTAGCCTTGCATTAGATTTTGTAAAAAGAAATTATGATGATGTTAATGTAGCTGTTAAGTAGTTGGAAGTTATTTTGTTAGTGTCCACTTTTTAGTGGTTTTTTTAATGTTAAAAATATTTTTTCACACAACCATCAACCTTTAGCTCTTTTGTTCTTTATTGAAATAAACCAAGTAGTAGTACATTTGTTTTTCTTCGTCCCATCCTTTTTCAACAAATTTTTCAGCTGATTCAGGATTTATAAAATCCATTTTTATTTGGATGTTTGTGTCTAGATTAATAACGTTCTTAATCTTTTTTCTGGCTTCGGAAACTGCTTTGTTGGCAATATCAAAATCAGAAACATCTTCAATGCTATATTTTGGGCCTTTTTCTACTTTATAATTTTTGAACTCAGGGATAAGAGCAGGATTTTCTATTACTTCATTTAAAAAACTGGTCTCTTCAAAATTATCATTTTTGGCAAAATGGTTTACAGCTCTATTCATAAACAACACTTCTTGTTGCTTGTCTTCGGCTGGTAAAACAACATCCTTTGCGAAATTCTGACAAAATTTTAAATAGTTTTTAGTTTTAAAATTATCATCAGACAGCGGGTCTACACTTAGAAAGTTTTCTAACCAGTATTTGGTATCATAACGGTTACTGTCTACAGTGAGAACTTTATAACCTTCTTCTTTATTGCTGTTAAAAATTAGGCAACCTTTATCTAACTTGTTAATATTAATACCTTGCTGTACTAGAATATCTATTACATCTTCTTTTTCTTCAAACTGAAGAAAATCATGTTTTAATTCACTTTTAAAAACACCAATGGCATCTACTTTTACATTATCTAATAAAAGGCCCGTTAAATAAGCAACATATACTTCTCCACTTTTTATATGTGGGTGGTTGGATTGCTCATATAAATGCGTAGCTATTTTTTTTGAATTAGTATGTATGCTGGATGGGTCGCTAAAAATTTCGGAAGTTATTTTATAAATATCATTAAATTCTATATCCACTTCATTTGTAAATTGGAAATAATTTTCTTCTTTTTCTCTAAATGGTTTAAAAAAATATTCTTTTAATAAACCAGTTGTTTCATCATTTAGAGCATGTGGTTGGGCAGATAAAAAAATATCTTCACCTTTATTTTTGTTGCCAACTCTATGTAAAGAAATGCTTTCTATTTGGGCAGCGTATAGGTTTATCATTGTTTAAGCGTATTTTTATTTCCTTAAAGATGAAAATATTAGTTTGTAAATGGTTTTAAAGAATAATTTTTACTATGCTAAATTGGTTAATTCCAATTTTCATCAAAATCTAAATCTTCGTAATTATCTAGAATATCAAAATCCTCTTCATCGTCAAAATCGTCATTGCTTTTTGCTTCGAATTTTTTTTCTGGTGGCGCTTCTGGCAATTCCCCAAAACTAAATAGTACATTAGGGTATGACCTACCATCTTCTTTTTCTACAATATCGGCTAATTCAACAAAGAAAGTCCACATATTTAAGAAATCATATACATAAATAAGTTTGGTGTTATTTTGAGTTAAAATATCTTCTAAGAACGTTTCAATCATCAATTGTACATCAGAACCATTTTCGCTCATATCAAACAAAGCAATCTCTTTATCTTGGTTCCATTCTTCGTCACAAGTATAAAAAGAAGCCATTTCATTTCCTAAAAAACCAAAAGCTTGGGTTATAGAATTGTGAAATTCCTCTAAAGTATTACTAGCATCAATCTCAATATCTCTAAAGATATCATCTGCAGCATCAAGTATTATCCTAATTTTATAAATCATAAAATTTTCTTTTTTGGATATACAAAGTTACGAAGTTTTAAGACTATTATTCACTTTTAATGTTTCTAAAACTAAATAGAATTGAACACTAAATAGGAGAGAGGCTAATACCAAATGTAAAGGTTGGCTAGAGAATGGGAAATCAGCATAATACATAATAATTCCAGAAATACCTTCCAGTGTAATTAACACTAAGACCCATCCTATTTTTGAATATCCTAAATTTAGTTTGCTAATACGGTATGCTATTAATACGTTTAAAATCAATATTAGGATAGAAAAAGATCTGTGAATGTAAAATTGAAGCGTAGGATTCTGTAGCCATAAATGTTTTGCATTTTCCCCCACCAAATCTATTTGATGGTCTATAAATTGCCGTACTTGGGTACCTAGTATAATTTGAATTAGTGTTAATCCTAATGCTAATACAACTAGCGCAGAAGTTATTTTGTCATATTTAATATTTATAGGATTATCTCTGGTTGTAAAAATAATATAAATTAAGAGGGCAACTATAGCTAATGCCATTACCATATGTATGGTGATTTTTACGGGTTCTAAAACAGAATATACTACTGTTGCTCCCAGCCATCCTTGGAATACCATAGAAAAAACAACAATACAAGATAGTATAGTGATTGATTTTCTTTTTTTCCAGTAGCTGAAAGAAATTATTGCTAGAATTAGTGTTGCTAGACCAGCCAATGCTCCCAAAAGCCTATTAGCATATTCTATCCATGTATGCCATGCGTTAAAAATGGCATAATTGTGTTTTGTATACGTTTCCCAATTATTTTTATTAAAAACTGAGTTCGTTTTAAAATTTTTGTTTGCTACTTGAAGTGTTTTTTTGACGATAACTACTTGTCCTTTCTCAAAAAGTTGATTCGGTTTCCACTTCAATTCCGAAGCTTGGGTAGGGGGGATGTAATATCCAAAACACTTAGGCCAATCTGGACACCCCATACCGCTTCCTGTCATACGAACTACAGCACCCGCAATGATCACTAGGAATACAAGCACTAAAGATATTTTTGCTGCTTTTCTAAACTTTTTTTGCATAAGAAATGATGTGAAAACACAAAACTACCACTCTTTTATATAATAACAGATTCCTATTTAAATTTTTTAAATCAAAAAAGGGAAAGCAATTGCTTTCCCTTTTTTAAAATGGTATTGTTTATGGTTATTTAACAACAATAAATTCTGATCTTCGGTTTAGTTGGTGTTCTTCTTCAGAACAGGTAACAGAGTTCTCGCAATTATTGGTTAATTGTTTTTCTCCATAACCATTTCCAGTTATTCTGTTAGAATTAATTCCTTGTGATATTAAATATTTAACAGTTGCTTTCGCTCTTCTGTTAGATAGGTTTGTGTTGTAGTTGTCATTAGCACGTGAATCTGTATGTGAACGTACATCTACTTTTGTAGTAGGGTATTGTTTCATATAAGCCACTACTTTTTCCATAATTACTTTGGCGTCTGATCTAATAAAAGATTTATCAAAGTCAAAGTAAATAGGGGCTAAGTTTAAAGATATGGCTAAATCTGTTCCAGCTATCACTTCTCTAATTGTAGAGGCTAGTAAAACTTCTACATTAGCAACATCTTTAGCTTCTACAACTTCAAAAGGAGTGTTTCCGTCTTCATAATCAACTAAAGAAGCAATTACTTTATAGTTATCATTTTTACAATCTCCTTCTACATCAAATGCTCCATTAGAATCAGAGATTCCTTTAGATATTGTATTTCCTTTAGAATCTATGATAGATATAGTTGCATTTGGCAAAATTGCACCTGTTTTTCTATCTTTTACAACTCCAGTAATCATAATTGTACAATTATAGTTTAGTGGAGTATTTTCTTTAAAACTATAAATATCATCACTACCATTTCCTCCTTTACGATTTGAAGCAAAGAAACCTTTTTTGGTATTTTCGTTGATAATGAAAGAGAAATCATCTTCTTCACTATTTACTGGCATTCCTATGTTTTTGATTGGTGCATTAGTATCATTAATTGACGTAGCAAAAACATCTAAACCACCAAGACCTGGATGTCCATCTGAAGCAAAATATAGAATATCCGTATCTGTTATAAAAGGGAACGTTTCTCTGGCTTCGGTATTAATTTTAGGACCTAAGTTTTTAGGTGTTCCAAAGCTTCCGTCATTATTAATAGTAACTACGAAAATATCTGAAGAACCAAGAGTTCCAGGCATATCAGAAGCAAAATATAGCAACTTCTCATCCGCACTTAGGGTTGGATGTGCAACAGAATACTCATCGCTATTAAAAGGAAGCTCAGTGATATTTGTCCATTCATCATTTTTTAGTGTAGCTCTGTATACTTTAAGTCTACTAATACCGCTTTCATCACGAGAAAATTTTCCTTTTTTAGAATTATTTCTTGTAAAGTATAGCGTGCTACCATCTTTTGTAAAAGCGGTAGAAGATTCATGTGTTTTGTTATTTAATTTTTTAGATAATTTTGAAGGCTTGCTATATGTGTCATCTTCTGCAACAGTAGCTTTGTAAAGATTTAAAAATGGTTCTTTATTCCATTGATGAATTTTACGACTGGTAATACCAGTATCTCTTGCTGTAGAAAAAACTAACTCTTCACCTTTAAAAGAAGGAGCAAAGTCTGATGCCGTAGAATTAACCGAAATATTTTCGACTGTATATCTATTTGAATTTTCTTTTATTTTAAGTAAATAATTTTTACTGTTAGTGAATTTTTGGGCTCTAAGGTCATTGTTTTTTAATTCCTCAAATTTTTTCATCCACTTATCAGATAAATCATATTGCTTAAGCGATTTTAAGGTTTGTGCATATCTATAATAATATTCTGGTTCTATACTAGTACTCTCTGTAAAGAATAATTTTGAGTACCACTCAGAGGCTTCTTTGTAGTTTGCGTTTTGGTAATTTGCATTTCCCAAGTTTTTATATACTTCTTCGGAAGTATATCCTTTTTTGACTAAATTTTCATAAGAGCTTATAGCGTCTGCATAAGCATAGTTATCAAAATTTGTAGTAGCTTTTTTTGTTTTAGGGTCTTGCCCCATAGCCAAAGAACAGGCAAATAGAGAACCTAGAATTATGTGTTTAGTTTTTATGTTCATTTTTAGAAAAATCTTGGGGTTAGTACTTTTTTGTATTTGGTTAAAAATTCATATCGTAGCATTATTTCAAACGAGCCAGCATTGAACTGTGTATTGCCTAGATCAGTTGTTTCTCTATCATAAGCTATACCTATCATCAACTGTTCATTCAATTGAAATCCAACTAATGCACTCAACGCTGCATCCCAACGATAGGCTGCACCTAAAGAAAGTTTGTCATTGAATAAAAAGTTTGCTGATAGATCTAATTGTAAAGGAGCTCCTTTTACAGCTTTTAATAAACCAGCAGGCTTAAATTTTACGTTTCTATTTAAATCAAAAACATACCCTGTTATTAAATAAATATTAATACGCTCTTCTGCTAAGTATGATGAACTATTTCCAGATGTATCAAAGTGTTCAGTTTGTAAAAAGTTGGGTACAGATAAACCTGTATAGAACTTATTAGTATGGTAATAAATACCTGCTCCAAAATTAGGAGAGAATTTTTTATCTATATTAGGAAGATTTGTCTCTGATGCATAGTTTCTCAATTTTGCAAAATCTACATTTAATAGATGACCACCAGCTTTTAATCCAAAAGATAATTTTTTGTTATTATCAAAAGGAATTGTATAGGAGAAAGCGGCATCAAAATAAGTATCTTGATTGGTGCCATTTCCTATCTCATCATTTACGATGGATAGACCTAAACCAATTCTTTTAGAAACAGGTGTATGAAAATTTAATGTTTGTGTGGTAGGCGCTCCATCTAAGCCTACCCATTGTGATCTATGTAATGCACCAATACTGAATACCCCACGTGACCCTGCATAAGCAGGATTCACGGCGAGTGTATTGTACATATATTGTGTATACTGAGCATCTTGTTGTGCTGTAACGGATTCTAATCCCGTTACTATAAAAATCAATATGACTATATATTTTTTCATGTTTTAATCTTTTTTGTTTGATTTGAAATTATCTATTAATGTATAAATATCCGGCTTTATTAAGGTTGTCATTTCCATTTTCATATTTAATGATGTAGTAATAAATTCCTACAGGAAGTTCTTCATTTTTTTGGATAGTTACTCTACCATTAGATATACCTCTAAAAGCTGTACTAGGGTTGTTGTTATAACCATTCATTTCATAGACAACAATACCCCATCTGTTATAGATTTGTACTGTATTGTTTGGGAATGCTTCAATGTTTTCAATTTCAAAGAAAGCATTTGTATTATTTCCATCCAATGAGATAATTTCATTTTTAACAGCAATTCCAGTATTTATAACCTCAGGGTTACAATTAGCACTAATCGGAGGCGTACCACCAATAGAGTCACAACCATTGTTTGGGTTAGTACCATCAATAGCTTCTTGTCCATCAGAAATACCATCACTATCCGTATCAGAATTGTTTGGGTCTGTTATTTCGCCATTAGGATTAGCTGTTGTAATACTATCATCTACACCTGTTGTTTCTTCATTGTTAGTAAGTCCGTCGCTATCACAATCACCTGAATTTGAAGGTGTACCACTAATAGAATCACAAGTATCGTTCGGGTTAGTACCATCAATAGCTTCTTGTCCATCAGAAATACCATCACCATCCGTATCAGGATTGTTTGGATCTGTAATTACTCCATTAGGATTGGCTGTTGTAGCAGTATCATCTATACCTGTTGTTTCCTCATCATTAGTAAGCCCATCATTATCTGCGTCATTTAGTACAGAAATAGTAATAGTTTCCGTAACACATACATTAGGAGTTACGTCTATATTACATACAGTATAATCAATAGTTACATCTGTTCCTTCTTCTCCTGGTGCAGAAGTATAAGTAATTTCACCTGTAGCAGGATCAAAAACAATTGTACCTGTAGCAGAACCAGTTCCAGCATCAGTTAAAGAGATGTTAGAAAGTGTAGGATCAAAATCATCATTAGCAACAATATCAAAACTAGTTGGTGTTCCTTGTGTAGCATCAAAAGCATCTGGTGTCGCAGTTGCTGTAGATGGGTTTGGATCAGTTGCATCTGGATTTCCATCGTTATCAATATCATTTGTAACGGAAATAGTAATAGTTTCCGTAACACATACATTAGGAGTTACATCTATATTACATACAGTATAATCAACAGTTACATCTGTTCCTTCTTCTCCTGGTGCAGAAGTATAAGTAATCTCACCTGTAGCAGGATCAAAAACAATTGTACCTGTAGCAGAGCCAGTTCCAGCATCAGTTAAAGAGATGTTAGAAAGTGTAGGATCAAAATCATCATTAGCAACAACATCAAAACTAGTTGGTGTTCCTTGTGGAGCATCAAAAGCATCTGGTGCCGCAGTTGCTGTAGATGGGTTTGGATCAGTTGCATCTGGATTTCCATCGTTATCAATATCATTTGTAACGGAAATAG
>ENA-ORXM01003362-ORXM01003362.1-marine-metagenome-genome-assembly--contig:-NODE-3362-length-16091-cov-2.665418_pt1 | contig 16091 bp, 18 predicted proteins | sample MGYA00237867_ERZ511480 | MGnify/ENA primary metagenome ERZ511480 (study PRJEB26309, sample SAMN06266103) | marine metagenome | isolation source: Algal blade | place: United Kingdom:Sidmouth, United...
AAGATGATTTTTGGCATTTTCGGTGTAATCCTTAACCATAACTTTACCCTCTTTTAATGAAGATATAATTTCACTATTCGCTATACTTAATGTTTCTAAACCTTTTCGAAGTGTTTCTATGTGCTCAAAAAGTGATAGGGTTTTGGGTTCACAAATATAGGAACTGAGTTTACCTTTAAGATGTTGTAAATCTTTTTGATTACGCTCTAGTCGAATTACCAGCGCACTTTTTTCAATTTCAATTGTTTTTGATTGCATAGCTTAATGTTTTAGATGTAAGACTTACTTCTTAGAGGCAACTTTAATTTACAAAAAAAAACTGAAAAAAGTTGATGCTAACTCCTATCAAATCAGAGTTTAACATTTATTTAAATTTTGGGATACTATTTCAATCCCTTTAAATTTGATTTTAAACTGTATCATTCTTATCTTAAAGGAAAAATCATTTGTATGAATATAAACTTTGAATATCACGCGGTAAAGGCAAGTAATCGGTTAGAAATTATGACTGCCGAAAAGCTAGACAAACTTTTAAATAAGTTTGATTTTGTGGTTCGTGCTGATGTGTTCTTTAAGAAAGAAAATACAAGTGAAGCAGAAACGGGTATGAAGTGCGGTATTCGTTTAAGTTCGCCAGGTCCAAGACTTTTTGCTGAATCTAGCAAAGCCACTTTTGAGGCTTCAATCGCAGATACTATTACAGAACTTGAACGCCAATTAAAGAAAAGAAAGGCGAAGATGAAAACGCATTAATTGTCTATTTGTTATTGTCTGTGGTGTCTTCAAATTCTGTTTTTACCATGGTCGCTTTATCTAAACGTTGAGAAAACGGACTATTTTTTAGATCTCGTAATAATCTTCTCTTTTTTCGTTCCGAGATATCCAGCGTATCTAAAATGGCAAGCTTTCTTTTAACATCTTGCTTTCTTTGATTTTTCATTGCCAGACGTTGATTTGCTGGCACTACTAAATCAGGAGCAAATTGCTCCATAACTGTGTATTTCTTAACTTTTGCGTCACTCATGGATCTTGTGTCACTATTATTTTGAGCAGACATTTGGGCTATCCCGCAAAAAAATACACTAAAGATTAAGACTAAAACAATTGAATTTTTCATTACCACATAACTTAATAATTCTAATCTAAATTTACGAAAAATTAAAGTAACTAGCTATTTTAGTTGATAAGTATGACAGCTATCGATTTTTAAGATACTTTCGTCTATGGAAAACAATAAGAGCTTTAAAAGAGATTAGGAAAATAAATTGAAGGAATTAAAATCTAAGAAAAAAATAGTAATCTAGTACTTATAAAAACTGTAAGGGATTATTCTACTTCGGCAAAATTTGTATCTACCAAAAGTGCTTTTTTTAAGCGTTTAGATAATCCGTTTTTGTAAAGATCTTTTAAAAGCCTTAATCGCTTACGATCAGAAACATTGAGGGTATCTATCATCTTACGGGTACGAGCGATTTCTGTTTTTCGTTCCTCATTTTTTTTAACAAAATCAGGTTCAAATCTAAACATAACTGGGTCTTTCTCATCCTCATCTAAACACGTAGCTTTCTGAATATCATTAAGCTTTTCTTGAGCTCTTGAATCTAATGTGCCAAGAACAACTATAAAAACAAATAGTACAAGGCGTAAAGGGTTTCTCATTATATAATTCATTGATTATCTGCGCAATGTATAAAATATTATTCTTTTAGCATTGTAATTTTATGGTTTTAGCGATACATCGTTTATATGCTCTATTTAGTCGATATAAAAACCGTTACCTTTGGCACGATTCATGAACATTATTTGCTATGAAATATAAAATACTTAGTGTCCTTTTTTTATTAAACATGCATTTAAGCAAAGCTCAAGATGCACTTGATATTTCAGCTGCTGAAATCAGTTTTGTATTTGTTAATAATGACGTTGATGGTACTATATCAGGTTTCAGTTCCTCATCAACTATTGATGCGAATAACTTAGAAAACTCGAAATTAGAAGGCTCTGTAGAAGTTGCTACCATAGATACTGATAATTCCATTCGCAATTGGTCTTTACGGCGTGAAAAGTACTTTGATGCTGACAACCATCCAAAAATTACTTTTGTAAGTAACACTATTGCATCGGATGGAGATGTTCTTAATGTCGTGGGGCAATTAACCATAAAAGGTATTACCAAAAAACTCACCTTTAAGTTTAAAAAAACTAATAAACAACTAGTGGGTACCGCGACACTTTATAGTTCAGATTACGGAATACACATCAAAAGTGAGCGAGACAAAAATAAAGTCAACGTGAAAATTGTTTTGCATCTGAAATAGTACCGACCAATGATTTTTAAAGGAATAGCACCAAACCCATAAAATGATTATTACATTTGTGCTCTTAAAATCGCACCTATGTGGATTTGGATTATTTTCATTGCCTGTATACTGGTATTTCTTGCCCTTGATCTTGGTGTTTTTAATAAAGAAAACCATGTAATAAAGACCAAAGAGGCCAGTATTTGGACAGCCATTTGGGTTACGGTAGCCCTCAGTTTTAGCGGAGTTATCTATTGGCTCTTCGCAAATGGCATGGTTGAAAACCCGACTAGCCTCACTCCAAACAAGGCAGTCTTAAAATATATCACGGGGTATCTTATTGAGCTTTCTTTAAGTGTTGACAATGTTTTTGTAATCGCGGTAATTTTTGCTTCCTTCAAAATACCTCCAATTTATCAACATCGTGTTTTGTTCTGGGGAATTCTTGGCGCTATAGTTTTTAGAGCTATCATGATTTTCTTTGGTGTTGCATTAATCACCCGTTTTGAATGGATTATTTATGTCTTTGGAGTTTTTCTACTTTATACTGCCTATAAAATGCTACAAGGGGAAGAAGAGGAATTTAAACCAAAAAAATCATTTGTTTTTAGGCAGATAAAAAAAATATACCCCATAACAGGAGCTATTCAAGGAGACCAGTTTTTTGTAAAGCGAATGGGTATTAAAGCGGCCACCCCTCTATTTGTAGCACTAATCGTAATTGAGCTTACCGATATTCTTTTTGCGCTAGATAGTATTCCTGCCATATTGGCTATTACAGCAGATCCATTTATTGTTTTTAGCTCCAATATTTTAGCCATAATGGGATTACGATCAATGTACTTCTTGATTTCACGAATGCTAGAGAAGTTTCGCTACATCAACTATAGTTTGGTTATCATTCTTGCTTTTGTAGGTTTGAAAATGCTAGCATCGCATTACATTCATTTGCCTGAATGGGTTTCACTAGCCGTTATCTCCGCAGCACTTATAGGTGGTGTAATTGCTTCTTTATCAATTCCTGAAAAAGAAACGGAAGGTTCGATCAAAGAAGATTAAGCACTCGTCCTCTCACGAAAAATAGTCGTATATATTTTTTGAACTCCCCAATTTCCTGCTGGAAAATATAAGGCGAAGAAAAGTGCCATACCTAAAGCAAAGTTACGTTCATTAAAAAACTGATCCATCAGATTGTTGGGGTAGGCATAAGATGATTCGAAGGCATAGCCTCCAAACTCTATAAGACACATCGCCACAAGACCATAAGCATACTGTGCATGAAAGGGCAACTTTCGCAGCAATAAAGAAATAGGAACCATATAAAAAATATAACAGGTGATCACCTGCCACCAATAGGTAAATCGAGCAATCTCCATTTCAGTACCAAACCAATTCATTAACATTCCCCATGAAAGATAAACCGCACAATAAATAGCAATTAAACGCTTATCAACATGCAGTTTGGCCTTTGCCCATTGTACAAATTCTGTCATTTATTAGATTGTTGGTCCCAGTAACAATTGGGATAGATTATTGGAAAGTCATTTATATACTACTTTAATCACTCAAAACTAGAATCACTTTGCGGTAAGTTTTTTATCAATTATTGCGAGTGCATCTTTGACGGTTTGCATCTGATCCATATCTTCATTTTCTAAACGGATGTCAAAAGCATCTTCAACATCTAGAACAATATCAACCAAGTTGGCAGAATTAATATTTAGTTCGTTAATAAAATGACTTTCTTCGTGAATCTCATCAACAGCAACATCATCAGGAAGATATATTTTTACAATTTCCTTTAACGAAGTATAACGCTCTTCTTTAATCATATAAAATTTACTTTTATTTTCAGTCGGAATACTTTTTAAAAATAACACAAGCATTTACATCTCCAAAACCAAAACTGGCTTTTGCCAATATATTGGGTTTATAGTCGATTGTTTTTCTAGGCACTTTCACTTCCGAAATGATTTCACCAATTTTAGGATGCAAGTCTTCACAATTGGTATTTCCAAAGACTTGTTCCGTATTGAATTGCAGAATAGAGGCTACACATTCTATACTACCCGCCGCGGCCAGACAATGCCCAAACAAACTCTTAAAAGAATTCACAAAAGGAAAATCTGCTCCTGACCGTTCAAGTGCCGTACTCCAGTTTGCGATTTCTGTTGCATCCTTTGTGGTAGCAGTTAGATGCCCGTTGATTACATCAACATCCTTTTTATGTATACCTGCATTTTGTATGGCTTTTTTTATACAGCGCTGCACCGCTTCATTATTGGGTGCCGTCATGCTACCTTCACGACGTTGTCCACCACTATTTACAGAGCCCCCAAGTACCTCAGCGTAAATTTTGGCTCCACGAGCTAGTGCACTTTCTAAGCTTTCTAAAACCAATGCCCCTGCCCCACTACCTGGCACAAAACCAGCAGCACTTTCACTTAAAGGTCGACTCGCTTTAGTTGGATTATTATTATAACCCCTTGGTAATATACGCATGGCATCGAACCCACCCCAAACATAAGGTCCGCTATCGCTACAACTACCCGTAAGCATTGTTTTGGCTTTTCCAGAAGCAATTCGTTCGTAAGCCATAAGTAAACCTTCTGTTCCAGTAGCACATGCAGATGAGTTGGTGGTCACTTGGTTACCACATCCTAAAATACCTCCTAAGTAAGCACTTATGCCACTTGCCATGGTTTGCAATACGGTTGTACTACCTAACCGTCTCACGTTTTGATCATCTACTAAATGAATAGATTCTCTAAACTTATCAACCCCTAAAATACCCGTTCCGAAAATAATACCTGCATTCCAATCGGGGGTATCGTTAGGTGCTATAGGAAGTCCTGCATCCTTCCAAGCATCTGTACCTGCAATTACTCCATACACTATTCCACTCGCGTTCAAGCCCCTTAACTGTAAGGGTGTAAAATATGTACTTACCAAGCCATCTTTCACCAAAGGTTCAGCAGCAATTTGACAACCAAACTTTAACGCAGCTAATTGGGGTTGAAAACGTATGCCGCTTTTTCCTTGTTGCATGGCGATGGTAAAGTCCGTCAGCCCTACACCATTTGGTGCACATACACCAAGACCCGTAATAACAACGCGTTTACCCATTTTTTATCACTTTGAGCATTCCTGCAATTATACCTTTACATACTAATTCACCCGCATCATTGTGCATTCGCACTTTACATTTCAACTTATGAAAACGGAAATATACTTTCTCTGAGGTTACCGTTACGGTTTGATTAGGAAAAACCGGCTTATAATACTCCATTTCCGAACTACTCAATCCAACTTGTAGTTCCTTATGCAAACTAGTTTTATTCAGGGACATTAAGTAAATACCCAAAGCAACAACACCAATTTGCGCACAGCATTCGATTAAAAGCACTCCAGGTGTAACAGGATGATTTTTGAAATGTCCCTTATAAAAATAAGCGTCTTTCCGAAAAGTATAATGTCCTTTCACCCCATCTTCATCTACATGAATTAACTCATCAACAAAAAGAAAGGGCTTGTCATAAGGGAGCTTTTGTATAATTTCTTCGTATTTCATTGATCGTTCTCACTTTAAAGCCTTTTCTACTTTCTTCTTTACATCAAACTCTCTCCCCCATCCACCTTGATCACAGTTCCAGTAATCCATTTAGCCTCATCACTACTTAATAAATAAACCACGTTAGCAACATCTTCAGGAGTTGTCAATCGATTGTTCGGATTACGCCTAAGAGCGTTTTCTTTAATTTTATCACTACCCGGAATCATCGAAAAAGACTTAGTTTCAGTTACTCCTGCTTGAATACAATTCGCTTTTATTCCCTCAGAGGCAAACTCCAAAGCTATACTTCTGGTAAGCGCTTCGAGTGCAACTTTAGCCACAGAAACGGCACCATAATTTTTCCAGGACTTTGTATTTCCTTCGCTTGTGAATGATATGATACGCGTATCAGGATCGAAAAGCTTTGCATTGACCAAGGCTTTCGTCCAATCATATAGACTTAGAGCCATGGCGTCAATTGTAATCTGAAAATCGGCATTTTTTAGTTCAATATCTTGTTTAGAATTCATAGGTTTCAAGCTACCTTTCGAAATGCTATGCACCAACACTTTTATTTGCTGCGAGCTTCCTAAAAAAGACTGCATTTCTTGAATTAAGCTTCCCCGCTTCTGTGCGTTTAAAGCATCGGTATTGAACGTTTTAAGTTGAACACCCATTGCCGTAATTTCTTGGAAATCAATCATTATTTTTTCCAAATCCACCCTTCTATCTCTGTAAAGTATTAATAAATTATAACCGTGTTGCGCTAGTTTTTTTCCTGTTGCAAGCCCCAATCCGCTACTTCCACCTAAAATAAGTGCCCATCGATCTTTAGAAACGATTTTCATAAGTGTTATTTAACTTTTAAAACTACCATTCAATCAAAACACGCTGCGCGGAAAAACCTGGTCCAAAACTTAAAATTAAGCCCTGTTCTCCTGTTGGAATTTCTTTTTCAAGAAAACGCTCTAACACGTATAAAACAGTCGCACTACTCATATTTCCGTAATCTCTAAGAACTTCTCTTGTTTCATCAATATTCTTTCCTAATTTACCAAATAAATCGTCAACCGTTTGTACAATTTTACGTCCACCTGGATGAAAAATCAAATGATCAACCTTTTCAATAGAACTATGGTTTCGTTCTAAAAAAGGGTGAACGATTTTTGGAAAGTGATTAGCAATCGTCGCTGGTACTGAAGGATCGAGAATCATTTTCAATCCATGGTTGGTCATATCAAAACCCATTAAATGCGTGGCGTTTTTAAAATGATACATCTCTTCTCCCACTATTTTCGGACCTACCGCATCAGCTTCGGAAGACAATAAAACACAGGCAGCACCATCACCAAAGATTGCCGCACTTACCATATTCGCCATAGAATGGTCATTGAGTTGAAAGGTAGCAGTCGGACTTTCTACTGCTACAACCGCAACCCTTTTTCCCGGATTTGACTTTAAAAAATTACTCGCATATATCAATCCTGATACGCCAGCAGCGCAGCCCATTTCAGTAACCGGCAAGCGAACAACGTCATTCTTTAAACCTAAATCGTTAATGAGATAGGCATCTAATGAAGGTATCATGATGCCGGTACAACTTACTGTAATTATATAGTCTAAGGAATCAGCTTGCCAATTGGATTGACGTAAAGCCTTCAACAATACGTTCTTTCCTAATTTTTTGACTTCACGCACATAAATGGCATTTTTCTCTTCAAAAGAAGTAGCTGTAAAGACCTCTTCAATATTCATAATTCCATATCTTTTGTCTACGGCAGCGCCTTCAAATATTTTTACCACCTTTCTACGAAAACGCTCTTCTTCGTCAGCTAACCACAAATCTAAGAATGGGAGTATTTCTTTAGTACTTCGACAATATTCAGGAAGTTCTTTCGCAACTGTAACAATTCGTGTCTCGTTCATATATTAAATCAATCACCTCAGGGCAAGCCCATAAGGCATTAAGAAGGGAATTCATATTTGATTTCGACGCCAAGCCTGCCGGTATGGTAAGCAGGCGTCGGAGTTTTAAATCTCGATTATCGAGTAAGTCGATTAGGTTTCATAATCCATACATAACGAAAGGCCCATTTCCATTGAATATCATGTTGTATCTCTGGTAAGCGCTTCGAATATTGAACTAAATCAGATTTTATAAAACCCTTACTAATGGAAATCAAACCGTCAATCTTTGCGGTTTCTGTTTTTATAAAAATAAGGCTAAAGGCTTTAAATAAGTAATACGCCCAACGACTTCTATGCAAATCATTGATAACAACACCGATACGTGCCAAGTGATTGAATTTCTCAAGAAATAACAGCAAATCTCTGTTCTCAAAATGATGCATGGTTAGTGTATTAATGATAATATCACAATTTAAATCATGCACCTCAAGCGCTAAAATGTCTTTATGATGGTATTCAATCTCAGGATAATTCACAGACGCCTCTTCTGCCAGTTGGAGTGCTTCTTCATTTAAATCGATACCTATAAAACGTACATTTATTTTTCGTTTATTACAATATTTCGCAACTTCCCGCAGCATATTACCATCACCGCAACCCATATCAACAACAGTATAATCATCTTGCGGATGCTCTTTCATTAACTGAGCAACCGCATTGACGGTAATGTTGCTGCCACCCAAAATGGTATTCACCCTATTAATATCATCAAAGACAACACGTAGGCTTTGAAGTCCCTCCCTGAAATCATCCATCAATTCAGGCTGATTACTTCTTTCTGATAAATCTATTAGCATAAAATGGGCTTGCCGTGGGTTGTTTTTATGAGTTTTCGCAATAAGGGTGGAGCTGTCGTGACTGCCTTCAAAGCAAGATTAGACATTTCTTCATTTAACAGCAAACTTTGTAATTGCCTACCCATCCAAAGGCGATGTTTAAAAGCTGAATTCCATGAATTAGCATACTCAGTCTCTAACTGTCCGCGATTATAATCCTGATTATTTAGGTACTTAGAAATGAGTTCTGAAGCAATTTTCGCCGAATGAATTGCCATAGCCATACCATTTCCGCAGAGTGGATGAATGAGTCCCGCAGTATCGCCACACATTAAAATATGATTTTCAACGGATTTTTTCTGCTCAAAAGATATCTGTGCAATGGTCAAAGGCTCATCAAAAATCGGCTTAGCCTTGCCCAAAAAATGATTTAAAAATGGATTCTTGGCTACTACATTCTCGTTGAAATCAATAACATTCTTTTCTTTCTGAAAACTTTGATAGGATGCCAAATAGCAAAAATTAACGGCTCCCGTTTCCGTTTTAGATAAGCCCCCATAACCGCCTTTGAAATTATGCAGCGCTACTTCGTTATCAGGAAATTCATCAAACTCATAATGTGCCTTAACACCTAACCATCCGGATTTCTGTTCCATAAAATCACGTTTCAGCTGTTTATCTAGCATACTTCGCTTGCCATAGGCACCTATGGTTATTCTTGAGGTAAAAGTTGAGTCATTTTCTGTGTTAACCTTGAAAAAGTCATCTAAATAATGGATAGTTTTCACAGCTTCAAAAACAACCTGCACTCCGTTTTCTAGGGCCTTTTCGAACAATAGATTGTCAAAACCATAACGGCTTATTCCTATTCCACCTAAAGGTAATTTTGTTTGGGTTGATTTTCCAGATGCGGTGCTCATTTCGAGTTTATCAATTTGAACAGCCCCAGAAGTAGCAATAGGCACTTCCAATTTCTTTAAATATGGAACAATTTCATTTGAAACATATTCACCACAGACTTTATGATGTGGATACTGTTTCTTTTCCAGTACTAAAACCGAATGTTTTTCTTGAGATAAATGAATTGCAGCGGTGAGCCCAGCAAGGCCTCCACCAACAATAATAACGTCATAATCGTACACCAAGGAAAGATAAGTTAAATGAAAGATATTACAAGGTAACAGTCGTGATACTTGAAAGAACCTTATTATATTTTAATTTTGAGACCTATGAAAAACCAATACTAACCCGCTACCCTGCAGTATTCATGAAGATGCTATTACTTTAAAGAAATACCTGTGAATGGGTATTTTTTTAAAATAAACTAATGTTTAAATTAGCAACTAAACGCCAACCCTATGAAATCAAATATTTTAAAAACTTTAGTACTTCTAATTAAAAATACAGCCTATTTATTTCTACTATTTATGGCTTTCAATTGTACTACTGATGATGGTGAGAATGATAATCCGCAAAGTATAATTGAGGAGGTCGAAGAAGTTGATGAAACCGAAGAAGTAGAAGAGACTGAAGAAATTGAGGAGGCAGAGGAAACAGAAGAAACTGAAGAGATGGAAGAGATGGAAGAGGTTACGGTAAATCTTAATAGCATAAGTATAAGCTCGAATATATCTTTGATTATTGCTGATGGAAATTCTACAGCGGAATTATCGGTAATTTTTTACGACGATAATAACAACCAGATAACCTATGAAGACTATGAAATTGTTGATAACTGCACTATTTTGAATGGCACTAACTTATTGTACTCCACTAATATATTGGGGAATCATGAGGTAAAAATACAAGCAGAAGGGATTGAATCAAATACAATCACTCTAAATGCCAGAGAAAATATAAATTATGAACAGATTACTGTTCCAATAATCTTTCATATCGTTCATTTTGGAGAAAACGTTGGGTCGGGAACAAATTTAACTCAAAATCAAGTCGAATCATTACTAGATAAACTTAATAATGGATTTTCAAATCAATACAATTCCAACAATCCGAATGCTGTTGATACTAAGGTTAGCTATAGACTGGCAACCCTAGATATAAATAATAATCCATTATCTGAACCTGGCATTAATCGAATTGATGCTACTGCTTACGATGATGGTTCAGCCCAATTTCCAAATAGCGTAGATATAGCTAATGATCAAAAACTTGGACCGAACGAATATGATAGTCTTGGTGGAGATTCTTTTTGGAATCCACGCAAGTATTTAAATATTTGGATATTTCCTGACCAATTCGGTGATAGTTCAGCGGGATTGCCAAGAGTTTACGAATCAAATACATTAGCCGGTTTAGATACGGTACCTGACAATTGTCAATGTGATGCCAACAACGGATATTATCAATCTTGTAAGGTAAATACAAACGCTGCATTGAATGGAACAACAATCATACACGAAGTAGGGCATACATTAGGATTAAAACATGTTTTTCCTAATAATGGTGACTGTAGTTCAAGTGATTATTGCACAGACACCTTTTCTTATATTTTAAATAACACCGATCAACCTTGTTCTGATAATCTAGGATTAAATGAGAACGATAATTTTATGGATTATGCGGGCACTTATACGACATTTACTTACGACCAAAGGGAAAGAATTCAACATGTTTTCCAATACGGACTTTGGTTAAATGAATTAAAAAACTCGACGCAGTAATTAATACGCTAATAAATTGAGTAATTCAGTAGCCAATCGTTCTTTAGGTAGGTAATTATCTTCAAGCCCTTTTGCGAAAGGAATTGGAGTCTCAATACTTGCCACCCGTTTTACAGGTGCATCTAGATATTCGAAACAGTTTTCCATCACCAATGCGGAAATATCACTTGCTATTCCCCCAAAAAGACTGTCTTCTTGTAGAATAATAAGTTTTCCGGTTTTCTTTACGGAGTTATATACCGTTTCTATGTCTAAAGGCATAAGTGTACGAAGATCTATGAGATCAGCATTTATCTCTGAATTCTTTTCTAAAGTATCTAAAGCCCAATGAACGCCAGCTCCATAGGAAACAATAGTTATTTGCTCGCCTGTTTTTAAAACACCTGCCTCACCCATAGGTAAGGTGTAATAATCTTCAGGAACATCTTGATAAACGCTTCGATACAAGCCTTTGTGTTCAAAAAACAACACCGGATTAGGGTCGTTAATAGCTGTTGCTAATAATCCTTTAGCATCATAGGGAAATGCTGGATAAACCACTTTTAATCCCGGAGTTTTGGTAAACCAAGCTTCATTCGTTTGAGAATGAAAAGGTCCTGCACCTACATCACCTCCGCATGGCATACGAATAACTATATCCGCTTTTTCACCCCAGCGATAATGTGATTTGGCTAAATAGTTAACAATAGGATTGAAACCTGTGCTTGCAAAATCGGCGAACTGCATTTCCATTACAGCTTTCATACCATTGATGGAAAGCCCCATAGCAGCAGAAACTATTGCTGATTCGCAAATGGGCGTATTTCGAACACGCTCCTTGCCAAAATCGTCTACAAAACCATCAGTTATTTTGAAGACCCCGCCGTAATCAGCAATATCTTGCCCCATAATAACCAAGTTCTGATACTTCTCCATGGACTGCCTAAGCCCATCAGAAACAGCATCAATTAAACGTATATTACTTAACTTATTATTATAACTAACTTCTTTATAATCAAAATTATAATATACATCATTTAATTCTTTACTTTCATCTACATTAATTTCTTCCTCATCAAAAGCCAATGTTAAATTTTCATTAATCTCGTCAGTAATGTCATTTTTAATAGCCGTAATTTTATCATTATCCAGAACACCTTCTTTGATAAGAAATTCTTCATAATTAGAAATTGGGTCTTTTGCCTCCCACTCCTTCATCAATGCTTCCGGAACATACTTTGTACCACTAGCCTCTTCATGTCCTCGCATTCGAAAAGTTTTAAACTCCAGCATTATAGGTGCTGGCTTCTCACGAATTTTTTTACACAATTCGTTTACCCTTAAATACACTTCTAGAATATTATTCCCATCTATAATGTGTGATTCAATTCCGTAACCTTTGCCTTTGTCAGCAAGGTTTTCGCATTTATATTGTTCGCTTGTGGGTGTTGAAAGTCCGTAACCATTGTTCTCTATGCAGAATAAAACAGGTAAATTCCATACCGCTGCGACGTTTAGTGCTTCATGAAAATCTCCTTCACTAGTACCTCCTTCTCCTGTAAAAACAGCGGTTACATGCTTTCGGTCTTGAAGTAAGTTAGCCAAAGCAATTCCGTCTGCAACACCTAACTGAGGACCCAAATGAGAAATCATTCCCACAATATTATATTCTTGAGTGCCAAAATGAAAACTCCGATCACGCCCTTTGGTAAATCCACTCGCTTTACCCTGCCATTGTGCGAATAACCTGTATAAAGGAATCTCCCTAGTTGTAAAAACACCTAAGTTTCGATGCATGGGTAATATATACTCTTCAGGAAGCATAGCACTTGTAACGCCCACCGCAATAGCTTCTTGGCCTATACCACTAAACCATTTTGATATCTTTCCTTGCCGCAATAAAATCAACATTTTCTCTTCAACCATGCGCGGTTTTAGCATTCTTTGATAAAGTGCCAACCGAGTTGGGTTGTCAATCGCAGTACTCTGGTATTGCATGTTATATTTTGTTAGCTATTGTTTGCAAAAGAAGATAAATTTAACAAAAAACAACGCAAAACCCACCATTAGGTTTTCAATTCAGCAGCATTATTTCATAACTTTGATTTCAACGAATACAATAGAAAATATGAGCTTGGTACCAAGTGTTGATTTAAGAGATTTTGTTTCGACTGATGTTGAGAAAAAAGAAAAGTTTATTAAGGAGATTGGCAAGGCCTTTGAAGAAATAGGTTTTGTGGCGCTAAGCGGGCATTTTTTATCTGAATCATTGGTGGACAATTTATATGATGAAATTAAAAAATTTTTCAGCTTACCCCAAGAAATTAAAGACAGCTATGAAATTGAAGGCATTGGTGGCCAGCGAGGCTATACATCATTTGGCAAAGAACATGCAAAAGGAAGAAAGGAAGGGGACTTAAAAGAATTTTGGCATTTCGGACAGTACGTTGAAGACAATTTAAAGCTAGCGGAGGAATACCCCGATAATGTTACGGTAAGTGAACTTCCAAATTTTAATAAGATAGGTAAGGAAACCTACATTATGTTGGAAAAAACTGCTAAATACGTTCTTAGAGCTCTGGCCTTGCACTTAGGTTTGAAAGAAACTTATTTTGATGCGTACATAAAAAATGGAAATTCTATACTTCGGCCTATTCATTACCCCCCTATCACATCAGAGCCAAAAAATGCGGTACGAGCTGCGGCTCACGGCGATATCAATTTAATTACATTGCTTATGGGAGCTCATGGGCGTGGATTGCAAGTAATGAATCATAAGGGAGAATGGATAGATGCAATCGCCCGACCCGATCAACTGATGATTAACGTCGGTGATATGCTTTCTCGATTAACGAACAACAAATTAAAATCTACGATTCACCAAGTAATCAATCCGCCTAAGGAACTTTGGGGCACCTCGCGCTATTCTATTCCGTTCTTTATGCATCCGATAAGTGAGATGTCTTTGAATTGTTTAGAAGATTGTGTGGATGCCAAAAATCCAAAGCAGTTTGACGATATAACTGCAGGAGCGTTTCTTCATGAACGTCTTATTGAATTAGGGTTAATTAAAAAGTAACTATGGATCTTCAAGACCAACTAAAAAACCTCTTTCCAGAACACCAATCAGCGAAAAAAGAAGAGAAACCTACTGTGGCTACTGAGATATGGCTTCAAGATGATCCCATAATTTGCAAATATGAAAAACGTAAAGGCAAACCCATAACAATTTTAGAGGGGTATACTGGTGCTGATGAAGATTTTAAAAAATTAGCAAAAGAACTAAAGGTCAAATTAAGTGTTGGGGGTTCTTTTAAAAATGGTTCAATTATTATTCAAGGAGACTATCGGGATCGCATAATGCAAATACTAAAGGATAAGGGTTTTAAGGTAAAGCGTGTGGGAGGATAGGCCCAACTTAATACTATTGAGTTCCTGTTTTTTATCAAGTTAAATGATTATTTTGTGTTAATTTTATTTTGTTAGTTGCGATTAAGTGTTATTTTTAATGATACCAACCTAAATAAAAACGCTGCATGAGTTCCCTACTACACATTACGAATGGTGATAGTTTCACAGAGAGACTAAACACTCTAAAGATTAAGGGAGATGTCATAACTTGGCGCGAAATGCTTTGTGAAGGCAAAACGCTAACCAACGTTGGTAGCGAATCTTTCTGGAAAACTCGTTTTGAGTTTTTGAACAAGAATTACAAGGTTACCAAATCTTCTTTCATAGAAAAAACACTCAAAGAATATAGGTCGTTGTGCAATCACAAACAACAAGATCAAATTGTACTCTGGTTCGAGTATGATCTTTTTTGTCAGGTGAACATGCTGGCAGTACTGAGTTGGCTAAAGGCAAATCGTAAATATGCCGAAATATCACTAGTTTGTAGCGGTAAAGAAGATAAAACCGACAAACTCTATGCTCTTAACGAGTTGAGTGACGAACAGTTGTTGGGACTTTATAAAAACAAGACCGTTCTTTCGCAAAACGATGTAGAGTATGCCGATTATGTTTGGCAGCTTTACTGTAGTGATAACCCTATTCGGTTGGAAAACCTTCGAGACTTCGATGAGTTTCAATTCGAATACCTTTCAGCAGCTATGAAGGCCCATCTACATAGATTCCCAACAATAAAAAATGGGTTGAATGCGTTGGAAAATCGGGTTTTGAATCTTTCAGTTGCGCAAAAACCCAAATCGAGACAAGAGCTACTGGGAACAATACTCAAAAACCAGGGCAACTACGGTTTTGGGGATACACAATACGATAGAATCCTTACCACATTGAAACCTTTGTATTCTTCTTTTAACCCTGTAAAACTAACCAGGAAAGGAAAGGAAATCTTAGAAGGTAAGACAAGCTACTATTCCATTATCAGGGACAATGATGCCTATCTAGGCGGAGCCCTTAAATACAATTACCTCTATAACTCCGATTCAAACAGAATACTAAAATTGTAGCATGCCGCTAGGGCCATCCGAGCTTATCCTTAACGCTGACAAAAGCATTTATCACCTTAATTTACTTCCCGAAGACATAGCCCACACAATAATTACCGTTGGCGATCCCGATCGCGTAGGCGATGTGTCCAAATATTTTGATTCCATTGAACTTAAAAAAGGAAAAAGGGAATTTAAAACCCACACGGGTACGTTAAATAAAAAACGTCTTACCGTTACCTCGACCGGAATAGGCACCGACAACATCGATATCGTTCTAAACGAGCTCGACGCACTTGTAAATTTCGATTTTAGCACGCGAAAGGTCAAGCAAAATCATATACGATTACGAATTGTCAGAATTGGAACCTCGGGCGCAATTCAGC
>ENA-ORXM01003363-ORXM01003363.1-marine-metagenome-genome-assembly--contig:-NODE-3363-length-16086-cov-4.468736_pt1 | contig 16086 bp, 15 predicted proteins | sample MGYA00237867_ERZ511480 | MGnify/ENA primary metagenome ERZ511480 (study PRJEB26309, sample SAMN06266103) | marine metagenome | isolation source: Algal blade | place: United Kingdom:Sidmouth, United...
TTTCAGCAGGTTTCGATTACAAACTATTCCCTAAAACTACGTTCAAGGCTGTTTTAGGTTTAAATAAATCTAGTTTTGGTTCTGAATCTTATTCTCAGCCCGTTATAGATACAAAGCTATTGTTACAACCGTTTAAATTGCAAAATCTTGAATTGGGTTATAAGCGAGAGATTCAAAGTTTTAATGCTGACCTGATTGAACGTGAAATTGTAATGAACCATTTTGGTCTGAACTATAACCTAGGCACCAATTTTAATTTAGGATGGTACACACAAGCTATTCACACCACACAGAGTGATAATAATACCCGAAATCTATTGTTTACATCGCTATACTACAATGTAATGCGCAAACCTGCTCTTAAGGTTGGGGTAAACTACCAATATCTTTCTTTTGCAGAGCAAGTACCTACCATTTACTTTAGTCCTGAAAAATATCAGGCCGTTGAACTATTTGCTGACTTAAGAGGTGATATATCAGTAAAGACAAAATATATGATGAGTGCGGCAACCGGTTTACAACAAGTAGAGAAAGACCCAAACACTGTAATATTTAGAGCAGAAACGGGCATTACCCATGAATTCTCTAAACGTTTTAGTGGCAATCTATATGGCAAGTACAGTAACATTGCCTCTGCGACCGCAGCTGGTTTTGAGTTTACAGAAATTGGTCTTAAGTTAAAATGGCTAATGACCAAGAAGCCTCTGTTCTATAAGAAAATCGCTAAGTAATTCCTCCCCCTACTTCTATCCGTAGAACAAAAAAAGACAACCTTTCACTTAAGAAAGATTGTCTTGATACAAATTGTATTCTCACGAACCCAAATTAAAATGAGAATATTTTCTAGGAAAACTTGTTCCCAATACTGTTTTATATCTTACCTAGTAGGTAAGTACTTACGATGGATAAAGTGTTGTTTTTAGAATAAAAAAAATCTACTTATTCTAATAGTTCCAGATACTCATTACGGCTAGTACTATACCGATGATTACTGAAACAAGCACCCCTATCAAACGTATAGCGGCTCCTTTGGTATTTAAGATGTATAGAAGATTTGCTTTCATGAGTAGATGGCTTTAATATTCATTACAAATTTACATCTGATAATCAAAAATAGGAAAGCACTTACGGTGAATTACTTTAACCTATAGATGAACGGTAAAAAATTGTAGAAGTACTTTAAACCAAATTTAAACGCCTCATGAGTTCTGGTCGATTTGATCGACTAATGGGAATTACCATCTTTTTAATTAATACACTATTATCCTCTATATCAATGATTTTAGTAAAGTTGATAACGTAGGACCTGTGAATTTGAAGAAATATTTTTTCTGGTAATTTATCCTTTATTTTCTTAAGTGTGGTATGTACGCGGTAATCTTTATTTTCGGTTGAAATATCAATATAATCTCCTTTTGCCTTAACCACCAATATTTCATCAAAATGAAGCTTTATCAATCGCTTATCTATGTTGATATAAAGATCTTGGACAGCATCTGTATTAGAAATAGACCTTGTATTAGGTGCAGCTGTAGGTTCCTTGTCAAGAGCTTTTTTTATTTTTTGTACGGATTTTTCAAATCTATCTGCAGTTAAAGGTTTAACCATATAGTCTACAATAGCCTCATACTCATAAGCTGCGATTGCAAATTCAGTATCAGATGTTGTCAAAACAACCTTTGGACAATTTTTTAAAGTCTGTACAAAATCAACACCGCTAAAACCGGGCATATGAATATCTAAAAAAACGACATCTACGTCTTGCTGATTCAAAAATTTAATAGCGTCTATAGCATTATCATATTCACCAACCACATCTAACTCAGGAATTCCAGAGCAATGTTTTGCTACTATGGCCCGTGCCGTTGCCTCGTCATCTACAATAATACAAGTCATGCTACTATAAGGTTTTAAGAAAAGCTTCTATATTAATTAAAGTGTGTCTAAAATCTTGGTCCATATCTGTCTTACCGTCGCGTAGTTGTTCCTCAAAAGTAACTGCGTATCGGTATGCTTCTTCCATGCTTAAAATATTGAACTTATGTTTTAATTTATGCACAACATCCGCAGCTTCCAGATTGTCTTTACCATCTATGTGTTCTTTGTAACTAGCAAACTCCACAGGAAATTCATCCTTCAAGATAGAAATAAATTTTTGTTCGAACTCTATATCGTCTCCAGATAATTCTTTAATATATCTAAGGTTAGGCTGTTCCATAACACTATTTTTTTAACGTAAACGAAAAATCTGCTCCCATATTCTCCTCGGACTTTAATTCTATAGAACCACCGTATAATTTGATGATTTTTTTAGCCAACGCCAATCCTACACCTGCAGCGCTATCATTATTCTCTAATTTTTTAAACATTTCAAAAATCGATTCTTGATGTTTAAGTGGAATTCCTTTTCCGTTGTCCACTACAGAAAACTTCCAAAACTCTTTATCTTCTTCATATTTTATAGTGATAATACCTTTTTCTAAATGTTCAGTTGCGGTAATTGCGTTGGTTGTTAAGTATGCGAAAACCTGTTCAATCAGATGTTTTTCAATATGGATTACCGGAAAATGAGCATCATAATTTAAACTCACATTGTCAGGTAAAGGCAAATAACCCTCTATTTCCTTTAGTAAAATATTGATATCAACATTCATTTTAGATTCCATCTTAGAACCAATTGTAGCGTGCTCTAGAATTCCATTTATCAGGTTGTCCATTTTAACCAAATTTTCCGAGGCTAAGTTCAAATTTTCCTTGCCCTCCTCTGATATATTGTTTTCACAGTCCTCCTTAATCCAGCTTAATAAAGCGTTTATATTACGAATAGGAGACTTTAAATCATGCGATACCATTTGCACGTAATTATTAAGTGACTCATTTTGAGATTCTAAATCTTCAAAAAGTAAGTTTTTTTCTTCTGTGATTTTGGCTACCTGGGCAGCCAAATGACTAATATGTTTTGCGAGTTTTTCTACATCAAATTCCTTACTTTCCTCTTCCTGTAATTGGTCTTCTGTTACTAGATTTGCACTCAAACTATCCATTGCCAGTTCTAGGGACACTAAAATTTTCTTTTGTCTTTGTGCCTCTTTGGTCAACTCTCTATTTGCCTTAAACAATTCTTCTGAGCTAATTGTAGTAGCCCTTTGGATCATACTTAGCTTTTCATCATAATTCCTGTAAGACATCTCTACGGCATCCAAGAACTTCTGCATCTCAGTATCTTCGCTGAGATGGGCAGGTAGGTTTTTCTTTAGCTGTCGTTTTAAAAGGGAGTGCATTATTCGCTAAATAAGGTTAAGGTCATAGTTTGGTTATGTAATTTACAGGCATCCTGACCAGCAAATGGAGCCATTTCTCCGTAGGAATAAAAGCCAGTGATCGCTGTTCTATTTCCAATTACCGATATTACTTCTTCTACTTCTTCTTCCGTTCTCTGATCCATTACTAATTTTCTTCCAACACAGCTGACCAAAATAGCCAGTTCTGGCTTATTTTGTCTGCCTTTCATAGCATACTGTGCCGCCATACTTGCACCATCAACTATATCATCTACCGTAGACATCATTAATTGCACACGTGCGCCTTCAGGAACATCTCCTGCCAAAGTCATGGTATTGGCATCATCGTCTATGGTAAGAATTGTTCGTACCAGAGGCTCTGCTTTTTCATTTATACGAACACTTAATGGGTAAAGCAAAGCAGATGTTGGCAACTCCTTTGCTTTTTCTCCCAAATATTTTTTATATAAATCCAAAGCAGGTTGATCATCCAATTCAAAAAGTATGTTTTTTTCTGATTTTGTTATAATGCGTTCTGGTCCAAAGGGTGTCCAACCTCCATAATTGGCACTTGTTATTTCCAAAGATTTACCATAAAAGCCAATGGCTATTATCTCTCCCTCCTTTGGGCTCTCATTGTAGGACGCAAGGGTTCTTTCAAAACGATCATCATCACCGCATAAACCGCCGGATAATCCAATATTATTTATCCTAACGTCTTCAAAACCTTCTATTAAAGCACTACCGTTTATAGAACTTCCTTCAGATACCAAGAAAATATGTTTTAAGCCTTCCTTGGAAAATTCATTGAGTAGCTTTTGTCCTAATTGATGCTCATCACTAGCTTCAGAAACATTCTTTCTCTTTACCTCAAAATTACATTTCTCAAACTCGATAGCAGTTAAAGAAACTGAACCTTGACGTACCGAATCTTCTATAATTTCACCTGCAGTACTACCAAAAACAATATGCCCATCTGGAAAAAGCGCTTTTACTTCTTTTAAAAGTGCTTGGTCTTCCAAAGCATATCTATTACCAAAAACTAAAACTAAAGGGTTATTTAACTTATGCTCGTTACCATTTAATATACGAAACGGTTGCTTTGCCTCTTTTACTGCCTGTGTAATTTTCATTTTTAGCTATTAAGGTTAGTTGGTTCTTTCTTGATGGTAAAGTGAAATTCAGTACCCATATCTTTTTCACTCTCCACCCACACTTCGCCTTCATAGCGATCTATAATTTTTTTAACTATTGATAGTCCTATACCCGTAGACCTTTCGTTTGCTCCTATGGATTGAAAGATCTCGAATATTTTCTTGTGATATTCCTTAGGTATCCCCACTCCATTATCTTTTATAGAAAACTGCCAATGTGATCTGTTTTCTACAAATAATACTTCTACAAGACCTACTTCCTTCTCAATATGTACCACGGCATTAGAAAGTATATTTTGAAACAATTGATGCATTTTAGTGCGGTCTGCCGAAATAATCGGTAATTTTTCCGGCACTACAAGATTTACATGTTCAGGTATGAATATACTTTCTTTTATACTTTCCACAACTTCATTTAAATCAACACTAGAGTTATCTAGAGCTGAGTTATTAGCTGTTGAGTATTCTAGAATTCCTTGAATTAATTTATCCATTGAAGCCACTTTTTCCTGCATCAATGTTAAATTCTCCTGACCTGCTTCATCCAGAACATCTTTGTAATCATCTTGAATCCAAGTAGCTAGAGCACTTATACTTCGTAAAGGAGACTTTAAATCATGCGAAACAATGTGCGCATATTCCTGGAGCCCCTTGTTACTCTGTTCTAATTCTTTTACCAATAGTTCTTTTTGTTCCTCAAGTAGTTTTTGTTCAGTTACATCCAAATGAATTCCAACTGAACCTATTAGTTTTTTATCATTGTCATAACGTGGTGCACCACTCACCAACCAATTTTTTTTGAGTCCCTCTTTATTTATTACTTCCAGTTCATATGAATTTGATTCTCCTTCTATTCGTTTCTCGTTTTCTTCATCTAGGACACTTTTATTTTGAACACTAAGTATATCACTTCCTTTTTTTCCTAAAAGTTCTTCTTCTTTAAAACCACTCATTGCGCAAAAACTCTGGTTTACAAGTTGAATAACATCATTAGTATCTACCTCTACAAGACCAAGATTCATATTGGCTATAATACTAGCGTACTTTTCTCGCTCATAATTTAATCTCTCCTCTGCTTCGCGCTCTCTTGTAATATCTTCTACCATTGCCAAGGTGTACTTTAGATTTCCCTTAGCATCCCTAACCGCACTTACCGAGGTCTTGCCAACTAAGCAGCCCCCTTCTTTTTTATAGTATCGCTTTACAACTACTGCAGTGTCTATTTTGCCTTCAGCCATTTGCTTCCCAATTTCTTGAGATGGGGTTCCTTCAATATCCTTGGAAAAATCCGAGATTTGCATGGTTTTGAATTCTGCTTCTGTATACCCAAGAAGTTCCGTAAATGTGCTGTTGGATTTAATAATCTTACTACCTACGCTTAATACTATTCCCAAAGGAGAGCTTTCAACAATAATATCAAGCTGTTTTCTCTGTTGGTCCAACAATTCCTTAATCTCCATTTCTTGGGTAATATCTCTAATAATACCCTGAGCTCCAATAGGTTCTTGTTTTGTATTGTAAATTAAACTGCTATTGATTTCTATCCACTTTTCATCTCCGTTCTTAACTGTAATCTTTGAGCGGTAGTTCTTAAGTGTGCCTATTTCTAGAAGATATTTAAACGATTCTGCAGTATATTGGAGATAATCCTCCTGTACAAGATTAGTTAGGTTAACCTTTTCTTTAGTGTTATCATAACCTAAAAATTCCTTGGCCGAAGCATTCATCTTTATAACCGTGGCCTGAAGATCCATTACTACGTACGGATCTATGATATTAACAAAAACGCCATCTAGCTCGGAAACCTTTTCACTCAATAAGTTTTCGAGGGTACTATTGGATTCCTTTAATCGTCTAGTGGTTTCGTAAAGCTCCGTAGATTTTTGTTCAAGGATTTTTTCAGCTTGTTGTCTGGCTTTCTTCTGCCGTTCTAATGCTCTTTTGAGAAGTTCAACTTCTTTATTATCCATTTTGAACAATATCAAATTTCACTTCGGTACCGTCATCTTTCAATAATTCATAACTGATTGTGGCCGTACCCCCAAAGTGTTCAAATGCTTTTTCTATAAGACCATGTGCCAAACGGTATAGACCTCTTGAGGAAGAATAGACCATGACAATATTCGTGTCCGTTTTATCCAGTATTTTAAAGGTAGGTAGTTCTGCGTCTGGATATAGCTTTTTTACGTGTACATGAATATGGTCTTCTATACAGTAAAGAAGCCCTAAAGGAGTATTGTAATTTTTAATGACCTCTGGATGGGAGTTGGCTAAACCTGCAAAAAGATACAGACCAAACGCATAAATAAGATCACCGACCGGAATTTTAGTTTCTTCACTTAATCCGGTAATAAGTGTTACCATCTCATTGAACTCATACGTTCCTACGGAAGTATAAATACCTTCAGATGGTAATTGACCATTTTCTATAATATTATCTAGAGTCTCAAGGCCAAATTTTTGTTCGACCATCTCTAGAAACTCTGTAAAAACAATACCCTTCATACTTTATGATTTATTAACTAAAAGTAGGAAAAGTTGTATTGTTTAAATAATTTTTGTTGTGAAATGCACTATTCTGTTAGCCTTTAACCAATTGGTTGATGTCCCAGTACTCTAGAACCTTATGAAGTTTAGATTGATAATCTTCATATTTTAATGGTTTGATGACGTAGCCAGCTACACCCTTTTTGTAACATTCTAATAAATCTGCTCTATTTTCAGATGTTGTAAGAATAATTGTAGGAAGATATTTTAAAACTTCATCTTCTCTAAGAATACTCAAGAATTCTATACCATTCATTCGTGGCATATTAAGGTCCAGCAAAATAATATCCGGCAACCTATTACCCGATCGTAAAATTTCTAAGGCATCTTCACCATTCTTGGTTTCAATAATATTATGCTTGAGTTCTAATTTTTTAACGGTCCTCTGTAATTTCATTACCTCAATAGCATCATCTTCAATTAACAAAATATCCATAGCCTAATAATTTAAGTGAATCACAAATCTCTATAATTACAAATGTAATATTGACTGTATGTAGACCAATAACGCTTAACTGTAGACGAATGGAAAATTATACCAGATAAACGAAATCCGTTTTTTCTGGTTCTTCTCAATATTTACAGCTGTTAACATCTAATTATGGTCTACTTCGTAAACCACATTTTTTCTATCAATATAATAAGCAACTACACTTCAACGAGTTAACCCCGTTTCTTATTGTAATTTTAAAACTTCTTTGAATACAATATATATTTTACAGATATTTGCATCCTGTTTTAAACAAAAATGGCGTTGCAAACTTTAGTTTCTTCTAATTATATCATTATTAAAACAATAAAAAACCTCCTGCGCACGTGGCGGAATTGGTAGACGCGCCAGCTTGAGGGGCTGGTGGCCATTAGGCCGTGGAAGTTCGAGTCTTCTCGTGCGCACATTAAACCATCAACATTCTGTTGATGGTTTTTTTTATATCCGTATCTTGTATCTGGGATTTATACTATTACTTTTTTTTGCGAAAGAGCACACTTCCACTCCCAAACCTAGAATAAAATTGTTAAATTTGTTTAATGTTTATAACAAAAAGATGAACAACACTAAAAAAACGTTCAGCATCCGTGATTTAGAGAACCTTTCAGGTATCAAAGCACATACCATAAGAATTTGGGAAAAAAGATACAATCTGCTTTCACCGGAGAGAACAGATACCAATATAAGAAGGTACAGTTTGGAGAGCCTCCAAAAGCTACTGAACATTACTCTTCTATACAGTAATGGTCATAAAATTTCTAAAATCGCTAATCTCAAGGAGAATAAAATTCCTGAGATTGTTAATGAACTTATATCTAAAAACAACAATAATCAGATAACTAATACCTTTAAGCTGTCCATGATTAATTTTGATCAGCAGCTTTTTACACAAACATTTAAAAATCTACTTCTAGAAAAATCGTTCGCAGAGATTTTCAAAGAAGTTTTCATACCGCTATTAAATGAACTTGGTCTACTTTGGCAGACAGATACCATTTGTCCAGCACATGAACATTTTATTTCCAACTTGGTAAAACAGAAAATCTTGATCAGCACTCAAGAATTACCCGTTTTTACTAACCATGATCAAAAAAAGACCACATTTGTAGCTTATCTACCTGAAAACGAAATTCATGAAATAGGTCTACTTTACTTAAATTATGAGGTTGTTTTGAGAGGATATAAATCTATTTACCTAGGACAAACCGTTCCTTTGGAAAGTTTGGAAGAAGTAATGAAAACGTTTGAAAATACCACCTTTCTATCCTATTTCACGGTATCACCGTCTAAAGACAAGATTATTGACTATATCAAACAATTCAATGTGCTTTCTGCAAGCTACTCTAATACCAAACTTTGGCTATTAGGCCCTCAAACCAAACATTTGGAAAATGAAAAATTACCTAACACAATAGAAATTTTTAATTCAATCGAAAAAATTGTTGAACGACTTTAAACTACACATTTACTATAACCAAAATGCATAAAAAAATTGCCATAATAGGTTCAGGTTTTTCTTCACTATCCGCTTCATGCTATCTTGCGCAGGCAGGTCATGAGGTAACTATATATGAAAAGAATAAAACGGTTGGTGGCAGAGCAAGACAACTTGTTAGAGATGGTTTTACTTTTGATATGGGTCCTAGTTGGTATTGGATGCCAGACATCTTTGAAAAGTTTTTTAATGATTTTGGTAAGAAAACTTCAGATTATTATCAACTGGATAAGTTAAGTCCTGCTTATAAAATTTTCTTCTCGGATGACACAATCACTATTGGTGATTGTATGGATGATATATGTGATGAATTTGACCGCATTGAACCTGGAAGCGCTAGACATTTAAGAAACTTCATTAGCAAGGCACAAAAGAATTATGACATTGCTATTAATAAAGTAGTATTGCGCCCTGGCCTATCGCCACTAGAACTTGTTACTCCGGAGACTGCACTACGAGTAGATCAATTTTTCAAAACTATAAGCAGTGAGGTCCGTAAAAAATTTCGGAATAAAAAATTAGTATCCACTTTAGAATTTCCCGTACTTTTCTTGGGGGCAAAACCTAGTAAAACCCCTTCGTTCTATAGTTTTATGAATTATGCAGATTTTGGTCTAGGTACGTGGCATCCAAAAGGTGGAATGTATGAAATTGTAAAGGCTATGAAAAATCTGGCCGAAGAATTGGGGGTAAAAATACAAACTGAATCCCCCGCAATAAAAATTAATGTTGAAAACAAAAAAACCATTGGCATACAGGCTAATGGAGAGGATATTTTAGCAGATGTGGTCCTAAGTGGAGCGGATTACCATCATTCGGAGTCTTTGTTAGAACCTAAGTACCGCCAATACTCAGAAGCCTATTGGAATAAAAAGACTTTTGCTCCTTCATCTCTTTTATTTTACATAGGCATTGATAAGAAGTTGGAGAATGTAGAACATCATAATCTATTTTTTGACACCGATTTTGAAAGACACGCAAATGAAATCTATGACCGACCAAGTTGGCCAGAAGATCCTTTATTCTACGCAAATTTTCCATCTGTCACCGATCATAGTATGGCTCCTAAAAATTCTGAAACCGGATTTTTTCTCATTCCAATTGCAACGAATTTGACGGACACACCGGAATTACGAAATCAATACTTTGATATTGTGATGGATAGATTTGAAAAACGCACCGGTCAGAACATAAAAAATAATATTATATTTAAGGAGTCTTTCTGTGTAAATGACTTTGTGGAGCAATACAACTCGTATAAAGGAAATGCTTATGGTATGGCAAACACACTACGTCAAACCGCATTTTTACGACCAGGTCTTAAAAGCAGTAAAGTAAAAAACTTATATTTCACCGGCCAGTTGACCGTACCAGGTCCTGGGGTTCCTCCGGCTCTAATTTCGGGAAAGCTTGTCTCCCAATTAATAGATAAGAACATCTAAAAGCCAACACTATGAAAGCCTTATTTGATAAAGTATCTTACCAATGTAGCCAGATTGTAACAGAGTCTTATAGTACTTCGTTTACACTGGCCACCAAAATGTTGGCAACTTCCATTAGATCAGATATTTATAATATTTATGGTTTTGTACGCTTTGCTGATGAAATTGTGGACACTTTTGACCAATATGACAAAGAGAAACTTTTCAATCAGTTTGAAACAAGTCTGAAAGACGCCCTGGAGCAGCGAATAAGTTTAAACCCTATTCTCAATTCCTTTCAGCATACCTATCATAAATATGAAATACCGTATGAGTTAGTTGCTTCGTTTATGAAAAGTATGCGAATGGACCTTTATAAGACCGTTTACAGAACTGATGAAGAGTACAAGGAATATATTTATGGATCTGCGGATGTAGTGGGGCTAATGTGTCTAAAAGTATTTGTGAAGGGGGATATAGAGAAATATAACAGCCTTAAGGAAACTGCAATGGCTTTAGGTTCGGCCTTTCAAAAAGTGAATTTTTTACGTGACCTTAAAAGCGACTTTGAAGATTTAAATAGAAGTTATTTTCCAAATACGGATTTGGCCATGTTGGACGAAGCATCCAAAACCAGAATCGTAAATGAGATAAAAGCCGATTTTCAACTAGCTTACACCGGAATTCTTCAACTTCCAAATGAAGCCAAATTTGGGGTCTATACCGCATATAAGTACTATTACAAATTATTGAAAAAACTGCAACGCACGCCATCTTTGGAAATTAGAAAAGTTCGTATACGCGTTCCTAACTACGAGAAGTTTGGTGTCCTTGCCAAATCATATGTAAATTATAAATTGAATTTAGTCTAGAATGAAAACAATTATTTGGTTAGCCTTATTTTTTGGCACATTTTCCTTTATGGAATTTATGGCCTGGTTTACCCATAAATATATTATGCATGGTTTTCTGTGGAGCTTACACCAAGACCATCATAAAAAAGACCACGATTCCTGGTTCGAAAGGAATGATGCTTTTTTTATATTTTATGCTATTGTAAGCATGGCTCTTTTTTACTCTGGAGCACAAACTTCGTTTTGGTATGGTTGGCCTCTTGGTTTCGGAATCTTAGCTTATGGTATAGCTTACTTTCTAGTACACGATATTTTTATACATCAACGGTTTAAGCTTTTCCGTAACGCAGATCATTGGTACGCCAAAGGTGTTCGCAGAGCTCACAAAATACACCACAAACATATAGGTAAAGGAGATGGGGAGTGTTTTGGTATGCTAGTTGTTCCCTTTAAATACTTCAAGAACAAAAAGTAGTGGTACTCCTACTCCGCCAAAAGCTGATTTAAAAGGTTTCTAATTTTAGCACTGTTCCAATTCATTACACCATTTTCAGCCAAAATAATCTTACCGTGCTTGTTTAGAATGTAAGTTGTGGGAATGGTTGATGAACTAAAAACTACTGGAATTTCCTTTTTAGACAAATAGAAAGGTAAATTATATGGTCTTTGTGATGCGAAATTAGCCACCCTCTCAGGTTTTTCTTCGGTGACCAATAAAAAGCTGACTTTATCACCATAATCATCATACAACATTTGAATATCCGGTAATTCCTCCAAACAAGGTTTACACCAAGTAGCCCATAAATTCAAAAAAACAACTTTCCCTTTTTCATTTGACAAGGCATGGGAATAGCCACTTAAATCATAAACTATCCAATCATATGTGCTTGCCGGTATCGTTTTATCCGCTTTTAATTTTGTTGAACCGTAGGAAAGAATACGGCCAGCATAACCCCTTAGTTTAGGCCCAACAGGAGTGAACATAATAATACTGCCCAAAAATAGCAATACACCTATAGTCAAATGTTTAAAAGAAACCTTCAAAGCTAATTAATCAATTTGTCTAAAAGCTCTATGACCGTGCTACTATTCCAGTCATGTGTCTCTTTGGAATCCACTAAAATAAATCCCTTTTTATCGATAATATAAGTACCTTGAATTTCAGGTATTTTAAAAGGGGAATCTGCCCCTACAATTCTATATGTAACAGGAAACGTATATTTATTCTTCCTCATGAACTCCTCAACGGGTTCACGTTCTTCATTAGTTACAATGTAAAAATCTACAGCATCTGCATACGTATCATACAACTCCTGAATTCCGCTTAACTCTGCTGCGCTAGGTGTATTCCATGATGCCCAAAAGTGAATGAACAAGACTTTGCCTTTAGATTGTTCAAGGTTGAAATATTCCCAATTTTCATCTTTAAGTTTCCAATCATATCCATCTATAACTTCTCTGTCTTCTACATTGATAATTTCGGGCGCAGAAGCAAAAAACCTCATAAGCCATACCTTGCCCCAATACCCAACAGGCGTAACAAAAAATGATAGAACAAAGGCAATAATAAGAAGCGTAAAGAATGTTTTTCTTTTCATAGAATACTCTCGATATGACTAAAACTAAAAACTCCCGCTATGTAACGGGAGCTTTTATTATTTACTGTACTATTAATTAGGCCGCATTCTCTTTTTTAATAACGTTCAATGCAGAACCTTCTCTGTACCAATCTATTTGCGGTTGGTTGTACGTGTGGTTTAACATAATTACATCTTTACTACCATCTGCATGCACTAACTCTAAAGTTAGTTGTTTATCCGGAGCAAACTCAGCAATATCCAAAAAGTTAAAAGTATCATCTTCCTGTACAAGATCGTAATCTGCTTCATTAGCAAAGGTCAATCCTAACATACCTTGTTTTTTAAGGTTTGTTTCATGAATACGTGCAAAAGATTTTACGATTACAGCCGCTACACCTAAATGTCTAGGCTCCATAGCTGCGTGCTCTCGGGAAGACCCTTCACCATAGTTATGATCACCAACAACAACTGATCTTACACCTGCCGCCTTGTATGCACGCGCAGTGTCCGGAACACCTCCAAATTCACCTGTTAGTTGATTTTTAACCAAGTTAGTTTTCTTACCGAACGCATTTACCGCACCAATTAAACAGTTATTGGAAATATTATCTAAATGACCACGGAAACGCAACCAAGGACCTGCCATAGAAATGTGATCTGTAGTACATTTTCCGAAAGCCTTGATCAACAATTTAGCTCCCATGAGACTTTCATCCTTAATTGGGGTAAAAGGCTCTAATAATTGCAATCTTTCTGAATCTGGAGCAACTTTGACTTCTACTCCAGAACCATCTGCATCTGGTGCCAAGAAACCAGCATCTTCAACTGCAAATCCTTTTGGTGGTAGCTCCCACCCTGTTGGTTCATCAAATTTAACTTCTTCTCCGTTTTCGTTTATTAACGTGTCGGTCATTGGATTAAAATCCAATCGTCCCGAAATTGCGATGGCTGCCGTAATTTCCGGAGAAGCTACGAAAGCATGTGTATTAGGATTACCATCCGCGCGTTTTGCAAAGTTCCTGTTAAACGAGTGAACGATACTATTTTTTGGTGCATTCTTAGGATCACTATACCTAGCCCATTGCCCAATACAAGGACCACAAGCATTCGTAAATATCTTAGCATCCAATTTTTCAAAAACTTCTAAAATACCGTCTCTATCCGCCGTGTATCTCACTTGCTCAGAACCGGGATTTATACCTAATTCAGATTTCATTTTAATGCCTTTATCCAAAGCCTGTTGAGCAATAGAAGACGCTCTAGATAAATCTTCATAAGAGGAATTCGTACATGAACCGATTAATCCCCATTCTACTTGGAGAGGCCATTCGTTTTCAGTAGCTTTTTTGGTCATATCCGTTCCCACTCCCGTAGATAAATCCGGCGTAAAAGGACCATTCAACAACGGTGTTAATTCTGTTAGGTTAATTTCAATAACTTCATCAAAATATTGTTCTGGATTTGCATACACTTCCGCATCGGCAGTTAAATATTCTTTAACCTTATTTGCAGCGTCAGCAACATCTGCTCTATCCGTGGCACGTAAATAACGCTCCATAGACTCATCATAACCAAAAGTAGAGGTTGTTGCCCCTATTTCAGCTCCCATGTTACAAATGGTACCCTTACCGGTACAAGAAAGGTTTTTTGCTCCTTCTCCAAAATATTCTACAATAGCACCCGTACCTCCTTTTACAGTAAGTATTTCTGCTACTTTTAAGATAACGTCTTTTGGTGCTGTCCAACCAGAAATATTTCCGGTTAACTTAACACCAATTAATTTCGGGAATTTCAACTCCCAAGCCATACCCGCCATTACATCAACGGCATCTGCACCACCAACACCAATTGCTACCATACCCAAACCACCTGCGTTTACGGTATGTGAATCCGTACCAATCATCATTCCTCCAGGAAATGCATAATTTTCCAAAACTACCTGATGAATAATACCCGCTCCCGGTTTCCAGAAACCGATTCCGTATTTATTTGATACCGATTCTAAAAAATCAAATACTTCGGCACTGGTATTATTTGCCGATTTTAAATCGGCAGTAGCACCATTCTTAGCCTGAATAAGGTGATCACAGTGTACTGTAGTTGGTACAGCCACATTAGGCTTACCTGCTTGCATGAACTGCAAAAGAGCCATCTGCGCCGTAGCATCTTGACAGGCAATACGGTCCGGAGCAAAATCTACATAATCTTTTCCCCTTGTAAATGCTTTACTAGGATTACCGTCCCACAAATGGGAATATAAAATCTTCTCTGAAAGGGTAAGCGGTTTGCCAACTATTTCTCGCGCTTTGTCAACACGGTCGGCCATTTTAGCGTATACCCCTTTGATCATATCAATATCGAATGCCATAAAGTATATTATTTTTTGTTAATCTTTTTGATAGTTAAAGATACAAAATGTACACTGATTTTAAGAGTATATCAAATTAAGAATGATTATAAAAAGTGGAAATAAAAAAGCCTGAGTACAAATACTCAGGCGTTATATTAATTTGAATTAGCGATCAATTATCTAACCAATTGCTTGGTAGAAGGTTTAAACTTCGTTAAAACAATACCATCAACAGCTGCTTCATATTCTGCCATTGTAGGCGTTCTTCCTAAAATCGTAGATAATACCACAACCGGAGTAGATGATAATAATGACTCTCCTTTTTTCTCACCCGTATCTTTTACAACGCGACCTTGGAATAAACGAGTAGATGTTGCCATTACCGTATCTCCTGGTTCTGCCTTTTCTTGGTTACCCATACATAGGTTACAACCTGGGCGCTCTAGGTAAAGCATGTTTTCGTACTTGGTACGTGCCAATCCTTTAGGTGCGCTATCGTCAAATTCGAATCCTGAGTACTTTACTAATACATCCCAGTCTCCTTCTTCTTTTAACTCATCTACAATGTTGTATGTTGGAGGAGCCACTACTAAAGGAGCTTTGAACTCTACCTTTCCGTTTTGGGCCTCAACGTTTTTCAACATTTGAGCTAATATTTTCATATCGCCTTTGTGAACCATACAAGATCCTACAAAACCTAAATCTACTTTCTTAGTTCCACCATAGTAAGATAATGGACGAATATTGTCATGCGTATAACGCTTAGAAACATCTTCATTATTTACATCTGGATCAGCAATCATTGGTTCAGCAATTTCATCTAAATCAATAACTACTTCTGCATGATATTTAGCATCGGCATCTGGTCTTAAAGATGGCTTAATACCTGTTTTAAGTTCCGTAATTCTAGTTTC